>ENA-UOJV01001172-UOJV01001172.1-human-gut-metagenome-genome-assembly--contig:-C82-NODE-1172-length-31072-cov-11.960667_pt1 | contig 31072 bp, 19 predicted proteins | sample MGYA00242356_ERZ723903 | MGnify/ENA metagenome assembly ERZ723903
CAATTCTGAAAGCAGCTTGGCGAAAAAGTCCAAAGGGACTTTTTTGACAAGCTGAGGCCCCGCTGCGGGTGCAGCGGGGCCGTTGGGGATATTGCTTATTCTGCCGTGACGATCTGGCCGTTGACGAGCGCGAAGCGCACGCCCTCGTTCAGGCTGATCAGGTTGCTCAGGTCATTCTCCGTGAGCGTGTAGTCCGCTCCGGCCGCGACGACCGTACCGGCCGCAGGCGCACTGCGGAAGGCGATCTTCAGCGCGCCGGGCAGGGCCGAGGCGATGTTCAGGCAGGCCGTCTTGCTCGGCGTATTCCAGAAGAACGGAGCATTGGTCATGTTCGTTCCGGCCTTCAGCTTCAGCGTGATGTCCGCCGCGTTCGTGCCGCTGCAGGCAAAGCCGTTGCCGTTTTCAGCCGAGGCGCAGGTATTGCCGTAGAATTCGCCGCCCGTGACAGTGACCTTGCAGCCGTTCGTGGCCAGCAGAACGGTGCCGATGCTCATTGTGCCGGTCTCCGCCGTCAGCGCATTGTTGCGGTAGATACCGCCGTTCACTGTAATCTCCGCACCGGCCGAATCGCCGAGAATGGCGGCGCCGCCCTTGGTGTTGCTGACGACGTTGTTCTCAAACGTACCGCCGTTCACCGTGAGCTTGCTCTGGCCGAGGATGCTGAGGCAGGAATAGAGGTTGTTGCGGAACGTTCCGCCGTTGACGATGACCTCGGCAGACTTGTCGTCCGTTTTCTGCACCGATCCTGTTGCAAAGACGGCTGAGCCCTTCCTGATGTTCTCAAAGACTGCGCCGTCCTCGATGGTAACGATCGAGCCATAGGCATAGATGGCATCATCGTCGAAATCGCGGAACACCGTGCCGGACTTAACGACGATCTGCGCCTTCTGGCCGTCGCTCCAGTCACCGCGGATCGCCGTAGCGTACTTGCCCTTGAGCTGATAATAGCGGTTGCCGTCGAACGTGATGTCCTCAAGCGTCAGTGTGCAGTTCAGGACCTCGACAAGATTGCCAGAGGTATTCGTGTCGTTCTCCAGCATGACATAGGCATTCGGAATGCCCTTCAGGGACCACGTCTCGTCGCTGCGTACCACAAGGCACTTGGGGGAAGAGCCCGCCGAAGCCGACGGGATACTGATGATGTTGTCCCCCGTGGCGGACTGCCGCTCGATAAGCAGCTCCTTCGCGCGCGCGAACGTCAGGACGGCGGTCTCGGCCGTCTTGCCGTCGTTCGCATCGCTGCCGGTGGCCGCGAGATAGACGACCGTACCGACCACACGGGAAGCATTCAGGAAAACCGTGTTCGTTTCCGTGTCGACCGACAGCTTGTAATGGGAATCCAGCGGCTCTGTCAGCTCAATGTTCGCCAGATCGGCCTCGGTCAGCGTATAGCCGCTGCCGCCAACGATCTTGTTCATGTAAACCTGTGCTTCGAGCTTCAGCCGCAGCGGCTGCTTCAGAGCGGAGGTCACGAGGACCGGCAGACGGGCCGTGCTGTTCATCAGCAGAATTTCGCTTTCCACCATACTCTGGTTCGCAAGGATCAGGCTGCCGTGGGCGTAGATCTGGTACTCTGCGCCCGCCGTGGCGGTATTGCCGAAAATCCTGCCGTTTTCCAGCGTGCAACTGCTGGGCTTCGTTGCCGAGCCGCCCTGCAGCAGGATGGCTCCTGCGGTAGCGCCGGCATTGCCGGTGATCTCGCCACCCTTGAATTCGGCATTGACATACTGACCGACAAGGATCGCGCCCACGCCCTTCAGGCTGCCCTCGGCAGCGGCATTGTTGGCGTAGATCTTACCGCCGTTCATTGTGAACGTCGTAAAGCCCTTCGTGGAGCTTCCGGACAAGCTGATGGCACCGGCCGGGACGCTCAAGACGCTGACGTTTGCCTTCGCGGCATCGGTCACGGTATTGTGGTGAATTTCGCCGCCGTTCAGGACGATGCTGCTGCCGCCTTTCGTGGTCGAAAGGCCGATCGTCGCCGTCTTGCAGGTGTTGTCATGGATGCTCGCGCCGTCGTTCATGGTGAAGTCGGCGTTATGCAGATAGAGAATATTGCTGCTGGTCGTAACGGTATTGCAGATCTCGGTGCCCGCATTCAGCGTCAGCTTGCCGGACGTGCAGTTGCCGACGATATAGCTGGAGAACGGCGTGCCGTCCTCGGCAGCCCAGCGCTGCGCGCCGCCGTCAATGCAGATATTCTGGAGCGTCAGGTTACCGGTGGCGTTCACCCAGAACATGTAGCTGCTCTTGTAGCCCTCGGCACGCGTGACCACCGCATCCGGATACTCGCTCAGATCCCAGACCTGCGTATCGCCGACGGTGACCATGCTCGTAATGTAAATGACCTTGTAGGCCGAATCCGCCAGCAGCTCCTTGGCGCGGGCAAAGGTCTTAACACCCTCTGCCGCCGTCATGCCGGATTTGCTGTCGTCGCCGTTCTTGCCGTCGAGGTAGACATAGTTGAGCTTTGCCTCGGCCCAGGCAGCATAGACCGTAACGTCGGCCTTGATGCTCTGATTACGGTCGAAGAGCTGCGTGCAGGCCTCGTCCGTATACCAGCCGTTGAAGACGTAGTTGTTCTTCGTCGGGTTCTTCGGGTTCGTGACATACTTGCCGTGGTCGACCTGCGTGGAATAGTAGACCTCGCCGTCGACGATATAGGTCACGGTATAGACGTTGGTCTCCCACTTGCCGTAGAGCGTCAGGTTCGTCGTGACCGGCGCGGAGAAGTCATAGACCTGCGTGTAGGCGGCGTCCGTGTACCAGTTCGACACATGGGAGCCGACGCGGCGGGTCTCCGGCACGGGGACGGGCTGGCCCCACGTCACGCTTACGGGTGTGTCGACGTACATGGCGTTGGCGTTCGGGCTGATGACGAAATTGACCTGCATCGTGCGGTAGCGGGTCGTGAAGTCGACCGTAACATCCTCATCAAAGTCCGAGAGGATGAATACGTTCTCCGCGCGGACGAGCGTGCCCGCGGAGGCGGAGGCGGTGTCGAGCTCAAAGCCGTTTTCCGCCACGCCGTAGAGGCCGAACTCCACATAGGGCTCGTTCGTGTTGACCTCGATGCTCGCGACCTTCTGGCCGTGGTACTTGGCATAGCCGTTCTCTCCGCGGAACGTAACGGTCACGGTCTTGCCCGGCTCCGTCGGCTCGGACGGCTCGGTGGGCTCCTGCGTGGGCTCTTCCGTCGGCTCCTCGGTCGGCTCTTCGGTCGGCTCCTCGGTCGGCTCTTCCGTCGGCTCCTCAGAGGGCTCCGTCGGCTCGACCGGCGTGTAATCCGTGACCTTCATGAGCGTGCTGAGGATCTTGGCGGCCTCGGCGCGCGTGATGGACTTCTGCGGCAGGAACGTGCCGTCCGGGTAACCGGCCAGAATTCCGGCCGCAGTCGCCACGGCGACGGCCTCCTTCGCATAGTCCTGGATGCTCGCGGCATCCGCATAGGTCAGCTCGCCGCCCTCGGGGAGCGTGAGCGCCTTCCAGCCCGCAAAGCGGACCAGCAGGGTCATGGCGTCCTCACGGGAAACGGCCTTATCGGGGGCAAACGTACCATCCGGATAGCCGAGCACGATGCCGTTTTCCGCCGCCCAGCTCACGGCAGCGGAATACCACTGACCGGCAGGGACATCGGAGAAGCTGGTCTGCTCCGTGAGCGTGTCGCCGCTCAGGCGGGCAAGGACCGTGACGAACATGGCGCGCGTCATGGCATCCTCCGGCGCGAAGTTCTTATCGTCCACGCCGTTCATGATGCCCTTTTCCGTGACGTCTTCGATATAGGGATGCGCCCAATGGGTGTCGAGCACATCGGCATAGCTGCTTCCCGCCGCAAGGACGCTCGGGCAAAGCCCAAGCACGAGCGCGACCGCCAGAAGCAGGGATAACATCCGCTTTTTCATGCAGATTTCCTTCCTTTCAGAATCGTTCGGGGGCGCTCCCGCCGCCGGAAGACGGCGGGAGCCTGCGGTCTCGGGATCAGTTCATCTTCAGGTAGTTGACGAGCACCAGAGCGACCTGCGCGCGCGTTGCGCCACCGGCCGGGTTCAGCGTCGTGGGCGTCATGCCGACGATGATGCCGGACTGCACCGTCCAGCTCATGGCCTCCAGTGCCCAATCGGCGACCTCACCGCGGTCCTGATAGCCCGTAAGGACATCGTCCTTCGCGGTATACTTGCCGCCCCGCAGCTTCCAGTAGCGGTAGAGCATCGTGGCCATTTCCTGACGGGTGATCGGGGCCTCCGGGCGGAACGTGCCGTCGGGATAGCCGTTGACCACGCCCTGCTCGGCCGCCCAGTTGACGGCGTCGGTGTACCACTGGCCCTCGGCGATATCCGTGAAGGACGCCGTGCCCTTCGCGGCAGACTCGCCCGCCTCACGATAGAGGACGGTCGCAAGCGTCGCACGGTCCAGCGTGGCGTTCGGCGCAAAGAGGCCTTCGCCCACGCCGTTCATCAGGCCCGCGTCATAGGCAGCGTAAACGGCATCGTAATACCAGGCGTTCTCGTCCATCACATCCGCAAAGCGGAAGTCGAAGGCCAGCTGGAATTTTGCCTGCTTGCCGGTCTCCGTCTCGGTCAGCGTCAGCTCATAGCTCTTGCCGTGCTGGCCGCGGAACGTGAGCTGCAGGACCGGCGTTCCATCCTTCTGCGCGGTGTAGGCCGCCCAGGCGAAGTGCACCGTGCCGGGCTTCGAGGCGTCGAGGTCGGTGATGCCGGCCCCGGCATCCAGCGTGCTGCGGGCGGAAACGAGCGTCAGTTCCTCGGGGTACGTCAGCTCCAGCCGGCCGTTCTTCATACCTTCCCAGGTAAGCAGGTCGACCGTCAGGCTGTTCGTTGTGCTGCTGTTCGCTATACTGATGACATAGCCCGCGCCCTCAGGCTCGGCGGCCAGAGCCGTCGCACCGGCGCCCAGCAGCATTACGGCTGCAAGAAGCAGCGCAAAGAGTTTTTTCATCATAACAGGAAGTCTCCTTTCCGTGCCGCGCTCACTGCAGAGCCGGGAGCGGCTGGGCCGTCAGCGTCTCCGCTGCGGCGGGCTCCAGAGCCTGCATACCGGTCTGGCGCTCCGCCCACGGGGCAAGCGCCGCTGCGTCGTCCGCAGCCGCATTCTGCATTGCGGAGTACAGGGCGACGGGCGCCGCGCTGATCTGCCCGATCGAAATGGGCCAGAAGATGTCGGCCGTCAGGTCCACATAGCTGAGCTTGGAGGCCGACGTGGTCAGCACACTGATGTACAGGCGGTTATCCGCATAGTACAGCGCAGAACCGGCTGCATAGTTCGCCATCACGTCCGGCACGTTGCCGAGCAGCGATCTGGAGTACAGGCCATAGGTCTTGCGGCCGTAGGCATTCGTGTAGTAAGCCATGGAGAAGAGATAGACGCTGCCGTCGCTGCACAGCATGGCGAAATCATCGCAGGTACCGTACTCGTCGGTTTCCTCCGGGCCGACATAGGTCATGCCGACGATGTAGACACCTCTGCCGATCACGGAGGCAAAGCTGCCGAGGCTCGTCATCGTGCCTGTCGCGGTGTCGACACGCAGGAGGTTGTAGCCGTAGCCCGCCAGCAGCGTACCGCCGTTCAGGCTCGGCAGATAGGTCATGGAGGTGTAGGCCGCCGTGCTGCGCTTGCCGATGGCCACCGCAGAGTAGTCCGTCTCGTCCACGGCGTAGAGCGTCGAGACGAGGTTCTTGGAATCATCCAGCTCATTGCTGGCCAGCAGGAGCTTGCCCTCCGGGCCTCTCGTGACGGAAAGGACAGATGCGGGCAGGGGATTGTTTTCGTTCAGGGCCTTGATGCTGCTCTTGTCCTCGGTGTTCAGCTCGAGGAAGAGGGTCGTGTCATCCGTGCCGGGAACGGCCGCACGGAGCGTGGCGTTGGCAGCAGGCTGCTCAACATTGCCGCCGAAGCTCGTCTGATAGGCGGTGACATTGCAGGCGTAGTCATAGACCGCGACGAGCAGGTCGTTGGTGTAGATGCCGTCGAGCGGGAATTCCAGCGTCGTCTCTGTGCCGGGCTCCGTCTGGTTGACGGCCTGACGCGCGAGGATCTGCTTGCCGTTGCGGCTGAGCAGGAGGACGGCCGCGACATAGCGGTTGTCCTGCACCGTGACGCTCAGGGAGCGCTTGCCGGTGGCAGCGCTGCTGTGCAGCACGATGTCGTTGGCCTGCGGGGCGGTGTTGTCCAGCACGAAGCGGGTCGTCCAGAAGGCGCTCTCCGGCAGGTTCTCTTCGCCGCCGATGACCGTCTCCGTCTCGCGATCCCAGTAGTATTCCGGGACGGCGCGGGTGACGACCTCGATGGGCGTTCCCTCGGGCAGGAGCGTCTTGTTGTCCGCCGCGGTGCCGCGCCAGCTCAGGTTGACCTGCGTGCCGGTCGCGGACCACGCGGCGGAGGAGGCGGAGTAATATGCGCCGGTCGCCGTGCCGTAGTCGTCGGTCTTATAGACCTCGCCGGTCTCGGCATTGCGGATCGTGACCTTCAGATCGGACGCATTGCGGATCATGGTCGGAACGGCCGCATAGATCGTATTGCCGCTCTCATTGGCGAAGGACGCGCGGTCCGCGATGGCCTCGTCATCCTCGGCATAGAGGTTGCCGCCGAAGTAGTAGCCGGACGTGGAGCCTGCCATGCGCTGCACGAGGAAGTTCGTGCGCTGGGCAACATAGCCCGTTGCGCCCTCGGTGCACATATCCTCGAGATATACGGACTTGTCATACATGCTCGGCTCGGCCCAGCTGCCGTAGAAGCCCAGCATCGGGACGGAGAGCTGGCGGCCGTCGCCGTCACGGGAATCGGCATAGAGGAAGCCCTCGATATAGGAGCCGTTCGGATAATGCCCGTTCAGCCACGCCTTGTCGCCGTCGGTCAGGCGGACGGTGAAGCTGACGTTCATGCTGCCGTTTGCGGGAACCTCGTAGGTCACGGCGTAGACGTCCACGACGCTCTTATCGCCCTTGACCGCCGCAAGATAGAGCTGCGCATCGGCCGTGGTGATGGTGCCGTCGGCATCGAGGTCGTACTTCTGCACGGTCTCGGCGTCGAGCGCGTCATGCGTACCGTTTGCGGCCTTCAGCAGGACGAGCGCATCCTGCTCGTCGACCTTGTCGTCGCCGTTAAGGTCATAGACATAGACGCTCTTGCCGTCGGCGGAGAACGTCACGTTCGCATCCAGCGCATAGGCGCTGTCGCTCATGTAATCCTCGCCCTCGATCTCCTCGACGGCCATGGTCGTGACCTTGCCGCTGAGTGCATAGTGCAGCGGAGAATCGGACAGGTTCTGGACGGAGAAGCTGCCGGTGTAGACGCCGGTGCGCTCCGCATCGTCGCCGAAGGTCAGCTTGACCTTACCGTCGTTGCCTTCCTTCTCACCGACGAGCAGATAGGCCGGAGATGTCACGGCCTCCTGCAGCTGCATCAGGCCGGAGCCCTGCTGGCGCGGGGAATAGGTCACGCCGGTGTCCGGGTCGGTCAGCGGCTCGGACGTGCTCATCATGAGCGCCATGGCCAGCGCACGGACCGTGAGGCCCTCCTGCTTGCTGAGCTTGTGTTCCTTGATGTACTGCGCCATGATCGCTGCGCCGCCCGCTGCGGACGGAGCCGCCATGGACGTGCCGCTCATCATGCCGTAGCTGCTGTGGTTCAGCGTGGAATAGATGTTTCCGCCGGGCGTCATAAGCTCGGGCTTCAGGTCGAGATTTTCCGTCGTGCCCCAGGAGGAGAAGGAGCTGGGCTTGTAGCCGTCGGCCACGCCGTGCAGCGTCTCGGCCTTGGCGGAGACGGTCATCTTGCCGCCCCAGAGGCCGGTCGTCTCATCCTGCGTCGAAGCCGCGAGGATCTCCTTCGCCTTGGCCTGCTCGATCATAACGGCAGGATTCGGGAAGTTATAGCCCGTCAGGTTCATGTTGATGGAGCCGGGCGCGTTGTTGTAGATGACGGCCGCCGCGGCACCTGCCTGAATGGCCGCGTTGGCCTTGTCCGCAAACGAAGAATTGCCGCGGGAGATCAGGACGACCTTGCCCTTCACGTCGACGTTTGCATAGTTCTCGGGCAGGCCGTAGATGCCCTCGCCCTTGACGGGATCGCCGAGGAAGACATAATCATACGTCGTGCCGCTCTGGTCCTCGCTCGTATCGAGCGTGGAGAAATTCTTTGCGCCGTAGGTCTCACCGGTGTCGCCGGGGATCGCGGCGACGCCGTTGAACTTGCCCATCACGCCGCTCATGCTCGTGTTCGTCACGGAGGCGATCGTGAAGGAGTTCGTATAGGAGCCGGGGCTGCCGCCGGTGTGCATGCGCACATCCGTCGTATAGGTCATGCCGGTTCCGGTCAGAACGTTCTCGCCCCATGCGCCGTTGTTGCCGGCAGAGACCGTTACGACGGTATCCGTATTCCGGAAGCTGTCGAGGATCTGCTGATCACTCTTCGAGCCGTAGCTGCGGCCTGCGCTGCCGGAGCCGAGGGACAGGTTGACGCTGTCGCAGTTCAGCCAGATGGCGTCTTCGATGGCGGCCATATAGTCGGAAGAATACGCGCCGCCGCCCACGCCGAAGACCTTCATCACGACGAGCTGGGCATCCGGGGCAACGCCGGTCACGCCGAGCTCCTGCTTATCATAGTACAGGTCGCCGTCAGCGTCATAGTGCGGGACATAGCGGTTCGCCGCCGCGATACCGGCGACATGCGTGCCGTGGTCGCCGTTGCTGTCGCCCTCGGCATCGTGGGAGACATCCAGGCCGTCGTCCACATAGTTATAGGCAAAGGGGACCTTGGCATTGCGGTACAGGTCGTCCGCCTTGGGCGGGTTCTTGTCCGCAGAAATGCTCAGGTTGGGCAGCGCCTTTTTGATCTCTTCCTTCGTCAGAAGGTTGTAATCGGAGATCTTCTTGCCGAAGCTCGCCGCGCTGATGCCCAGGCTGTAGTAATAGCCGCCCTCCGAAAACGAGGGATGCGACAGATCAAGGCCCGTGTCGATGATGGCAATGCGGCTGCCCGCGCCGGTATAGCCGTCCGCCCATGCGCTGTAGGAGCCGACCATCTCGCCCGCAGTCGCCGTATCCGGCTGGACCGTCTCATCAAGCTCGTAGCGTTCCTCCAGGTAGACATCCGCCACGCCGTCCACGGCAAGGATCTGCTCGATCCTGCCATAGGGCACCACCGTTGCAACGCCGTTGACGGCAACGGTGAACTGATAACGGATCTCCAGCTTCTCCCCGCCGAGCGCCTCGCGCTCGATGCGGTCGACCAGAGACAGCTGCTGCTTCTTCAGGCTGCTGCTGTAGCTGGCAGCCTTCTCATTCTCCAGCAGGTCTTTGGTAGAGAAGCCCTTCTTCGCCAGGGATTTCTGCTCGAACAGGATGATCACATGGACCTCCTCGTCCGCGGCAGGAACGTCCTGCTCCGCGTCCTGCTCTGCTTCCGGCAGCACGGCCGCACCCGTATCGATCACGGAAGGATCGACCTCGGTATACGACACGTTTGCCGCGCTTGCGCCCGCGCCGAAGGACGGCAGGAGAGCAAGCAGCATGCAGGCAGCCAGGACAAATGCGAGGGATCGCTTCGCCTTGCCTTTTAACATCGCTTTTACCTCTTTCCTTTGATTTTCATTCTTTTACAGGAAAGGACGAATCCCATTATCCTTTACCATGCAAAAGTTTAAGATAATTATGCCATAATCCTCCGTCGAATTCAAGGCTTTTTTCGGAAAAATATCCATTTTTTATCGTCATTTGGAGCAAAAGAAGAGGCCGCCCCGCCAAAGCGGAGCAGCCTCTCATCTTTAAGGTTCTGTAAAATCTTTGTGAAATATCAGAAGAATTATTCTGCGACAGCGTCCTTCAGAGCCTTACCGGCCTTGAACACAGGAACACGCGTTGCCGGGATCTCGATGGTCTCCTTCGTCTTGGGGTTGCGGCCCGTGCGCGCCTCTCGCTGCTTCGTCTCAAAGGAGCCAAAGCCGACGAGCTGCACCTTGTCACCCTTGACGACGGCTTCCGTGATGGTCTCAACGACGGCGCCGAGCGCCTTCTCTGCGTCCTTGCGGGACAGGCCGGCCTTGTTGGCGACTTCCGCAATGAGTTCAGTCTTGTTCATAATGGGTATCCTCTTTTCTCAGTATATCATTCTCCGGGGAGATCCCCGAGCGCATGCTTATAAAATCTACCACATGCCTGGCAAATACGCAAGGTTTTTTCTGGAAAAAATCAGCGAACGCGCAGAATTTTTGCAATTTTCTCGCCCTTGGGCAGCAGCAGGCAGTCCTCATAGGTCAAAACCTTGAGCACAATGATGAGCACGACGTACACGAGGACCGCCACAACGATGGAGCCGAGGCAGGCGACGGCACGGCCCATGCCGATGCGGCCGAGGCCCCAGTAGGCCAGCCACGTCGCACCGCCCATGAGAACGGCGGCGATGGTCGTCTTCCACAGGTTCGGCAGGAGCTTCGGCGCATTGCGGCGCAGCACGCGGCGCATGGCGATGAGGTTCAGCACGGTGATGACGGCATAGCAGGCGATGGTGCCGACGGGAGCGCCCGTGATGGCGATATCCGGGTTGCCGACGAGAATGTAGTTGACGATGACCTTGACGATGCCGCCGATGAGCGTGTTGATGACGGGGATGACGGCGTGGTTGTGCGCCTGCATGATGGCGTCCGTCATGAGCACGATGCTGTTGAACACCACGGCGACGCCGAGGATGGCCATGAGCTTCGTGGCAAGCGTGAGGTTCGCGCCGGTATAGCCGCCAAGCAGGGCGACGATGGGCTCTGCCAGCACGATGAGGCCGACGGCGCAGGGCATGGCGATGAGGCCCATGAGTCGCAGCGACGAATTCTGCACGGAGCGCACGCCGCGGCGGTCCTGCAGCGTCAGGCTGTTCGTAATGGCCGGGATGATGGCGATGGTGATGCAGGGAATGAAGGCACAGGGGAAATTGAAGATGGTCTGGCAGTAGTTATAAACGCCCTTGACGACGTCCGCGCGCTCCTGCGTGTAGCCCGCGGCATTGATGAGGCGGTTCATGACCGTCGCCGCATCGAACAGGTTGATGATCTGCAGACCGGCTGCGCCGAGCGTGATGGGCACGGCAATGGCCAGCAGGCGCTTGAGCGTCTCTCCTGCGGGTCTTGCCTGCCCCTCCGCGCGGCTGAGCTCGCGCGTGCGGCGGCGCGTCTTGCAGAAGAGGTAGAGGGCCGAGAGCACCGTGCCGATCGTCACGCCCGCGATGGAACCGGCAGCGGCGAGCGGGCCGTCGCCGAGGCGATTCATGACGAGCCAGGCAAGGCCGAGGCCGAGGAAGAGCTTGCACAGGGCCTCGATGATCTGGCTGACGGCCGTAGGAGCCATGTTCCCCTGCCCCTGGAAGAAGCCGCGGCAGGCGGAGATGTAGCACACGAAGAGCACGGCCGGGCCGAGCGCAAAGATAGACCACATGGCATTCGGGTTCTCCATCATGTTGGCCAGCTGCTTCGGGATGATCAGCATCAGCGCCGAGCCGATGATCCCGATGGACAGGAAGGCCATGAGGGAGACGCGGTAGATCTGGCGGACCTGTTTGCCGTTGTTCAGCGCGCGGGCCTCGGAGATCATGCGGCTCATGGCGACGGGCAGGCCCGTCGTGGAGATCATGAGCAGCACGGTGTAGATGTCATAGGCCGTGGTGAAATAGCCGTAGTTTGCCTCGCCGATGAGGCGGTTGAGCGGGATTTTGAAGAACATGCCGATGACCTTGACGATCATCGTCGCCAGCGACAGCACCGCCGCACCGGCCAGGAAATTCTGCTTCTTCGTTGTCTTTTCTTCCAACATTCATCCGTCCTTTCCGTTGGGATCAGCTGCGCGCTTCTTCAAAAATACGCGGCATGACGTAGCCGGACAGCTCGCGCACGACGCTGTCGAGGTCGATCGTCGGATACTTGCCCGCAGCATAGAGCACCTGCCCGCGCACCATGGTCATCACGACGTCGTGGCCGGAGGCGGCATAGACGAGATGCGACATCACATTGTGGCACGGCATGAGATGCGGCGACGTGAAGTCGAGCAGCACGAGGTCGGCGTCCATGCCGAGCTTCAGCATGCCGCACTCGGCCTCGCGGCCCTGCGCACGCGCGCCGCAGACCGTCGCCATCATCAGCACGGCCTCGACCGGCAGCGCCTTCGGGTCGCCGGATGTCACCTTGGCCATGAGGGCCGCGGCCTTCATCTCCTCGAACAGGTCGAGGTTGTTGTTCGACGCGGACGAGTCCGTGCCGAGAGCCACGTTCATGCCCGCCTTGACCATCTCCGTCACGGGGGCGCAGCCGGAGGCGAGCTTCAGGTTCGAAACGGGGCAGTGCACGGCCGTCACGCCGCGCTTGGCCAGCAGGCGCATGTCCTCCGGCGTGACCCAGACGCAGTGGGCCGCAATGGCGCGCGTGTCAAAGACATGGTGGCAGTCGAGCACCTGCGCGGGTGTCAGGCCGTTTCGCTCGAGGCACTGCTCATGCTCGGCCTTCGTCTCGGACAGGTGGACGTGCATACCGGCCTTCTCGTTGATGGCAAACTCGCTCAGCGCGTCCCAAAGGCGGTAGTCCGAGGTATATTCGCCGTGCACGGAGGCCTCGACGCGGATGCGGCCGTTGTCATAGCCGTCCCACTTTTCCTTCAGGGCGACAAGCTCGCGGCAGGCGGGGTGCGTTTCAAAATCGAAGTCCTCGCCGAACAGTGTCGCGCCGCGGGCAATGTTGGCCTTGATGCCGGACTCGGCCACGGCCTCGGCGATCTCGTCGCAGAAATTATACATATCCGAGATGGATGTCGTGCCGAAGCGGACGCACTCTGCAATGGACAGCAGGGCTGCCGCCTTGGCGCTGCGGCCGTCGAGCCGGTCCTCATGCGGGAAGATATAGTCGTTGAGCCAGCTCGAAAGCTCGACATCGTCGGCATAGCCGCGCAGCACGGACATCGGCAGATGCGTGTGGCAGTTGATGAGGCCGGGCATGAGCACCATGCCCTCACCGGGAACAAGGCGCTTTGTCTTCTCCTTGGGGGCCTCGCGCGCGAGATAGCTGATCTTGCCGTCCGTCACGCCGAGGTAGGCATCAAAGTAGACGTGCATGGCCTCGTCCATGGTCACGATCGTCACATTGGAAAATAAAGTGTCCATAAATTTCCTTTCCGTGCCTCACAGCAGGCGGAACGCCGCGTCCTTCTGAGCCAGAACGTCGTCGATGCGCTCGAGATACTGCTGCGGGAATTTGGGATTGTGGAAGCGCTCCAGACGGCCGTCGGGCAGGTTGATCTTCGTCATGGCCCCGCCGCCGAGCGACACGATGGAATGCATCTCCTCCATCATATAGATGTTGTAAAGTCCGGCCGTGCCCGGGCGGCACCAGCCGATGTTCTCAAAGCTGCCGGACATGTATTTCTGTCGGTAGAGGTAGTAGGGCGTGTAGCCCGCCGCGCGGAGCGAGGTCTCCGCTCCGGCCAGCATCTGCGCCACATCGTCCGCCGAGGGAAGCTCCATCCGCTCGGCATAGAGGTCCGCGCCCTTTTTGAGGGCCAGCGTGTGGACGGTCACATTCTCCGGGGCCAGCGCCAGCACCTGCCGCAGCGAATCGGCAAACGACTTCGGGTCATCGCCGGGCAGGCCCGCGATAAGGTCCATATTCACAGCGTCATAGCCCGCTGCGCGCGCCGCCTCATAGGCGGCCGCGGTCTGCGCCGCGGTGTGGCGGCGACCGACCCGCGCAAGGACGGCGTCGTTCATGGTCTGGGGGTTGATGCTCATGCGGCCGCAGCCCATGGACGCGATCGTTTCGAGCTTTTCGGCATCGAGCGTGTCCGGACGGCCGCCTTCCACCGTATATTCTACCAGCTGTGTCAAGTCAATATGTGTCCGCAGCGCCTCCATGAGCCTGCGCAGCTGGGCCGCCGAGAGCGTCGTGGGCGTGCCGCCGCCGATATACAGCGTGCGGACCGTCCGGCCGGAGGCACGCAGCAGCTCGCCCGTGTGGGCGATCTCGCGCACCAGCGCGTCGAGATACGGCTCCAACAGGCCGGAAAAGCGCTCGATGGACGAGCTGACGAAGCTGCAGTAGGCGCAGCGTGTCGGGCAGAACGGGATGCCGACATAGACGGACACGTCCTGCGGCCGCAGCAGCTGCGCTGCCTGTACCGTGGCCTCCGAGGCCTCGACGCACAGGCGGCTGCGCTCCGGCGAGACATGGTAGCGCGTGCGCAGGAGCTTTTCCGCCTCGGTGGGCGTCCTGCCCTCCAGCAGAGCGCGCGTCGTGAGCTTCGTCGGGCGGACGCCGGACAGACTGCCCCAGGCGGGCGGCTCGCGCAGGCACATGGCCGCCTCATAATAGGTATTTTGCAGCAGACGGCGGCGCGCAGGCACATCGGCCTCCGCCGTGCGCAGGCGGCGGCAGGCGCGGCCCGTTTTGCCGTGCAGCGTGATCTCGGCCGTGGCCGTGAGCCAGACCGCGCCGGTGTGCAGGGACGAAACCGCCCCATCGCCGGAAAACGGCTCCGTCACCGGCTCCATCGGCTCCTCCGGGAACAGGGCGAGCTGGAGCTGCTCAACGGCATAGCGGTCGTCGTGGCCGCGCAGGAGCAGCTTCATGCCATCGCCTCCCGCAGATAAGGATTGTCCGCGCGCTCGGCATCCAGTGTCGTGGCCGGGCCGTGGCCGGGCAGGACGGCATAGTTGCCGGGCAGCTCCGCCAGCCGCTTCAGGCTCGCGCCCATCTGCGCCGGAACGCCGCCTGCCAGATCGACACGGCCGCAGGAGCCTGCAAAGAGCGTGTCGCCGGAGAACAGGACGTTCTCGCACAGGAGACACACGGAGCCGGGCGTGTGGCCCGGCGTCTCCAGCACGGTAAAGCGCAGGCTTCCGACCTCGACGGTGTCGCCGTCGGCGTAAGTATCCGTGTAATACAGCGGCCCGGCCGTCAGGCGCTCGGGCAGGACCGTGTCCGCCTCGCACAGCCAGACGGGGCAGCGCGCCGCCTCCGCCACGCCGCGCACGCCGCCGACATGGTCAAAATGGCCATGTGTCAGCAGCACGGCGCGGATGGTCAGGCCATAGCGCTGCGCCGCCTCCAGCACGCGCTCTGGCGTATAGCCGGGATCGATGACGGCGCAGACGCCGTCGTCATCCGCAGCGAGATAGCAATTGGTCTGGTAGCTGCCCAGCATCAGGGAATAGACCTTCATGGGATTCTCCTTTTCAGTCATCGGACAAACGCATAGGGGACCCCCAGCGCGCCGGAATAGGGAACCTCTGATTAAATTGCAAGAGCGGTCAGCGAGGGATTTTGTTCCAAATTGAGGTTTGGAAATTGCAGGAATACTTTGTGTATTTCAAGATTTTCAAACCGATAAGTTGGGGCGAAAGACCCGCTGAGCGCCGCAGCCGATTTATTCAGAGGTTCCATAGGTATAGGCCGAGACGCTGCTTCCGGCCTCGGTAGTGTTATCGTACGCTTCGCCGGCGTTCCGCTCCGGCGTACCGCCGTCCGGCTCAGCCTTGTGCTTTGCATGCAGGCGGAGGAACAGCACGACGCAGCCGTTGGCTGCAAGGCCATTCCAGGGCTCCGGCAGGAAGGACGACAGCACGACGGCAAAGCCGCAGAGGACCGCGGCGAGCAGCAGGATGCCGCCGACGAGAACGCGTTTTCCGAATTTGGTTCAAAACGAATCCTTCCTATGGGCGCTTCTTTCTGTGTTGTGCTTACAGGGGCAACGATAAAGCGTACAAACCAATTGCATCTGTAGCGGCGTTCCCTGCGCAGGCCCACCGGGCGAGAGAAAATGTAGCGGCGCTCAGTGAGCGCCATAGGCAGTTGCGATTCCTTTGGCAGGGATTCCATGGCTTGAGATACCCAGATTTGTCATTGCGAGGTCCCGAAGGGGCCGTGGCAATCTCGGGAAGGCAGCTGCGATTTCGCCGATAGCTTCCCCACGATCCGACCGGGTACTGCGAGATTGCCACGGGCGCAAAGCGCCCTCGCAATGACAATTCGGGGGCCATCACCATTTTAACGACAGCCTGTACCGGTCGGCAATGCCCCTCCCCTACAAGGCGGGTACGGTCGACGATGCCGCCCTATAACTTTCCAGCCTGCAAGGCGCTCACTGAGCGCCGCTACAGTCAAATTTGGCAGCGCGTGCGGTCGGCAGAGCGGTCGGAAATTTGCAGGGTGCCCCACGGGGCGTCGAGGACGCCGCTCCCTGCAATCATCGGTGGGCAATGGCGTCTGCGGTTTTCCGGGATCAGCCCCTCCTCGGCTGGAGCAGCTCGTCCGTATCGAGCAGGATGGTGACGGGGCCGTCGTTTTCCGAGGCGACAAGCATATCGGCGCCGAACCGGCCGTGCTGCGGCGCAAAGCCGCGGCTGCGGCACTCCTGCAGGAACTGCTCATACAGCGGGACAGCCAGCTCCGGCAGAGCCGCGCCCGTGAAGCTCGGCCGCTTGCCCTTGCGGCAGTCGGCATAGAGCGTGAACTGGCTGACGACGAGCACCTGCCCGCCGATATCGGCGAGAGAGCGGTTCATTTTCCCCGCCTCATCGCAGAAAATACGCAGGCCGAGTGCCTTGTCGGCCAGCTTTTCGCACAGCTCCGGCGTATCGTCCGGGCCGACACCGAGCAGGATGAGCAGGCCGTGGCCGATCTCGCCCACGACGCTGCCCGCAATGGATACGGAGGCGCTTTTTACGCGCGTGATCACAGCTCTCATCAGTTTTGCCCTCTTCTCACATCGATCACGCCGTCAATGGCGCGGATCTTCGTCCGGATGGTCTCCAGCTCCTGCACGTTGCGCACCTCGAACGTGGCGACGGTGCGCGCCTTTCCGGTGGGCATATCTCGGCCGGAGAGCTCCGTGACCTTCAGCTTGGCCGCGCTCAGCGCCGTGGCGATATCGAGCCAGATGCCGCTGCGGTCCGTGGAATCGATCTCAAACGTGGTGGAGAACGGCTTATCCTCCGTGCTCCACGCGACCTTGACCCAGCGTCCGGCCTGCTTCGGATCGGATGCACCGGCTGCGTTGCGGCAGTCGCGGCGGTGGATGGACACGCCGTAGCCCTTTGTAATAAAGCCGACGATGTCGTCGCCCGGCACCGGCGTGCAGCAGCGCGAGAATTTGATCATGCAGGAATCGATGTCCTCGACGATAACGCCGGAATCCTTGTGGCGGCCGCCCTTTCCGGGCTCCGCCTGCTTCTGCACCTCGCGGACCGGGGGCGCAGGCGTCTGGCGCGTGGCGCGGATCAGCTCGTCGCGGATGCGGCCAAACGCCTTTGCCGCCGTCAGGCCGCCATAGCCGATGGCAGCATACATATCGTCCAGGCATTCGAATGCCAGCTTTTTCAGAAGGCCCGGCAGCAGCTCGGCATCCTGCAGCACGGCGGGATTGACGTTCGCGCGGCGCATCTCGCCCTCGAAGCTCGCCTTGCCGTGCACGATGTTCTCCTCGCGCTTTTCCTTCTTGAACCACTGCTTGATCTTCGTGCGCGCGCCGTTGCTCTTGCAGATATTCAGCCAGTCGCGGCTCGGGCCCTTGGCCGTTTTCGACGTCAGAACCTCGACAATGTCGCCGTTGCACAGCTGCTGATCATAGCTTGCAATGCGGTTGTTGACCTTTGCGCCGACCATGGCGTTGCCGACGCCGGAATGGATGGCATAGGCAAAGTCGATGGGGGTGGAGCCGGACGGCAGGGACATGACCTTGCCCTTCGGCGTGAAGACAAAGACCTCGTCGTCGAACATATCGACCTTGAGGGAGTGGATATAATCCTCCGCATCGGAGTCCTGCTGCGTTTCCAGCAGGCGGCGGACCCACTCGAACTGCTTTTCGTCGCCGCCCGCGACGCCCTGCTTGTATTTCCAGTGGGCCGCGATGCCGTATTCCGCCGTCTCGTGCATCTCCCAGGTGCGGATCTGCACCTCGAACGGGATGCCCTGCTGGCCGATGACAGTCGTGTGCAGGCTCTGATACATGTTGGGCTTTGGCGTGGAGATATAGTCCTTGAAGCGGCCGGGGACCAGATTGAACAGGTCGTGGATGTGGCCGAGGACGTTATAGCAGTCCGGGATGGAATCGACGATGACGCGAAACGCATACATATCGTAGAGCTCGTCGATCGTCTTGTTCTGGGCCTTCATCTTGCGGTAGATGGAATAGACGTGCTTGATGCGGCCGTAGATGGAGCCATGGATGCCCACGGCGGACAGGCGCGTGGTGATCTTGCTCTGGATGGCCTTCATAAAGGCGTCCGCCTCGGCCTGATGGGCGTTGAGATAGCGCATGATCTCGTTATAGCCCTCGGGATCCAGATATTTGAGGCTGGTATCCTCCAGCTCCCATTTGATCTTCTGCATGCCGAGCCGGTGGGCCAGCGGCGCATAGATGTCCATGGTCTCGCGGGACTTGGAGATCTGCTTTTCCGGGCTCTGGAACTGCATGGTGCGGGTGTTGTGCAGGCGGTCGGCGATCTTGATGAGGATGACGCGGATGTCCTTGCTCATGGCCATGAACATCTTGCGCAGGTTCTCCATCTGCTGCTCCTCGAGCGTGGAATACTCCACGCGCGTCAGCTTTGTGACGCCCTCGACAAGCGAGGCGACCGTCGGCCCGAAATTGCGGGCGATGTCGTCATAGGTCGAGTCCGTATCCTCGATGCAGTCGTGCAGCAGCGCGCCGAGGATCGCATCCGTATCGAGGCCGATCTCCGCGACGATCTCCGCCACGGCCAGCGGATGGATGATATAGGGCGAGCCGTCCTTGCGCTTCTGGTCCTTGTGCTTTTCGCGCGCGTAGTCTACGGCGCGGTCGATGAGGGCCATATCGACATTCAGCTTGCGCGCCGCGATGGTGCGCTTCATGCTGAGATAGTGTTCCTGAAAGGTTTCCATTCAATCACCTGCTTTGAGCTTGCGGAGCGTGCAGAACAGCACGCTGTTTTCCAGTGGGTTCGTCCGGTGCGGCACGATGCGCACCGCAATGGCGCTGCCGCTGCGCCGCAGAGACACAAGGCCGAGCTCGGCCAGGATCTCCAGGCAGACGATGGCGCGGCGCGCGGCCTGCGGCCGGGCAGAGCATGCCGCAATCCGCAGACAGAGACGGTCGGTATTCTCGTGCAGCTCCGTTCCGGCAGGCGCGGCGCTGCGCAGGAAGTTCCAGACACCGATCACATCCTCGCGGTCCGGGGCCAGCGTCTGCAGCTCGTCCGGCCGCAGCGTCTCCCGCGCGCAGAAGCGGTCATACAGCCCCGTCGGCTCGACGCGGCGCAGGTCGATCAGATTGAGCTGCACCGTGCGGCGGCCGCGGAATTCGTTGATCTGCGGCGTAAAGGCTGCGTCGACCCGGTCGCCGGGACGGAGCTTTGCCGACAGACGCCCGGCCGAGAAGAAAATGGCCTGCACGGGCGTGCCGTCCGGAGCCTGCAGACGCAGGCGCAGATGCTTGCCGCTGCCGACGGCCATGGCATGCTCCACGGTCAGGCCGCTCAGGCTGAGCACGGGCTTCGGGCAGCCCGCGCCGCATGGCTCGAGCTGCGAAAGGCCGCGGACGTTCTCCTCCGTCAGGAGGGACGCCTCGATCTCACAGTCGACCTGCAGCGTGGCCTCCACCGGAGCGGACGCCGCATAGGCCGCGGCGCAGCGGCACATGGCCGCGCGGAAGGCGTCGATATTCTTCCGGGCGATCGTGAACCCGGCGGCAAGCTCATGGCCGCCGTAGCCCTCAAGCAGGCCGGAGAGCTCCGTCAGCGAGGCAAACAGGTTAAAGCCGCCGTAGGAGCGGGACGAGGCCTTGCCGCGTTCGCCGTCCAGGCAGATGAGGAACGTCGGGCGGCAGAATTCCTCGGAAAGGCGCGAGGCCACGATGCCGACGACGCCCTGATGCCAGTGCTCACCCGCCAGGACGATCGCGCCGTCCGGTGCGCCGTGCAGGCGGCTGACGGCCTCACTGTAAATTTCGGATTCGATGGTCTGCCGCTCGCGGTTCAGGCGGCAGAGCGTTTCGGCCAGCCGGTCGGCCTCCTGCGGGTCCTGCGTCAGAAACAGGCGCACGGCCAGCTCAGCCTGCTCCATACGCCCGGCGGCGTTGACACGCGGCGCGAGTATATAGCCGATGGTCCCGGCAGTGATCTCCTGCTCGTCGCAGCCGCAGGCATGGATCAGGGCGCGCAGGCCCAGCCGCTGCGGCTGGCGCAGGGCCTCGAGGCCCATGACGACAAGGCGGCGATTTTCGCCCTGCAGCGTCATAACGTCCGCGATCGTGCCGAGACAGATCAGGTCGCAGTAGCGCCGGGCAACGGCGTCCTGATCGCCGCTGAGCGCAGCGGCCAGCTTGAAGGCAATGCCGACGCCGGAGAGCATGGTATGCGGATACGTCCGGTCCGGCCGGTGCGGGTCCACAACGGCCGCGCACTGCGGCAGCTGCTCCTTGCATTCATGATGGTCCGTGATGACGAGCGTCACGCCCAGCTCCCGGCAGAGCCCGGCCTCCTCCAGCGCCGTGATGCCGCAGTCCACCGTGATGATGAGCCGCACGCCCTGCGCATGGAGCTGGCGGATGGCCCCGGCGTTCAGGCCGTAGCCCTCCTCGAGCCGCCCGGGGATATGGACGACGCAGTCCGCACCCATGCCGCGCAGAAAATCCGTCAGCAGGCAGGTGGCCGTGATGCCGTCCACGTCATAATCGCCGAACACGGCGATGCGCTGCCCGAGCTGCAGCGCCTGCCGCACCGTCTGCACGGCGCGGTCCATCTCCCGCAGGAGAAAGGGGTCAAACAGCGGCGCGTCCGCGCACAGCAGCTCCTGCGCCTGCTGCGGAGTCCCGCAGCCGCGCCCGGCCAGCACGCGCGCCGTCAAAGGCGAATAGCCCGCCTGCTGCAGCGCATCGACCGCGGCGCTGTCCGGCAGGGCGGTGTTCCAGATTCCGTACTTCACACCAGATACACATCCCAGTTAGGGCAGCCCCGCGCAATTGCAGCTTCGGCCTTCACCGGATATTTTTCGCCGATCCATCGGTTCGAAAAGTTTGAAGTATTGCGCAGCCGTTGGCGGCTTTGCCGCCTTACGGATGCGGCATGCCCCTTGCGGGTACACAAAGTACATCTGCACTTTTCAAACCTTGTCCCGGCAAAAAATCTCTCGCTGAATGCTCTCGCTGCAATTGTGCGGTGCTGCCTTATTTTTTATTTTTTCATTATAGCAAACTTTTCTCCGGCATACAATACAACTGTGCAAAAAAGCTCTTGAAAGGGAGGAAGCCGCCATGCGCCGCCGGAAAACCGCCGTCCTGCTCGTGCTGACAGCCCTGCTTGCCGCCGGATTCCTGCTGTGGGGAAACTGCAGCCTGCAGACGACCGAGACGGCGCTCGTCTCCCCTGCCCTGCCGCCCGCGTTCGACGGGCTTCGCATCGTGGAGCTGGCTGACCTGCACGGCCGCGTGTTCGGCCGGGGCAGCCGCCGCCTGCTTGCGGCCGTGCGCCGGGCGGAGCCGGACCTTATCTGCATCGACGGCGATCTGTTTGACGAGCACACGGACCTTGCCATGCTGCCGCCGCTGCTGCGCGGTCTGTGTGCCATTGCGCCCGTGTATTATGTGACGGGCAATCACGAATGGCGCGTGCCCGGCCTGCGCGGCATTCTGGCGCAGATGCGCGCCTGCGGCGTGACGGTGCTGCAGGATGACTGGCGCGTGCTCCGGCGCGGGGAAGATGCGCTCATCGTCGCCGGAACGGACGACCCGTGCGGCCCGGCAGAGCGCAAAACGCCTGCGGAGCTGATTGCGGATATCCGCGCGGAGGCCGGAGAGGCCGCCTTTCTCCTGCTGCTGACGCACCGTAACGACCAATTGCCGCAATGGAGCGCCCTCGGCGTGCAGGCCGTGCTGGCCGGGCACTGCCACGGCGGCGTCGTGCGGCTGCCGTTCGTGGGCGGGCTGTTCGGCACGGACCGGCGGCTGTTCCCCGCATGGGATGCCGGGCTTTACCGGCAGGGCGAAACGGCCCTGTATGTCAGCCGCGGGCTTGGCTATACAAACGTGCACTTTCGCCTGTTCAACCGGCCGGAGGTCGCGGTGATCGTTCTGCGCCGGGGCAGCCCTGCAATAAATTCGTAAACAAATCGTAAATATTCCGGGGAAAGGGTTGTAAATCCGCCTCACCGCATTATAATTGTTCTCAGGTGATAACTATGTTCCGACGTTTGGGCGCAAGCATCCGCAAATGGATGTACGGCCGCTACGGTTCTGATCAACTGAATATGCTCCTGCTGGTGCTGGCCGTCATCCTGAGCCTCACCAACACCATCCTGACCTACGCGCTGCGGACCAGCACGGTCTACCGCGGCATCATCGCACCGATCCTGTCACTGTTGATGTACGGTCTGCTGATCCTCGCCATGGTCCGCATGTTTTCGCGGAATCTCAGCCGCCGCGAGCGGGAGAACCGCCGGTTCCTGCAGCTGTGGATGCGGCTGCGCGACCGCAACAACCGCTATTTTCGCTGCCCGTCGTGCGGGCAGACCGTCCGGGTCCCGAAGCACCGCGGTAAGCTGTGTATCCGCTGCCCGAAATGCGGCGAAAAATTCATCCGCAAGACCTAGCCCGAAACCCGCAGCCAGCCGCTGCGGGTTTTTGCTGCGCTTTGTAGGGGAGCGGACAGCCGGGCCCGGCGCATTGCTGCCGATCCGAACAGGCTGTCGATAAAACAGGGAAGGCCAAAGGTTTGTCATTGCGAGGAGGCCGGAGGCCGACGTGGCAATCTCGTGCAGGCAATTACGATTTCGCCGACAGCTTTCCCACAATCTGGCCAGGTACTGCGAGATTGCCACGGGCGCAAAGCGCCCTCGCAATGACAAGTCGATAGCTTTTTCCATTTTAACGGTAGCTGGTACAAATCGTTTGTGCTGCGCCGGGCCCGGCTGTCCGCTCCCCTACAACGCACGACCGGAAACTTTCCGCTTGCCGCAGGCCCTACAATATTCGGCCCGAAATGTTGCATTTTTCTCCGGAACATGCTAGAATATTATGATAATTCCTTGATTGGAGGCGCAGGATATGACCTGGGAAGAAATGACATCCATGGCAGCCGAGGAGGGCTTCGCGGCTGCGGTTGTGACCGACACGAAGGACATTCCCTTTGACCCGTCGTTCCGGCCGCTTTGTGCCGAGAATCTCTGCGGAAAATACGGCGCAAATTACTCCTGCCCGCCCGACTGCGGCACGCCGGACGAGATGCGCGCGCGCATTCAGGCGCACCGCCATGCCCTCGTGCTCCAGACGATCTGGGAGATCGCGGACTACAGCGACAGCAAGGCCATCAAGGCCGCGAAAAAAGAACACAACGCCGCAACGCTGCGTCTGCTCGGCCGCCTGCGCCGCGCGGACGTGCCCGGCTTCCCCGTCGGGGCCAGCGGCTGCGCCCTGTGTGAGACGTGCGCCATTGTGGAACACGAGCCCTGCCGCTATCCGGACCTGTATTATTCCTGCATGTCGGCCTACTGCATCTTCGTGCGCAGGCTCGCGGAGCAATGCGGCATGGAATATGACTGCGGGCCGGGCCTGCTGGCCTTTTTCGGCATGTACGTTTTTGACTGAGCGAAAGGAGACCCCATGGATTTCAAGCTGCACGCACCCTACAGCGCCACCGGCGACCAGCCGGAGGCCATCCGCAAGCTGACGGAGGGCGTCCGCCTCGGGCTGGACGAGCAGGTGCTGCTCGGCGTGACCGGCTCGGGCAAAACGTTCACGATGGCCTCGGTCATTGCGAACCTGAACCGCCCGACGCTCGTGCTGGCGCACAACAAGACGCTTGCGGCTCAGCTGTGCTCGGAATTCCGGGAGTTCTTCCCGGAAAACGCCGTGGAATACTTCATTTCCTACTACGATTACTACCAGCCCGAGGCCTATATCGCCCACACGGACACCTATATCGAAAAGGACTCCGCCATCAACGACGAGATCGAGCGCCTGCGCCACAGCGCGACGTCGTCGCTGTTCGAGCGGCGGGACGTCATCGTCGTCTCGTCCGTTTCGTGCATCTACGGTCTGGGCGACCCCATCGACTATAAAAACATGGTCATCTCGCTCCGCACGGGCATGGAAAAGTCCCGCGAGGAGCTGATGCAGAAGCTCGTGGAGATCCGCTATGAGCGAAACGACCTGAATTTCACCCGAAACACGTTCCGCGTGCGCGGCGATACCGTGGAAATTTACCCCGTCTACTGGTCCGGCCGAGCCATCCGCGTGGAGTTCTTCGGCGACGAGATCGACCGCATCTCCGAAATCAACGCCGTCAGCGGCATGCCGGAGCGCGTCATCAGCCATGTGGCCATCTACCCCGCCTCACACTACGTCGCCTCGCGCGACAAGCTCAATCGCGCCATCCTCGAGATCGAGCGCGAGATGGAGGAGCGCGAGCGCTGGTTCAAGGAGCACGACAAGCTGCTTGAGGCCCAGCGCATCCGCCAGCGCACGATGTATGATATCGAGATGCTGCAGGAGATCGGCTTCTGCAGCGGCATCGAAAACTACTCCCGCGTCATTTCCGGCCGTGCGCCCGGCACGCCGCCCATGACGCTGCTGGATTACTTCCCGAAGGACTTTCTGCTGTTCGTGGACGAGAGCCACGTCACGCTGCCGCAGGTGCGCGCGATGTACGCGGGCGACCGCTCACGCAAGGAGAGTCTGGTGGAATACGGCTTCCGCCTGCCGAGCGCGTTCGACAACCGCCCGCTGACGTTCCCGGAGTTCGAGGAAAAGGTCCATCAGGCCATCTACGTCTCCGCCACGCCGGGCGAATACGAGCGCAGCCGCGCCGGGCAGATCGCCGAACAGGTCATCCGTCCGACGGGCCTGCTGGACCCGAAGGTCGAGGTCCGGCCCATCGACGGGCAGGTCGACGACCTCATCGGCGAATGCAACCGCATCATCGAGCGCAAGGAGCGCGTGCTCGTCACGACGCTGACAAAGAAAATGGCCGAGGATCTGACGACGTATCTGCAGAACGCCGGCATCCGCGTGCGCTATATGCACTCCGACGTCGCAGCGCTTGAGCGCATGGAGATCCTGCGTGACCTGCGCATGGCAAAATTTGACGTGCTCGTCGGCATCAACCTGCTGCGCGAGGGACTCGATCTGCCGGAGGTCTCGCTCGTCGCCATTCTGGACGCGGACAAGGAGGGCTTCCTCCGCAGCGAGACGAGTCTCATCCAGACCATCGGCCGCGCCGCTCGCAACGCCGGGGGCCGCGTCATCATGTACGCCGACAAGATCACGCCCGCCATGCGCGCCGCCATCGACGAAACGGAGCGCCGCCGCGGCATTCAGGACGCCTATAACAAGGCCCACGGCATCGTGCCGAAGACCATCGTGAAGGACGTGCGCGAGCTCATCGAGATCACGCAGGCCGAGGGCGAGGCCCAGCGGCGTGACGGCGTGAAGATGACGGCCGCCGAGCGCGAGCGCGAGATCGCAAAGCTCGAAAAGGAGATGCGCGCCGCCGCAAAGCAGATGGAATACGAATACGCCGCCGTGCTCCGTGACCGCATCATCGAGCTGCGCGGAAAAAAGGACTGAATCCCGATCAGGAGGAACTATGAGACTGGATAAATTTCTCAAGGTGTCGCGCCTCATCAAGCGCCGCACCGTGGCAAATGAAGCGTGCGACAACGCGCGCGTGACCGTGAACGGCCGCCCGGCCAAGGCGTCCTGCGACGTAAAGCCCGGCGACGTGCTGCGCATCGCCTTCGGCCAGCGGACGCTTGCCGTGGAGGTGCTGGCCGTGGCCGACGCCGTGCGCAAGGACGACGCGGCCGCCATGTACCGCGAGCTGCCGGAATAATTCTGCCCGCACTGGACAAGCGGCAGAATTTCTGCTATCATTGTATATTATTTCGTTTATCGAACGATAAGGAGTCTGATCGCCCATGGAAAAGCTGATCGACCGGCTGTCCGCCGTTGTGGCGGAGGCGTTTTCCGCCGCCGGATATGACCCGGCCTGCGGCCGCGTGACGGTCTCGAACCGCCCCGATCTGTGCGAATTTCAGTGCAACGGCGCCATGCCCGCCGCAAAGCAGCACCACAAAGCCCCGCTCGTCATTGCGCAGGACGTTGTGGACCGCCTGCAGGACGGCAGCGTCTTTGCCGCAGCCGAGGCCGTAAAGCCCGGCTTTATCAACCTGCGTGTGCAGCCTGCATATCTGGCCGCCCATCTGGAGCAGATGCGCCAGAGCGAGCGCCTCGGCGTGACCGGTGAGCGCAAGCCCCGCGGCGTCGTGCTCGACTACGGCGGGCCGAACGTGGCAAAGCCCCTGCACATCGGCCACCTGCGCTCCGCCATCATCGGCGAGAGCATCAAGCGCATTTACCGCTACTTCGGCGACAACGTCGTCGGCGACATCCATCTGGGCGACTGGGGCCTGCAGATCGGCCTGATCATCGCCGAGCTGGAGCGCCGCAAGCCGGACCTGCCCTATTTTGACGAGAGCTTCACCGGCCCGTATCCCGAGGAAGCGCCGTTCACGATCTCCGAGCTGGAGGAGATCTACCCCACGGCCAGCGCCCGCTCGAAGGAGGACGAGCCCTTCGCCGCCCGCGCCCACGAGATCACATTTGCCGTGCAGCAGCGCCGTCCCGGCTACTATGCCCTGTGGCGTCACATCATGCAGGTCTCCGTGGCCGATCTGCGTAAGAACTATGACAATCTGAACGTCAGCTTCGACATCTGGAAGGGTGAAAGCGACGCGCAGCCCTACATCCCCCCGATGCTCGAGAAGCTGAAGGCCGAGGGCGTGCTTGTCGAGAGCGAGGGCGCGCTCGTCGTGCCCGTGGCCGAGGAGGGCGACCGCAAGGAGCTGCCGCCGTGCATCCTCGTCAAGAGCGACGGCGCGACGCTGTACGCCACGACGGACCTGGCCACCATCGTGCAGCGCATGGAGGATTACCATCCGGACAAGCTGCTGTACCTGACGGACAAGCGCCAGAGTCTGCACTTCGAGCAGGTGTTCCGCACGGCGCGCAAGGGCCATCTCGTCCCGCCGGAGACGGAGCTGCAGCACATCGGCTTCGGCACGATGAACGGCAAGGACGGCAAGCCCTTCAAGACCCGCGCAGGCGGCGTCATGCGTCTGGAAACGCTCATTTCCGACATTGTGACCTATGTCACGGACAAGATCCGCGAGAACCAGACCGTCCCCGAGGACGAGCTGGACGCCACAGCCCGCTGCATCGCCATCGCGGCACTGAAATACGGCGACCTGTCGAACCTCGCCACAAAGGACTATATTTTCGATCTCGAGCGCTTTGCCGCGTTCGAGGGCAACACCGGCCCCTACCTGCTCTACACCATCGTCCGCATCAAGTCCATCCTGAACCGCTGCGGCGGCGAGGGCGACTGGGCCATGGCCCCGGCCGACAGCGAGAGCGCCAAGGCGCTGCAGCTGGAGCTGGCGCAGATGCCGGACGCCCTGCAGATGGCCTACCGTGACTCCGCACCGAACGTGATCTGCGCCTATGCCTATGAGCTTGCGGGCGCGGTGAACCGCTTCTACCACGAGACGCGTATTCTGGCCGAGCCGGACAAGCAGAAGCAGGCGGGCTACCTCGCCCTCATCCGTCTTGCCAGACGCGCGCTGGAGGAATGCATCGATCTGCTGGGCTTCTCCGCCCCGGACCGCATGTGAAGCAGAATGAAAACGTCAATCCCTCCGGCTCAGCCGGAGGGATTGACGTGCTCAAACAAATCAGGGAGCTGCGGCAATGAACCGCAGCTCCCATTTTTTACTGCTCCGTGATCCACGGACCCGCATTCGGGAACAGGATGCGGAAGCGGATCTCATAGCTTCGTCCAAGCGGTGCGGAGAAGTCCGTCAGACGGAATTCCGGGATCACATAGTCCGTCACGCCGTCCGGCCCGGTCACAAGCGCCGTGTCCTTCAGGGCCGTCTCGACGCGGGTCGTCATATTCTGCCCGAGCATGGCCTGCTCGATGCCCTCCGGCGTCAGGTCCTTGATCGTCGGGCGGCAATAGCGGCAGTAGGCGATGTCCTTCATATAGGCGAAGATCAGCTCGCGCGCAAAGGCCTCGCTGTCCTCCGGCTGCGGGTCCTGCTCGCCCTGCAGCCACTGCAGGCGCGTCAGACCCATGGAGAGCGCGATGCCGACGGAATTTGCCGCCGTGCCCCACGCGCTGTAGCCCATGAGCCACTGCAGCGAGGTATCCTCCAGCTGCTGCGGCAGATGCTGCGTGGCAGATGAGGCATCGATGACGATCGTCGGGACACCATTCCGGCAGTTCTCCTCCCAAGCTGCCAGATACCGGCTGCACTCCGTGGAGGAAGCGCCGCGCGTGAGCACCAGCACGACAGCATCTGACTGTTCGTTCCAGTCCACAAGCTCCGCGCCGAGCGCCGTGATATGCTGCTCCACGGACTCGCGGAGCGTCGAGGTATCGTAGGCATCGGCCACGCTGTCCTCATAGCCGCCGAAATAGTGCACGGACAGGCGGCTGTTCCATCCGGCGCAGTCGGCATAGGCACGCGTAAAGGCCATCATACCAAGCTCGTCCGTTCCGCAGAACAGAGCGCAGTTTTTGCCGAGCAGCCGCTGCAGATAGCGGATCTCATTTGTCTGCACGGAGATGCGCGCAGCAGAGTCGTCGACACCGACGACACAGGCCGCAAAGCTCTCGGCATGGCGCAGCAGATAGTCCGTCAGCCGCAGCTTGCGCGCGCGGGCAGCCAGATAATGCTCCACCAGCTCGTCATCCAACGTCGTTTCGATCCGTTCGCCGTCCGCGCCGTAGGGGTAGCCTGCAATGATGTTATCGACCGTCAGGTTGTGACCGGTCAGCTCGCCGCGCTCGGCCATGCCGTAGCTGCGGAACAGGCGGTAGGCCTCGCTGTCGAGTCCCTGATAGCCGGCGGTCGTGGCAAGGCGCATCACCGTGTCGAACACATAGACCGGCTTGCGTGCAGCGATCTGTGAAAGCGTGTCGATGGCATCCTTTTCCCACGTCAGGTCCGTCCCGTCCTCCCAGCGGCTGTTCACAAGGCCGCCGGAGAGCAGCTGGTCCATGCTGACGATCAGCACATCGCAGGCGTCCTCATTGTCCAGCACCCACTGCAGCAGAGCATGCGTGTCGCCGTACTGCGTGCCGTTGGCATTCGTCGTCTGCCCGTCGAGCCGCGTGGCATAGAGGTCCTCCGGCGGCAGCAGCACATTCATACCGGTGCTGTCCGCCAGCGCCTCGACGCGCAGGTCGTTGACGGGGCGGTTGTCGAGCGGCAGGTAGAGTACCGTCGTGCCGCGGGCCGTGAAATAGTCCGCGCGCGGCATGATGTGCTCCTGCTTCTGCAGGCTGCGGCAGAAGCGGGCCAGGATCGCGGCGGTCTGCGCGCGGACGGCAAGCGCCTGCGGGCGGAGCAGAACGGCGCCGTCCTCGGCAGAGCCGGTCAGATAACCCGCGCCGACGGCCCAGCCCATGGCGCTGCGCGCCCAGCTGCTGACCGTCCCGGCGTCCGGATAGCCGGAGAGGGGCGCCTCGCCGTCCCCGGCAAGGTCATACCACGCGGCATAGCGATAGAGGATGGCCGCCGTCTGTTCGCGTGTGACGGGGTCGTCCGGGCCGAAGCGCCCGTTGCCGTAGCCGTTGACGATCTGCGCCCCGGCGGCCCACGAGACGGCATCGGCATACCACACGCCGTCGCCCACATCGGAGAAGTCGCTTCCGGCCGCGGCGGGCTGGCCTGCCAGACGGTAAAGCACCTGCACGAGCATGGCGCGGGACGTGGCCGTATCCGGCTCGAATTCCGTCGTGCCCGTTCCGCTCATCAGCCCCTGCCGGTAGGCATAGGCGACGCTCTCAAAATACCACGCGCGGCGCGAGACATCGCGGAACGGCAGCGTTTCGGGCAGGAGGCCCTCCAGGCGGCCGTCATCGCTGCCGTAGCGCACGCAGACGAACAGCCTGCCGTCCTCGAGCCGCTGCACAGCGGCCGTCGTCCCGCAGACCGTTACGGACGGCGCATCAGAAAAGGACGCAAGGCCATCCGGCTCGAGCACGAGGCCGAGATAATAATACACACCCGGCTCCGTGACGGTGCCCGCCGGGAGCGGCTTGCTGATATGCTCACCATCCGGAGACGAGAACCATACCATGCCGGACCAGCTCTGCCAGCTGTCCGCCAGATGGCAGGCCGCGTCCGTATGGAACGACGGCATACGCTCCGGGAGTCTGGCCCCACGCATCAGCGCGGTCGGCACGCCGGAGACGGCGACCGTTCGGATGGTCTCCTGTGTTGTCATGGCCAGCGGCTCTGCACCGCCTGCGACCACGCCGCCCGCAAGCTGCAGCACCAGCGCCGCGATCAGCATACAGATGACACCCTGTCTCATGCTCTCTCCTCCTGTGTTTGCGGACCGGCGCCGGCCGCGCCGGTCGTTCCTTCTCTCTTTGCAAGATTAGACGGCAGGAAGCCGAAATTGTTCCAACGTTTTTCTGCATTATAGCATACACGCGCTTGCCTTGCAACAGGTTGTTTCGATATGACGTCGGCATTATTCTGCAAAGCGGAGACTTTTTGACAGTCTGAGACTCCCAGACGGTTCCCGGCTTGTCAAATGTTCCAGTCTTGTCATTGCAGGGGGCGAAGCGACGTGGAAATCTCACATAAAATGTTTCGAATTCGCCGAAGTTTACCGAAAATCCTCAGTGATCCCGCGAGATTGCCGCGGCCCCTGCAGGGCCTCGCAATGACAAGCGCAACCTTTTCGACATCTAAGCGCATAAACGAAATGTACCGCCCGGAAAGCCGGACGGTCAGCTTGTCAAAAAGTCCCTTCGGGTCTTTTGCCAAGCTGCCTTCAAAATTGCAAAACTTTTTGTAGTACTGTTTTGCAATTTTGCCGCTGCGGCGGGTTATTGAACGCGAAAGGAAACCCTGACGGTTTCCTTTCCCACTTTTCTTCCCTCCGAAACCTTCGGCTGGACTGGTTTTTCGACACCCAGACGCAAAAACGAAATGTACCGCCCGGAAAGCCGGACGGTCAGCTTGTCAAAAAGTCCCTTC
>ENA-UOJV01001191-UOJV01001191.1-human-gut-metagenome-genome-assembly--contig:-C82-NODE-1191-length-30724-cov-28.552251_pt1 | contig 30724 bp, 25 predicted proteins | sample MGYA00242356_ERZ723903 | MGnify/ENA metagenome assembly ERZ723903
GCAGCTGCCGGAGCGGTGCTTAAGCCGTCAGGCGGGAATTGTGCGGTGTTGCCTTTATAATTATTGTAAATTATACCACCGATAAGCCGCCTGCGTCAATTTATGAGGGAATTTAACAGAGGGAGATAGAACTTTCTCCATACTATGTATAGAAATGCACAACTGGACTAAAAAGCAGAGAGCCATCCCCGTAAGAGGATAACTCTCTGCTATTTTTGTAAAGCCTTTTCTGCAAGTTTGGTGTCAATGTGATGTTAAATCAGCCAAGCCAGGTTGATAAAAGGCGTGGAATCAATGCTTTTTCGTCAATGGGCTTCATCGTGGGGATTCTGATCCTATGTGCCCTACAAGGCTTCGTGATGCTTTGACATCACTTGCTTGCTAATCAAACATCCCTCAAACTACGCTTTTATTTCCCTTCGTTTGTTGTCAATTTGCTGTCATTCAATGATTTTGCTGTCATTTTGAGCGCCCCATCAGAGCGCTTCTTCAACGATTAAAAAATGTCCAGTTTTGCAGCCAGTCTTTCAAACGATTCCTGCTTTTTCTGTCAGTCGCTTCAGCGTAGACATCCATAGTCGTTTGGATGTCCTTGTGCCCCATGACCGATTGGATGACTTTCAGGTTTGTTTCGTTTTCGCAAAGCCTTGTGCAAAAAGTGTGCCGCAAGTGATGCGCCGAGAAATCAGGTAGCAAAACAGCTTCACGGTGTTGCTTCTTTGCAGCGACTTCCTCAGTTGCATTATAATCTGCAATGATCCTTTTGATGGCGCGATTGACAGATTGCGGATTCGGAACATTACCAAAGCGGCTGCAGAAGATGAAGCCTGTCATACCGTCGATTTCAACATCACACTGACCGGATTCTTCCTGTTCTTCTTTCAGCATCTCGAAAGCATCTTTCACCGTATCAAGCATTGGAATCGTCCGAATACCTGCATTAGCCTTAGGCTTTGAAATATGCAGAATCCGTTTGAAATGAAAGTGCAGGGAATTGATCGAGCACTGGCGGACAAGGTTTTTGCAGTTTGCGATTATTACTTGCAGGGAAAAGTTGCAAAGCATTCTCGCCACCTCTATGATATTTATAAGTTACTGCCGCTTGTTCCACAGGATGAGAATTTTAAAGAATTGGTAAAAGAGGTACGAGCAGTTCGCGAACAATCGGTCATTTGCCCATCTGCATTGCCGGAAGCCAATGTTCCAGAATTACTTGAAAAAATCATAAAGGAAAAAGCATATAAGCAGGACTATGATAGTCTGACAACGCAGCTGTTGGAAGAAAACGTGCCGTATGATACGGTGATAGCTGCATTGAAGGAGGTTGCAGAAAGCAGCCTTTTTGAAAATAACTAAAAATTGAGAAGCCAGCCACAGGACTTTCCCTGAAGCCCCGTGGCTGACCCTTTCATTTGTATCACAGATACTCTATTACCCAAAAATAAAAAAGTTCGGTTTTTGGGTAATAGCATTTTCTCACTGTATACCAAATGAGAGCGTTTTCATCTGCAACCCGCAGCGAAGAATGCAAGTATAGCCAACTAAGATTTTGCACACGCGTGTGCAAAAATTCTGTATCCGGGAACAACATTTCCCCCTAAGGCCTCTACGCGCAGCGTAAAAGCAATCTGCAATGATTACGTTGGAGAGGACAACAGCTTCATAACCAGTCCACGCATCGTTTCCTCTTCCGATATGGTGGTGTCCCTTCTCGCCCGTCTCATTGAAATGTTGCTAGATTTATCTGCAAACTTTTCAATGAGTCTGTTGTTTTTACTCTTGCGTTGGAGTATAACGTTCAGTTCTTGACAAGAAACCTATAAATTTGCTACTATAACAACAACATCTCCCCCAGGCCTCTACGCACAGCGTATGCACACTTGGGGGAGTTTTGTTTGTTAATATCAGAGAGGCTGTGAAGTGAGAATTTTACGGAATACGGAACGATTCCAAATACCGTTCAAAAATCTCACAGTTGACCAAGGTTACCTTGTCAATTTTGTAAACAGCCTTAGCTTCTTTAGCGAGCGCTGTGAATTTTGTCAAACCCATGCTGTACTTTTCAGCACCCTCTTGGTAGCGAACGAATTTCTTGGCGTTCTGCTTTGTTTTATCAACGTTTTTACGCGAATAAGCCATAATAAAACTCTTTTCGTTTTAGCTTGCCCTGTTTTCTGTTCTGGGATCGTAATCTTGAAGTTTTATCTTTTTTGTGCATCAGCCTCACAATCTTTATAATATGGACATGTCACGCAGCAAACTCTGCAACACTTATACGAATCATTCGATACCCAGAGCCGGAAACGGGCAATAATCTCATATAAAGCTATCATTCTCTGCATTGACCGCACATCTTTTCTTCCTCTGCAATCTTCACCTTGCAGACCACTGCATTGTCCAGTACATAGACAACTTTGGCCGTGGCGCTGTCTCCGATTTTGTCGTACAGTCTGCCGGCGCTGATGCAGTCGCCCAGCACCGTGTGCGGGCTGTTCGCCACATAACCTGCGCAACCAAGCCCCGGCAACTCTGCCTTGATTGCTTCGCTGTCATATTCATTGTCAGGCTCTTTGACCAGCTTGACTTTTTGCCCGACCTCAAAAGGCTTGCTGCCAAAATGGAACTTCAATCCGGTGATCGTGATAAATGCTTTCATAGGGAACCTCCTGTCATTTGCATAAACTGTTGTGTTACCAATCCAACTCGTCCATAGCGTCATCTACGCCTGCTGCGTAGTCCGGGTCGCTGTCGTAGCGATCCTCATCGTAGTCGTCATCATCGTAGATGGCATCGTAGCCATCGTCATAGGAATCATACGTCTTGTAGGATTTTTTACTGTTTGTGTAAGAACTGCTGTACGAAGATTTGGAGCTGTAAGAAGTGCTGCTCTTGGTGGAAGATTTGGAAGGGCGATGTACCCAGCAGTAAGCTGAGTCCTTATCCGCTTCTCTCGTGCAGCCGTCCTTGATGCAGGTGTATTTATGTTTTGTGCTGGAGCTGCCGGACGGTCTGGAGCCGCTGCCGGAGATGCTGGAATTGTTCTTAGTAGGTTTATGTACCCAGCAATAGGCGGAGCCCTTAGCCGCCTCTCTGGTGCAGCCACTCTTGATACAGGTATACTTGGCAGCGAATGCGCCGGTGCACAGGACGCAAGCAGTCAGCGTAACGAGCACTGCGCAAAGAATGCTTTTCCAAATAGTCTCTTTCATAGTAAAGTCCTTTCTGTCATGTACGATATTTTACCGGTGACGTTTTCCGTCAGAAATCATCACCGCCGAAATCATCCGAACCAAAGTTGTCTGAACTAAAGTCATCAGAATCAAGGTTGTCCGAATCGAAGTTGTCCTCATCATTATCAAGTTCATCCATTTCGTCCACATCATTATCGAACTCATCCATCAGCGCCTTACGTTTTTCCTCTTCTTCCCGGATACGATCCATTGCCAGAGAATAGTGAACATATCCGTCAATGCCCTTACCGTAGACCCCGAAATCCATATCCTTCAGCATAGTAGTTACCTCTTTTCTACTTGGGAAGGGAACCGTTCCCTTCGATACTTCTATTATAAATCATGGCCTGTCCTATAATTTGTACTTTGAACACATGACGCGAAATTATACAATTCTCTACTTTGATACAAACAAGCGCTCTCTGTAAATTCACCTTAGATGATTGCAGAGAGCGCTTGTTAGATTTACTATTACTGCTTGCCGGGCTGGGCGGCTTTGCGGCTTTCCTTGCGCTGCTAGATGGTAGCTATGCACAGGCAGCGGCTTCGGCGATTGTGGCACTGTTACTGTGCCCATTTGCAGTACCGATGCTGTTATCCTTGGCAGGAAGTGCCTTGATTGTCGCTGTATCGGCAATATTTGCTTGGCTGTTCTGAAAACAGAATATGACGATGAACCGCTGTCGGCTGCGCAGCGTTTTTTCTTTTTTTCAGATAGCATTCAAAAAGTCATAAAGTCGGGATACCTTAATTTATTTTCACCTGTCTTGTCCTTTCGGAACGAACCGACAAGAATTTCTTGTGAGTTGCCTCATAGTCCAGCTCACCGTTTTTGTATATTCCATCGATACGCGAAATAATTTTAGCTATTATGATAAAAGCGAACCTGTTTGCGTTGTAAGCAGGTTCGCTTTTTCAAATAACTATTTCGAAAAATCAGCCGGGCTATCAAACTGGAATTTGTCAGCCTAATTGCTTCTTGATTTCAGCTTTCACTTTATCCAAATCACTGCAAGTCAAGATTGGCATTAGCCGGTTGATTTCATCAACGCTCCTATCCCACCACTTGAATTTAAGCAGCAATTCAATCAGTTCATCATCAAAGCGCTTTTGAATCGCTCTTGCGGGGTTTCCAACGACCTTTGTATATGGTGCAACATCACTGCCCACTACGCTGTTTGCACCAATGATCGCTCCGTTTCCAATGTAAGCGCCGGGGAGAATCACCGCATTTTGCCCAATCCAAACATCATTTTCGATAACAGTATCTCCTTTTAATGGCATATCCGCCTTTGCAGGCGGTAACATTTCCCACCCCTCCAAGGTATAGAGCGGAAATGTAGAGACAGCGTTCATCTGATGGTTTGCGCCGTTCATCACAAACTCAACCCCGGCGGCGATTTGACAGAACTTCCCAATGATGAGTTTATCGTCATTCCACTCGTACAAATGTGAAACATGACTTTCAAAATCCGAATCGGCAATATATGTAAAGTCTCCAACAATAATGTTCGGATTTGTAATTGTCGGCTTCACATATATTTCTTTGTCATACCCTGCAATTGGATGGATCGTATTGGGGTTTGGATGTTTTCCGTCTTTCATCTTAATTCCCTCCTCAAGTTCCGATTTGCAAAACTGGGAGCCATCTTAATCAAACAATGTTCTCAGCCACGCCCAAAGCCTCAAAATGATAACGCGGTTTGCCCACGCTTCTTTTGCCATACTCGATAGCCTCTTTCGGGCAATAGCAAATACAGGCCATGCAATGCGTACAATTTGACCCCCAGACAGGTTTATCCTTATCCAGACGGATGTTATTCAATGGGCACAGCTGCACACATTTTCCACAGCCGATACAGGCATCACTTACCGTAAAAGCGTCCGCCTTGACGATTCCCTTGTAGAAAATGGGATTTATCGCGCTGCTCATAAAGCGGTCATACAAATTATTTCGCGGTGCGGGAAATTCCATCCCATTGCGGATACAGTCAATGATGCTTCGGATAGCGGGCTTTGCGTTCTCGACAATCGCTTTTGCTTCCTGCTTGTCCGGTGCCGGGAACAAAGCAATATAATTTTCCGGCATAACGATTTGGGCCGTGCCCATGTAGGTAAGGGCTTTCCGTGCGGCAAGCTCCTGGTTGTACTTTGCTGCATTGCCGATCTCGCTGCCGCAATCCATCACGAACCAGATGCGTTTAGCGCTGACTAAATCCACTTTTTCAAGCCAGTCGGAAACAATATGCGGAATACGCCAAGCATAGGTGGGCGTGACCAATATTACATTTTCCTCTGTCTGAACAGACGAGGTGTCTTCCGCCTTGATGCGCTCATTAAGATTGAGGCAATCTGTTTCAAGCGCGGACGCGATACATTTTGCAATAAATTTGCTGTTGCCGGTGCCGGAATAATACAGAACCATGTTCAATCTGCCTCCATATCTTCGCACAAACGGTCTGTCACAAGGGCCTTGCAGCGCTCCCGGTGGGCAATATGCAGCGGATGATTTTGGAATGCTTGTAAGGCATCTGCATCCCGCAGCTCGGAATAGAATACGAGATTGTACTCCCTGCCGGCAGTGTTTGTATTGATTTCTGCGCAGCGGAGGCCTTCAATATGACCGACCATTGTCGCAACGGATTTTTGCAGGAACGCCAGTGTTTCCGCTTCTTTGTGTTCCGCTTTAACCGTGTCAGTGTATTTCCAGAATAAAATGTGACGGATCATAGCAATTTCACTCCACAAATTTAGCCATGTACTTCAGATTTCGAACAAACTGTTCCTTGTTCTTTGGAAAACAATCACGAATATCCGTGGTTGGGCTGTCTGCAAACTTGTCTCCTTTACCAGCACTTTTCTAAATCTGACGCAATGTAAGAGTCCACATACGCACCATCTTTCAAAGAAACCATATACAAATTTCCATGAATTCCAATGATCGTTCCCTCTTGACCACGATACCGAACCCGGACGTGATCGCCGACGCTAAATTGCAAGCCCGACATTTTACCAGAATCTTTATCCGTAAGCGCACCGAAAAATAATGCACTTAAAAGACCGGGGCGCTTATGTTTGCGTTGTGGTGTAATTTCCTCTGATTCTTCATCACACACTCTCTGCAAACGAATTCCCTGATTTTGAGCAATTTCAAGTACCTTTCGGCGAACATTGTCATTACCAGTTTCAAAGTAAATATCATCCAACTGCGTTTGCGAAAAAGTACACGAAGAAGTTTTCAGAATCATATACAGCCCTTCATCGGCTTCGCATTGGGAAAGTTCCAGAATTTGCTCAGCAGTGAATTGGATACCGGCACTGGCAGCTCGTTTCATTAAGCGCCCGGCTGCTTTTTCATCCAGAATATCCCGCGCAACATCTACAATTTCTGCCGGGTTCACATCCGCATTCAGCATTGCATCGGGCAGCCTTTTGATTTGGGTAGAAGTAGCCCAGCCGTAAAATTTACTGTAATATTCTTCCCATGTCACAATTTGCCCGCTTTCTGCGCTTATTCAACCCCCAGCGCCTTAAACACTGCGTCCTCAGCATTCTGGTATGGAATCAGCTGGAAGGCCGTCATCAGGTCTGCCGGCACCGTGGCGAAGTCCACCATAGACACAGCCGGCAGCAGCACTTTCTTCGCACCGCAGTCTGCACAAGCCTGCAAGGTGTTGGCCAGTTCATCTACTTTAATCAGCGTGCCTCCGATGGAAATATCGCCCAGCACAGCAAGACTGCTCAGCGTCGGGCGTCCGATGGCAATGGAGCACAGTGCGATCACCGTGGGCAATGCCAACTTTTCCGTCATGCCGATACCCTGCAGATCCTGATAGTTGACGATGTAATCCTTTGCCGTGGTGCTGATGTTGCCGCTGATATGCCGTGCATTGGCTTTCAGGAAATTGAAGGCAGTGTTGGCGGCTTCCTTCGCCTTGCCATCACTGCCAAGGCCGGTCTTATCAAACTTGCCGCTGCCGGGCAGCATCTGACTTTCCAGACGGAACGCGCCGATCATGCCGGACTTGCCGCGAGAAATCGTGTATAACTGGCCCGGCGCACCCATGCCTTCAGGAATCAGCGTATCGCCGCCCTGCTCCGGCACAGAAACATACTTTTCCTCAAAGGTTTCGTTATCAATGTAGGAGAAGTTCACATCATAGAACTCCATGCCGCCCAGCTTCTTCAACTGCTCCTTGACACGACGGCGCATCTCCAGCGAGAGACGCAGCACTTCTTCCAACTCGTCTTTGCTGAACTCGCCGTTGGGGTACATCAGCTTTAAGTAGCCATCCACCATGCGGCGCACGGCAATCGTATCACGCTGGTTCAGGTTCTTGCCCAGCTTGAAATACTTATCCAGCGCATCGCCATATTGCACCTTGCGCAGCTCGCGGATGAATTCCGCCATGTAGTCGCTGATAAAGCCGTAGCTGTTGGTGAAATGCTCCGGACGGAATTTCGGGATTTCCCAGCCGGGCAAGTAGCAGTGAATACGGTCAAGGAATGCCGTGTCGGTGCCCATCTCCGGCGGGAACGGCTCAAACAGCGTGGAGGTTTTCAACACAACGTCCACGCTCTGGTTGATATTGCCCACAAATACCATGGAGGCTGAGGCCGCCTTCTCCTCCTTGCCGCGCGCAAAGGAGCCGGACGCCATGTAGTCCTTCATAATCTGCACGCCGTCTTTGTCCTTGAACTTAATGCCGGCAACCTCGTCAAAGGCAACGCAGTCCCACAAGCCGACCAAACCCACGGTCTTGCGTCCCATGTTATAGAACAGGTTGGCAACGGTGGTCTGACCGCCGGAAACCAAGATACTGTTGGGCGAAATTTCCTTATAGATATGGGATTTACCGGTGCTGCGAGGGCCAAGCTCACACAGGTTGAAGTTATTCTCTACCAACGGAATCATACGGGTCAGCAGCAGCCACTGTTCACGATAGGTAAGCGATTCAGGCTCATAACCGGCAGAACGCAGCATCAGGCCCAGCCATTCTTCCTTGCTGAATGCCTTGCGTCCTTGCCTGATCTCATCCAGATCGACATGGGGCATCTGGATAGGTGTCACGCGGTTGATGCGGATCGGCGCAGACTTTTTATCTTCCTCAATAAATTCATAGCTCAGCTGCACAATGCACCAGATGCCGCCGCAGAGCAGGCGGTCATACTTCTGCGGGTATTCGTCCTCAATAGGAATATCCTTCACGCCCAAGTTCGAGAACTCGGCCAGATACACATCCTTGCGCATATCCAGATGCACCGTAACCATATCAATAATGGTATGGCTGCCGTTCATCTTCAGCAAGGAAAGAATCTTCTGTGCTTCATCCGGGCGTACAAAGTTGTCAGAAAGAATCTTCTTTACCGTTTCAACGCCGGTTTCAATAATAGCCGGGTCATCACTGCTGCAATACTGCCCCAGCAGGAATTCCAGCACATAGACGGGCACATTCGCGCCCTCTTTGATTTTCTTTGTTAAATCCTTGCGGACGATGCGGCCTTGGAACACCGTTTTCAGCCGTTGCTCATAACTCAGCCCCGCCATGCTGTCGCCGCCAAGATCATACATGGCACGCTGCACTTCATCGAACAGGATTTCATAGGCGTGCTGAATTTTTTTGAACTTCTCGTCTGCATCCGCATCACTGCTTACATCAGGGTGGTACTCCTTTGCCAAGCGGCGGTAAGCGGACTTGATCTCATCCGAGGAGGCCGTTTTGCTGACGCACAGCACCGCATACAGATCCGCATTATCGCTGAAATCCGGCTGCGGTTCCTTGGCTGCACCGGCAGCGTTATCCTGTGTGGGTTCGTCGTTGCCAATCTCGCGGCTGAATTCACTGTATTTATCATCCAAATCAGGCATTGTACTATCCTCCGTCAATTTTTCGGTGCTTCAGCAGGCATCAGGGTCTTTAAGTAGGGCAGCAGCTTTTCACGGTCATAGCCGCCGTTCGGATATTTTTTCATGATCTCCGAAACAAAGCAATAGGCAAAACTCATAAACTCCTGAATCAAATTATCAAACTCGTCTTTGCAGTTTCCCTTGATGGACATAATCTGCGCAATCTGCCAGAACATCGGCGGCTGGTCCCCCTGTGGCGTCATCATCTGGCTGACCAGCTTCCATGCTTCACCATGGTTTGCCATATCCAGCACAAATTCTTTAGCGGTTGTTCCAAGCTCCAGGCGGTTTTCGGCAAAGACCATTTCAACTTCCAACAACTTATCTTTTGCAGGAATGTTCCCGTACATGATAATATCCGTAATCGTTTTCCCTATCAGCATGGATAATAACAGCTGCGGGTCATCAATTTCCCGCCCGCCATCGCTGCTGTTCAAAAGGTGATCCCAGATCACCTTCATTTTCTGGATGTGTTCCATAGAGCTTCCGCTGCCCCAAACATCCACCTTGGGCGGTGGGGCATGCATTGCGCGCTCAACCCCATCTGATGCCCGGCTCAAAAATCGCGTGCCGATGGTTTCTACACTGGATTGCAGCGGCCCGCAGAATGCAAAAGCCGCAATAAATCTTTGCAAGGGCGTGGTCAATTCATCGTATTTGCTTTGCGGAGTCCGGCATTTTTTCAGGCAGCGGCCCAGGCAAGTCCAGAATTCACCACACTCATCAACATCAACCCACCCCAGCGGGATCAGCTTCCTTACGTCTGCATCGGCACCGGTGGCCGCTTTAAAATCAGAAAACCACACACCGTCCGTGCCGCTGTTGATGATGTAATCCACCAAAATTTTCCGGTGGTCGTTCCAGGTATGGTCATTGCGGTAGATCTCCGCACAAACAGCCAACAACACCTGGGTTGCACCGTAATAAAGTTCTTTGGGGTAATGCACCCCATACGAACTTTCAGCAAATTTGCGCACACTCTTAATCCATTGTTCTGCGGCCTTTTGTGCTGCTTTATAGTTCTTTACCTCAAAATTTTGGATTTCAGTTTTTTTCTTTTTCTTTGCTTTAAAGTAATCGTGAACCAGGTGGTAGGTCATATAGTTCCACATGTTAAATCCACGGCTCATAATCGTTCCTTCCTTGCATCAGAAGCCAAATCCGAAGTCGTCCGCCATCGCAATGTCCATGATGACCTGACGGCGCAGCACCTCAACCGAATTTTTATCATCGTAGGCTACCAGATAATACGGCTTTTTGTTGTCGTATTTCCGGTTCTTGAAGCTAAACCGCAGGCGGAACATCCGCTCCGCTGCCGTCTCGCCGCGCTTGTCAGCCACCACGATATTCTCATTGGAGATGCGCTCGTTATCTTCTCCCACAAAGTACACGCGGAAGGTCGTCTCGCGCACAGTGTCGCTGATTGGCTCGTTCTGCATAAAGTCCAGCGCGGTGATCAGGTTCGTGATCTTCTTCAAAATGCTCACCAGCGTCAGCTGCACAGTCGTGGTCTCCATGCGGCCTTTCTCCATCCGCACGTCCAGCACAGGCACGATCATCTCCTGCGGGCTGGAGCCGCCGTGGACGTAGTTCTCGCCGCCGCCCGCCACCTTGAACACATTGGCCGCTGTCGGGTAGGACACCGTCAGCGTGTTCGTCTTGGTGTTCAGCACCGTGGCCATCGGCAGGCTGGCGACACCGGGCTGCGCAATGGGGTCAGCGTCCACAATAAAGCGGCGGTTCACAAACGCCGTTTTCGGGGCGGTGTTGGGAATCTTATCGCTCTCCGCCAGCGCGTGGCGCTTGTACAGGAAGCCGTGATCCGCCGTGACGATAAAGTGCAGCGTGTTCGCGCTGCCCGCAATGCGGCGGATCATGGCAGCGATCTCCTCCACAGCCTCGCGGCAGGCAGCAAAGACTTCGTCCTCGGTGTTGGGCTTGTCGCCGCGCGCGTCAATTTGGTTATGGTAAATGTACACGACTTGCTTGCCGGTAAAAACCGCCCGCAGGTCGTCTTTTTTCATGGCTTTCAGGTCGTCAAACTGGATGCACCCGCTCTGCGGCACGCGCTTTTGCAGCACAGCCTGCCGTTGCGCCAGGTTCTCGCAGGGCATATCGTCGATCAGCACCTGATACTCCGGCGTCATCTCCATCCGCGTATGGGGCAGCAGCGCCGCCATGCCCAACCGCGTGTAGGACGGCAGCACGCCCAGCCGGGGTGTCAGCTGCACAGTAGACTTCGGGTCCTCGGCCAGCAGGGCAGCAAGCTCCGCGCCCACTTCATAGCGCATGGCGTCGGAAATAATCACCACGGTGCGCTCCTTGTTGCCGGCCACACACTCCGAGAAAAAGTTCCGCTGCAGCGCCATTCTGCCCATGCCGGGCTCCTGCGGGAAATCCGTATTCCACGCAGGGATGATTTTTGCCAGATATTCCGTGTTGTAGATATTCTCAACCAGTCCCTGCAATTTGTCGTAGGCGGCTGACTCGTCCAACTTGTCGTAGGCCGTGTAAAACGCACGGTACTGCGCGTCAATTTTGTAATCCTCGCGGTAATACTGCGCCCAGACGTGCTCATAATCTGCCGGGGCGCGGTAGTGGGCAGCGCTGACGATATGCCACGCGCTTTCCAGCATGGCATACTGCACCGCCAGCTTGCGGCCAAAGTGGGTCTTGGCGCGGCGCTGGCACAGCTCCGGGATGTTCTCGCCGTTCAGCGCGGCGGTCACGTCCTCGGCTTGCAGGCGCTCGGTCATCCACCCGGTCAGCAGGTCATCCACGCAGGGCAGGCACTCGCAGTCGGTCAGCAGGTCATGGGGCAGCTTGGCCAGCGCAGCCTTGGCGTGCAGCGTATCCTGCACAGCGGCGGCCATTGCGTCAAAGGCTTCGCCGTAGTTTACGTTGTTCATCATGCCGTCCATAAAGGCCAGCACACTGCCGGGCTTGGCGGCGGCAAACGGCTGCCATGCGTCCGGGATGACCTTCACGCTGTGGGCAAGGCTTGTCACAAACAGGCTGATTTTCAGCTTGTCCACATTCGGCGCGGGCACGGCAAAGCCCAGCTCTGTCTCACAGTGCTTCCAGAACACCTCATCCAGCTTGTACTTTGCCAGCTCGTCCAGCTTGGGGTTGCCGTCCGGGGTGTCGGCCAGCAGAATTTCCCGCAGTGCGTCCTCAAACTGCGCGGTGCGGCACTTGCAGACGGTGCAGAGCAGCGCTGTCTCCACGGCATCCACCGTGTACGCTGCCAGCTTGTAATCACAGAACCGCTGCTTGCGGGTCTGCTCGCCGACGACCTTGGCGTATTTCTGCAAGACGGCCTTGCCCTCGGCCCCAATGCCCAGATCGGAGCACAGCAGCGAGATCGGGTCAGCATGGAACTGCTTGGAGTACAAAATCGTATCCTCCAAGTGGTTCTGCTCCACGGGGGGCTTGGGGAACGGCGCGTAGATCAGATAGTTGCTCTGCGGGTCCTCGCGTTCCAGCAAAATCTTGGTTCTGAACTGGTTGGTAGGCGTCAGATGCCAGATTTTTGCATTTTGCAGCGGCATAGCATCCACATCATCGGCAAAATAGCCGTTGTCATCGTACCAGAACACCAGCCTGCGCCCCTCGGACGCAAACTCGGTGTTCAGCTTATCCACGATTTGATTATATTTCAGTTCAGACATACAGGTTCCCCTTATGTTTATGGTGTCAGATTTTCGCCAGAATCGCCAGCTTTTTGCCATCGGGGGCGGTTTGGACTTTTTCGTAGTTGACTTTTACACCGTTTTTGCAGGCAATGCAATAACTATCGACGTTTTACCATTGCGTGGATAATGAAATGTTGAACACTCGCCATTCGGTTAAAATTCAAACCACTAACGGCGACGGTTTAACAATTCTCTCGATTTCAACAAGGAGCTGTTTTATATAAGGATACAGCGTTTCATTGTCGAATTTCAAAAGGCGCTCAATTTCCTCGGAGAGGACAACTTTCTTCTGCACATCATGAGTATCAGAAACGATTTTTTGGTATTTGCTGCCTGAAAATGCTAATGCAGATGTTCCTTGCTGTTGCTCCACACAAGGGGATTGAAAGATTCCTATTGAAAATGGCTCCCCGCCTTGTAAATCAGCTATTTCTTTGTAAATGGGTTTTCCTCTGTGCTTACAAAAATTATACAATTGCCGAATTTCGCTATCGTAAAATTTGCTCCAGAAAGAGCTTACCATATCAACGGCACATTCACATTTAGGATATAATTTTTTCAGATATTGGAAAGCACTCGTTTTCGCATTAATAGGTGCTGTAGTTATACTCTCCAATTTGCGCAAAGCGTCATAAGCCGTATTTATGGTTTGTATACCTGTAATATCTACGGCAATTCCGTCAGCAACACAGCGATATTCCACCGCAGAATAAAGCATTACCCATGATAAATCTACAACAATATTGTAATAGAGCAATGCAGTTTCAAAGAAATATGCACGATAGTTATTCTCTATTAGTTGTACTGTTTTCTCGCCTGTAGGCTCGGTTTTTGTAAACCAATAATCCCACGCGGTTGTACCTGTTTGGCTAAGAAATATGCGTGCCCCTTGATATTGAGCAATCAGTTCACTTTGCTTGGCACGAAAAAACACATCATTTCCTACGGGCAGTTTCATGCCAGATAATGATATAAGCCCCGTACGCTTTTGCCGAAACTCTTCCAAAGCGCTATCAATAAATTCCATATTCTCTTTTCCCTCAGATTTTCGCCAGAATCGCCAGCTTTTTGCCGTCGGCGCCGGTTTGGACTTTGTCGTAGTTGACCTTTACGCCATCATCAAGGTCGATGGGGATACGGGCGAGGGCGATGTGGCCGAGGCGGTCGTCGTAGTCTTTGCACTCTTTCAGCTGCTTGACGAGCTTTTCTTTGCGCTTGGTGGCTTGGGCGACCTCGCGGCTGGCGCCGTTGGCGATGGCATCGTCCATGCGGGCGATCTCGCTCTCGTAGACCTGCTCCATCTTGTACAGGTAGTCGGCGCGGACAAGACCGGAGGTGTCGGCGTTGTAACGGTGCATATAAATCAGCGCCTTGAAGCCGTTCTGCTTGCCGCTGTCATACAGCCAGTAGATGGGGCGTTTCTGGTAGATTTTGACATGGTCGGCGTAGAAGCCGTTCAGGAAATAGTTGCGGATGACGGCGCGGGGGCTGGTGCCCTTGGTGCCGAGGGCCTTGGCGATGAAGGCAAGGTTATCCTCCAGACTGCCTGCGCCAAAGACCTTTTTGACCCACGCCACAAAAAGGCCGGTGAGGTCATCGGTGAAATATTCTTCATCGGTGATGGGGATGACGTTGTCGGCATCGGGGGTGAAAGTGTGGTATTGGTCGGGGTTCCAGTCGCCGCCGGCATAGGCAAGGCCGGGCTGATCGAGAGAATAGCGGCCAAAGATGCAGCCCACAGCGTAGGAGATCAGGCTGCGGATGTCGCGGCCAAGGTCGGCGCGGCGGACGGTGACGTCCTTATCCTCGACTTCGGGGGTCAGTTCATCCTGCAAGCCGTAGATGTCGATGAAGATGCGGTTGAGTTCTTCCTCATTGGCTTTGAGCTTGGCAAAGCGGTCATTGCACTCGCCCTGCCAGAGCAGATAGCACAGTTCCACCGGGCAGGAGACTTCGGGGCGCTCACCGTGGTAGTAGTATGCCATCGTTGCGCCGATGGACGTGGCATCCCGCAGTTCGCGCGACCATTTTACAAGCGGGTGCTCGGCAAAGTCCCACGAGGTCTCGAAGGAGTCCCAGTCGGATTGAGAAAGGGAAATATTGGTTTGAGTTTTTTTGCTAATATCATTGTTCCCAATTACTGCCTTTTCAACAGGAATACTCGCAACATTACTTGCCTGCATATTAATCGTTGGATTCAGTATAGAAAGAATTTTATTTGAAAATTTGGAATTGCAAAGTGCTACAAGCTGAAAAATATCCTTTTTTTCTGGAAAGATTGCAGATCCTGCCACATCACAAATAAAGCCTTGCGGGAGGTATCTCACAGAAAACGTACCAGATGTCACGAAAGACCATGTCACACCAGGTTTGCACATATTTTCTACATTCTGAATATATCTAGACCAATGCTTTCCATGATTTCTAATTACTGCATATTCCTTTATCTCCTGACCGTCATTTTCCCAGTTAATAACATATTCCTGATTTCCATACCACCGGCGAAACTCACCGCCTTTATTATAGGGTAACCACTTATAATTGCATGTTGTCATTTCTTCATGTTTTAGATTGTATGTGATTTTCTTATCGCATACTTCATACCACATCCTTAAGAATCTATTGTTGTCTCCGGTATTTTGTCCAATTCTGGGACGCGCAATATTTCCAATACAACTGCAATTTATAAATGCTTGTAATATTTTCTGGCTTATCCAATACGCCACCGGGCTGCCCGGAATTTTGGAGAAGTTGTCCTGCTCTGCCACATAGCGGTTTCTATCCTTGAAAAACTCTGGCTCTTTTTCGTCTCTGCGAGAATAGCAGTAATCCACCAAGCGGATAGCGGTCATTTTGAAGTCCATCTTCGTGTTGCGGTTTACCCATGCCGTAATGGGGTTATGACCCACTTTGCCATCAAACAGTTCTGTGCCAAAATCGACAATCGAATCCAGCGCCATATTGCGCATCATAAAGGTGCGGAACTTTTCAAAGCTGGACAGGAACATCCACGAAGAGGTCGTGATAAATGAAACGAATCCATTCGGCTTTACTAAATCTGTTGCTGCTTTCTTAAACATGACCGCAGACAAATCCGCTTTTTCATCCGGGTAGTTCTTTTTGACGTAGGTATCCAGTGCCGGGCTAAAGCGCGAGGACGCAAGATACGGCGGGTTTGTTACTACAACATCGTATTGTTGGCTCAGAACACATGCTTCTCTCAGAAGTTTAGAAACAATCTTTTGGTTTTCATAGTAATAAAAGCTTATTACATCGCTATATTCTGCCTTTTTCCATTCGTTTAGCAGTTCGCCATAATTATTTCTCTTCACCCGCAGAATGGAGCCATACTCCTTTGCATCTTTAAGCGTATCAAAAAGATATTCTATTATATTCCTTGAAGTTTGACTTTCAAACGTGGCCAAAATATCTTGCTTTTGTGCCTCGGTCAGTGCATTGCTTTCTTCAATTTCATATACCTGTGCCTGCGGAACATCTGCCTTTCCATCTTCACCCTTTCGTGTCAGAAAGCGTTTATCGTAACGGAGAGCTTTCATCATAACTGCAAAATAAGATAGTTGAGCCGCGCGTTCAGACACATCTAACCCGTACAGATTATTTTCCAGAACACTACGGACAGCATCTCGTTTTGTATACCCTGCACTATTATAAATATCCATCAAAACATCAAACATATGCACCAGAATATGCCCGCTGCCAGAGCATGGATCTATGCACTTAATATCCTGTGGATTCAATGTAGCGTAATCTTTCCGAATTTCTGCCAGTTTTTCTTTCGTCTCCGGCGCTTGCTCCGTTTCATTCAGATAGTATTTCCACTTTTCAGGTTTTACAAAATCTGGATGTCCCTCACACCATAAACGGCCAAGGCTATTTTGTACCATATACAGTGTTGCCCAGTCTGGCGTATAAATTGTTGTAGCTGCTGGCAGAAGTTCTTTTGGAATGCGACTTTTCGACATTGAGCCATCATATACAAGGTTGTTATCATCTGTATTATACTCCTGATATAGCCAACCCACGATTTGAATTGCGTTTATATCGCGCTTTTCATCCTGCGGATTTTCTTTCCAATCGGATTCATCTATATCATGCACCAAGCGATATATAACACTTTCCGTATCGGTAAAAGTAATTGACAGCAGTAAATTCATATAGCTGTCCACCGTATCAAACAAGTACGGCAGGCAGTCCCCCAGCGCGGCGCACTGTTTGAGGAATAGCAGCCGGAACGCCTCGTCCAGCTTGTTGTCGTTTTTGAGGGTCACGATCTGCTGCTGTTCTGCTGGGGTGTAGTCCAGCACCGCGTCAAACGGGCTGGTGACGATCTGCGGCTCGGCGCGGCCGTCCGCGCTGGACAAAACCCGCGTGCGGCTGGGCAGCAGGTCGTTGACCTCCATATACCGCACCGCAATCAGCCGGTTGAACCATGTGTAGGCAACCTTATCCACCACAGTCTGGTACGCCGCCGTGTAGCTGCCCTGTTTGGCGGTCTCCTTATTCAGTTCCGCAACAAAGCGCTGCCGCTGGGTGACGGCGTCACCCTCGATGCGGTAGGGCTGCGGCAGACCAACGTCAAAGAACTGCACCGTTTCATTGGACTGTGGCAGCGGCTCGGCAACAGCGGTTTCCGTCACGCCAACCAGCCCGGCGCGGTATTTGGTATCGGCAATCAGCTTATTGCGCGCCCAGATAGCAAACTTTTTGATTGCGGGTTTGTCCATAGTTATCTCTCCTCGTCCTTATCTATGCACTGCTTCAAAGCACTGCTTGTATATACGTCATATTTAGAGAACATGACTCGCCCTCACTTCTTGTACTTGGTGCGGAGTTCCTGCAAAACCTGCCGATAACTGACCTTACCGCTGGCAATGCGGTCAAGGTTGTCACGAGTTGATTTGCTGATGGTCATACCCTCGGCAGCAAATGTACCGCGAATATTGCGCAGATTGCTGTCATGCTGGGCAGCTTGCTTCGGACTCATAAAATCACCATGCTTTCTATTAGAACTCCACGTTCACAATCGTGTCGGGGTCAAGTTCGGATTCAAGGCGGCGGCGCAGGGCGGCGAGGTAGGCGTCAATGTCGGCGTCGCTCTCGATGCGCCAGCTGGTGGTCTGGGTCAGGGATTTGATGGTGAGGTTCTTGCGGCGCTTGGCGGGGCGTACCGGCGGGGTCGGCGGGGTGACCGGGGAGTCACCGGGCTGAACCGGGGGCGTCGGCGGGGTGGCGAGTTCGGCATCCCGCTTATCCATCTCGTTCAGCAGGCGGATGCGCACGGCATCGGCTTGGTCTGCATAGCTGCGCAGGATGGTGACATTATTGCAGGTTTCCGCCTTTTTCTTCAGCTCGTCAAACTGCGCGGCGTAGGCGTTGCCGTACTGCGCCTTGTAGGGCTTTTCGTCCAGCACTTCCAGCACGCGGGCGCGGTCCGCTGCAATTGTGGAAAGCACCGGCTTGGTGGCTGCTTCCAGCACTTCAACATAGGCTTCGTTGTACTGGTCCAACAGGGCGGGCAGCTTCTGAATCTGCTGGTACGGCTTGGCAGCGCGCAGGATGGCGTAAATCTCTTTGACCGTGTTTTCGACTTTGTCGTTGACGATAAAGCTCTTGCTGTCCTCATAAATGCGCATCAAATCCAGCGCTTTATCAAAGATTTCTTTCTGCACACCGGCAAAGAACGCCTTGACGGGGTCGTAATCCTCGGCAAAATCGAGGAAGTCGTCCTGCCGCTGGTACATCTGCTTGTAGAACTCCATCGGGTCATTCCACTGTGCCACGGGGCGCAGCAGCGCAAGGCCGCTGTCGATGACTGCCTTGCCGGGGTAGGGCTTGACGTAATCGTACTGCTTGCGGTTGGCCAGCGTGGCGGCAAGGTCGGCGCAGGCTTTGCGGCAGGCGCGCATCAGGCCGTCCTCGTCCTCGGTGGGGGCGTTGTTGCCGAACAGTTCACGCATGATCTCGCGCACCATGCGCACCCATTCGGGCTTCGGGTGCTCCTTGCGGCTCGTCAACAGCTTGTCGAGGAACTCGCGCTTGGTGATATAGCGGGCGATCTCGTCGCCGTTGGCGGCGCTCAGGGTCAGCACTGCGCCGTTCAGCGTCAGGCTGATCTGCCCCTTTTTGAACAGGTGGGCGACGATCCACTCCACGTCATCATCCACAAAGCCGTAGGGCGCTTTGGTGAAGCGGTCTTTCAGCGACTTCATGGAGGTGTTGGCGTGCAGGGCGGAGTTGTTGTCAATGTAGGCCAGCACATCGTCCTGCGCGGGGGCGTTCGGCTCGGCGGAGGTGATGGCGTTCAGGCTCATCTGGTGGTTGGGGCGGAACTCCTTGACGACATCGTCCTCGGTAAAGGCGGTGTCGATGTAGGTCAGCTTGTGGTAGACCGTGTCCACAAGGCGGGCGAGGGCTTCGCCGATGCGCCCCTGCACGTCCTTGGCGGACAGCTGGGCAATATCGCCGTTGACGTAGATTGTGGCAGATTTCAGCGCATCGACCAAGTAGATTTTGGCGTTGCTCAGGCGGGTGCGCATCTCCTTGGTCTTATTCTCGCAGATGGCCTCGTAGCGCTCGATTTGGGAAGCCGCGTTGGTGCGCAGATACTTCTCGATCTTCATTGCCTGACTGATCTCGTTGAGGAACTCGCGGTCATCGGGCAAGACAACGAGCACTTCCCTGCCCTGCCCGGACATCAGGCGCAGGCGCTGCTCATCGGTGCCATCACTGTAATAGGGGGTCAGCACGCGGACGCCGATGTCATAATTCTGGTTGACCTTGAACGGCTGGTCGTCCACCTGCTGGTTGTAACTGAACGTATAGCGGCCATTGAACTTGGGGTACTTGTATTTGGATTCGGTCAGGATCTGGGTGTAGATCATGTCCGCCGTGCGGTGGATGATGTCGGTCATTTCCACGTTCTGGCGGTTGATGTCGCGGCCAATTTCCTGCTCTTCCTCGGTTAGGAATACGTAGACATCACCGTTTTTCTGCACAAGCGTTTCGTGGATCAGCACGTCCAGCGCGTCCTGCACCTTCTGGGTCAGGGCAAGGCGATCCTCGTCCATGTCGGAGATGAGCAGCGTCGTCAGGTTGGTGACGGTGGCTTTCTGGAACTCCTTGACATATTTGACGAGGAACAGGGCTTTCAGCACGCTGACGGCAAAGCAGTCATCGCCGCCGTCCGGGTTGATGTTCTTGTTGTCCAGCGCCTGCATGATGACGCGGCGGTGGGCGGCATCGAGGAATTCATCCAGTGCGTCATAGAACAGGCTGAACGGCACGAGTGCGCCGTCAGACTTGTTTTGCAGCGCTTCGGCGGACTCCTTGAACAGCGCCAGCATCGAGCGCTCGCCCTCAGACAGATGCTTGCCGGACGCGCCGTACTGGCGGATGGAGGTCAGGACGCTGCCCAGCAGCTTGAACTGGTAGGGGATGAACGGGTAGACATCCACGAAGTCGCGGGTGTCATCGTAGAGCTTCATCTCCGGCAGATCTTCAAATTTCAGCTTGTTCTTCAGGGGCGTGGCTTTCTGCTCATACAGCACACGCAGGGTCTGGTCGGCGGTGTCGGTCTTGGCAAGGATACGCTTTTTGATGACCTCGTCCACGTTGGCGCTGGACAGCGACAGGCGGGTGTCGAACCGACCCTGAATCTTGGAGAAGTCGTTGCCCTTGACCTGTGTGATGGAGTCGACGTCCTGCTGGCTGGTAACGATGACCCACGCCTTGCCCTTGCACTCCTTGCCCAGTTCCTCGCGGATGGTTTGCAGGTTGAGCATCAGGCGGGAATCGTCGCCGATGTACTGGCCGACCTCGTCCACGAGGAAGCAGACGTGATGATTGTGACCCTTTTTCTCGATGTACTCGCGCACCATGCGGGCGAAGTTTTCGATGCTGATCTGGTAAGGCTCGGCAGCCTTTTCGCACCAGTTGCGGGCGGCGGGTTCGCTCATGTAGTCCATATCCACCAGAACATCCACGATGTCATCTTGGATGAAATCGAACTTGCGGCGGGAATCCTCCCAGCTTTTGCCGGTGGCGGCGGCGAACTCCTGCTTGAACTCATTGTAGCGGCCATCCTCGGACAATTGGCGTTCGAGGTCGGCCACATAGGGCATCGAGCCGTAGAAGCCCTGCATCTCGTTGAACACCTTTAGAAAAACCGTAACGATGGCATCCTTGGACTGCTTGCCAGTCTGCTCGCTCTTGGAGTCGATGTTGAACAGGACAACGTCAGTGGGAGTGTCGGCAGCCAGCTTCATGTCTGCCAGCACCATGGCATCCTCAATCTTATGATCGTCAATGAAATAGTCCACGGCGCGCTTGCCGCCGATGAGCTTTTGCCCGTCCAGCAGGTAGGAGAGGATTTTCAGGAAGTGCGATTTACCACTGCCGAAGAAGCCGGAGATCCAGACGCCGGTTTTGGTGGTCTCGCCCACGATGCCCTTTTTGTAGTTGTCGAAGAATTCGCGGAAGTGCTTGGACAGTTCGCGGGTGACAACGTATTCTTCCAGTTCCTGCTTGGCGTTGCTGTCCTCGCCTTCGCCGACAACGATAACGCCCTTGATGTCACGGTCAATAGGCTTTTTGAACATATCTTTGATTAACACGGGAACTTCCTCCTTACGGTTTTACAAGTCGAAACGCGCGGTAGTAGTTGTCATCTTTCAGTTCATCAAATAGGATCAGGGATTGTTCATCATACGTGCCGGGGAAGAACAGCACCACCGGCACGCGGCCAAAGGATTGGCTGAGATTGTTCAGTACCTTGTGGGAGCGCAGCAGCGGGTAGCACTTGCCGATGCCGGTCAGGAACACGATGGCGTTTTCTGGGGTGTTTTCCTCGATATGGCGGACGATCAGGCTGTCGTCATCGTTGACGCAGAGCAGGTTGCCCACGGCTTTGACGATGCGGTCAATGCCGCGGCGATCCTCAAAACGGTAGCACTGGTCGAGGAAGCCTTCTTTCTCCAGCGTGTCGATGATGTAGTCGTATAAATCAAAGATGACGAGTTTGAAATCGTCGTTGCCTGTGGCATTCTTTTGCTGCATCCGTTCGATGCGGGCGCGGACTTCCAGCTCTTTTTCGGGTGGGTAGTCGAACACCCAGTAGTTGACCTCGTTAGCGCGGCCACGGTTCTTACGGAAAATCGGTTTGCGAATTTCCAGCTCCATGGCATCGAGGCGTTCTTCAAATGTCATATCAGTTTTCCCCCGTCAGCGCGGCATACATAGGCTGCAAGCCGTTGTCTTTCATCCAGTATTCCAGTTCACGGTCAATGATGGGCTTGGCGTAGCGGCGCTCGGTTTTGCCGTGGTCGGTGAGCCCGGCTTCATACAACAGATTTTTGTAATAGCTGCCAAGGCGCTTGAGCGTGTAGTCCGTCCACTCGGCCACTTTTTCATCCTGTGACTGCTTATCCTTGAAGAAAAGGCGGATGTCGGCATCCGAAAAAGCGTTGACACCAAGCTGGACTTTCTCGCGGATGACCTCATAGCAGAAATCGAAAAAGAGCGTGTCGTTGCCCATGCAACCCAGCAGACAAAACAGCTTTTGCGTGGCCGGGTCGCCAAAGACGAACATCGGCAGGAAACTGTCCGGCAGCGTTTGCATCCGGGCCGCCACCGTGTTGCAGGTCATCTCGGCGCGGGCCGGCGAAGCGGCAGAAAAGAGGTTTTCCTCACGACTGCGGGTGCGGAGTCCCTCCCACGTTACGCCCTGATCGCGCAGGATGGCGGCTTTTTTGAATTCCAAAAACCAGAACGGGTGCTTGACGCCACCTGCACTGTATTCTTTACGCACCATGGGTGGTCTCTCCTTTGTCATCCGGGATGATTTCCATAATGTCACCCACATCAGCGTCAAGTGCAAAGCAGATGCGCGCCAGCACATCCGTGGTAACATTATCGCCGTGGGTGAGCTTATTCATTGTATAGTGGCTGACCTGTGCAGCCTTTTCCAAATCGCGCTTTTTCATGTCGTGATCAATCAACAGTTTCCATAGTTTTTTATAACTCACAGCCATAGATTGGTCCTCCCTGTTGTGCAAGCTAGTATTGTACCAAGTATACCACATTCTTTCTGGGAATTAAACACAAATGTTTTCTTTCGCTAACATTATGTTTGGGTTATTTCAGGTGTTCTCTTCATGAGTTTCATCCACAGGTCAACAAGCATATCGACTATACGTTGATTCTCTTTGCGGTTCAAAATCGTTGCTTTCTCTTTCGTCAATCTGCACAACAAGCCAATGAATATTTCTACGTGTTGAACACTGTTAAACAATCGCTTTGATTCATGTAAAAATTCATTTCCGTACTTTTATTCTACATCTAAGCCTATACCATAATTGGTACTTCTTCAGCTTTCAATGAAAATTCATCAGCTTGTCTAAATATGATTCGGTGTAATCGTGCATTATGAACATCTTCTTTACAAAAAAGAATAGGGCTGTCATTCGACAGCCCTATAAATGCTCTATTATCGTGAAGAAGCATACCACCTGTTAGATGCACTCCTGAAACTGTACAACGCATAAGGAAACGATTCTCCGGGGCAGCACTTGCCTCGGAGATTTTTATGTTCTTATACAATTTAACGATTGCCATACCTTTTAACGATTTACTACACATTTTAATGATACCCCTGTACCTTTTAACGATGCCCCACTAATCGTTAAAAGGTGGTGCATTTTCCCGTTCAAATTTGCCATTGCCTGCTGCTTCTTTTCCTTGGTGGCTTCGGCGTAAATGTTCATTGTGGTGGTGATGTCTGCGTGTCCCATGATGTCCTGAATGACTTTTAGGTTCGTTTCATTCCACGCCCTCGAACTTGTAGTTCACAGGCTGATTGCTCCGCAGCAGATAATCTCTGAACCTGGGTTTATCGCGTCCGAAACTGGTCAGCGGCAGACCCGCCGCAATGCGCACCGAGCATTCGGGCGGCAAGCCGCGCTGCCGGATTTCTTTTGCAATCGCTGCCAGCGTCAGCAGGTAGTAGTTGTCGTTTATGGTCTTGTCCCGCTGGATAGGCTGCCGCCCGGAGCCACAAACAAAAAAGCACCCGCCAAACTCTAAGAGTCCTTGGCGGGTGTAGGGTTCGTGTTCTCCGTAGCTTGTCAGTCCTGCCGGGAACGAGCAGTGGGCTGTTTTGATGGCGTAGTAGCCGTGGTCGATGCCGATAATGATGCTCATGGGAAATACCTTCTTTCTTTTCAAATCTTTCGGGAATCTATAATAAACGGCGGGGGAGAATATGTCTCCCTCGCCGAAATTTTCCTTCGGAAATTGCTGCGATTTTGTCTGTCAAGACTGGCGATAGGCTCTCAAAACCGTACCGCCAGTGGTGAAAATTCACGCTGCAACAAAAAAGCGCATCCTGCTTTTCGGCAGGATGCGCGCAAAATCGCTTGTGGATATTTTCAGGCAAATGGGATAAATTTGGTACATTTCGCCCCAAAATTGCCTGTTTTTTGTAATTTTATATCGTAGTTACGACATAAAATTAGTCAATCGGCTTCATCGTGGGGAACAGCAGAACATCGCGGATGGAGGCGCTGTCGGTCAGGAGCATGACGAGACGGTCAACGCCGAAGCCGAGGCCGCCCGTGGGGGGCAGGCCGTATTCCAAAGCGGTAACATAGTCGTAATCAACCTGGGCTTTGCAGTTGGGCTCGATGGCCTTGCGCTCAGCAACCTGGCGCTCAAAACGTGCTTTCTGGTCGATGGGGTCATTCAACTCGCTGAATGCGTTGCCATACTCGGTGCAGTCAATGAAATACTCAAACCGCTCAGTAAACGCCGGGTCATCGGGCTTGCGCTTGGCCAGCGGGCTGATTTCGACAGGATAATCATAGATAAAAGTAGGCTGGATGAGCTTATCTTCAACAAATGCATCAAAGAACTCTGCCAGGATCGCACCCTTGGTCGGAACTTCGGGCAGCTCCACATGGTGCTCCTTAGCAGCGGCGATGGCATCCTCATCGGTTTTCCAGTCATTGAAATCAACACCGGAATACTTCTTGACGGCCTCCACCATGGTCAGGCGCTCCCAGTGGCCCAAGTCGATCTGCTTGCCCTGGTAGGTGATCTCCATGCTGCCGCAGACCTTGAGAGCCAGGCGTTTGTAGAGCTCTTCCACCAGATCCATCATGCCGTGGAAATCAGTGAATGCCTGATACAGCTCAATGGTGGTGAATTCGGGGTTATGCTTGGGGTCCATACCCTCGTTGCGGAAGATACGGCCAACCTCATATACACGGTCCATGCCACCCACGATCAGGCGCTTGAGGTAAAGCTCTGTCTCGATGCGCAGCACCATATCCATATCCAGCGTATTGTGATGGGTATAGAAAGGACGGGCAGAAGCGCCGATTTCAAACGGGGTCAGGATGGGGGTATCGACCTCCAAAAAGCCCTTTTCGTCCAGGTAAGCGCGGATCTCTTTCAGGATCTGGCTGCGCTTGACAAAAGTATCCTTGACCTCGGGGTTGACGATCAGGTCAACATAGCGCTGGCGGTAGCGGGCTTCACGGTCAGTCAGGCCATGGAACTTTTCGGGCAGAGGCAGCAGACTCTTGGAAACCAAGGTCAGCTCATGCACGCGCACGCTCAGTTCGCCCATTTTGGTGCGGAACACTTCGCCGGTGCAGGCAATGATATCGCCCACATCCATCTTTTTGAATGCGGCGTATGCTTCATCGCCCAGCAGATCACGCTTGACGAAGATTTGGATATCACCTTTCGCATCGCGCAGGTGGGCAAAGCTGGCCTTGCCCATAACGCGCTTGGACATCATACGGCCAGCCAGGCTGACCATACGGCCGGTATCTTCCTCAGCGGGCAAATCTTTATATTCTTCTTTCAAATCAGCAGAGAAAGCATCCTGCTTGCATTTGGTGATGGTAAACGGGTCGTGGCCGGCGGCCTTGAGGTCGGCCAGCTTCTGACGCCGTACTGCCGCTTCCGATGCGGCGTTCTGGGGGGCGGACTGCTTGTTCTGTTCCATGGCGCAGGTTCCTTTCCTGTTTTATATCCGGGGGTGATCAGCGGCTGCGGCTGACACCCAAAATGGTGTATTCCAAAATATTGCCGTTGGGCAGGGTAACGTCAACCTTATCGCCAGTCTTGTGGCCGATGAGGGCAGCGCCGACCGGACTTTCATCGCTGATGCGGCCCTGGTCGATATCGGCTTCGGTAGAACCGGTAATATCATACTCTTCAGCTTCGTCCGGCTCATCGCCCTCTGCCAGGATGCGCACATGCATACCGATAGAAACGGTATCCAGGCTCAGGTCACTGTCGTCCATGATACGGGCAACCTTCAGGGTAGCTTCCAGGTCAGCAATGCGAGCTTCAACCACAGCCTGCTCTTCCTTGGCGGCATCGTATTCCGCGTTCTCAGAAAGGTCACCGTAACCACGGGCAACCTTGATCTTTTCAGCAATTTCGGAACGCTTGACAGTTTTCAGGGTGTCCAGTTCTTCTTCCAGCTTTTTATAACCCTCATGGGTAACAACAACTTCTTTGGCCATTGTCAATGTCTCCTTAGCAATTAAAAAGTCGTGCGGCCCGGTGGGAGCCGCACTAGTTTTAATATTTTATCGTTTTTTCCTGTCGCTGTCAAGTAGATTTTAGCGTTGCGGCTCTGTTTTTCCTTTTAGGAAAGCCACACTGCGCCGCTGTTTTTCAAATGGCGGATTCTGGGGGTTCGACGGTGCAAATTACTGCTTCCGACATACATTTTCAGCATTTCTGCGCTGTTTTTTGCTTTGTTTTGTCTGAACCATCTGCTTTTTAACCGCTTCATATTGACCATTGGCGTAAAACGTGGTAACATGTAGATGTTATATAGCATGCTGGCGCAGGGATACTGTTGCCGGCGGTTTTGCATGTATGTATGGTTTTTGTGCCCATTGGATATATTATTTTATGCAAAAGGGAGGTTTTGCGCCGTTGAAGCGTTTTTTGTGTGCGGTGATCGTTGCTGCGCTGCTGCTGTTCTGTGTTGCCTGCGGCAGCCATGCGGCCGTCTCCGCTGATTCGATCGCAACTGCCGCACCCACGGCATCCTCATCCCGCAATATTCGCAGCGAACCTATTACCGTAAACAGCACCGTGGCTGACGCTGATACCGTGAACAATGCACAGACCGCAGCCCCCACTACGGAAGCAACCGAAGCTCCTGCGGAAAGCGAGGCCGAAGAGGTGGATACCCCCGCTACCGGGGATTTTCCGGTGCCTTACCTGGCTGCTGTGCTGGGGTTGATTCTGGTTTGTTCCGCGGGCCTAGTTATGCTCAAGCGTATCTGATTTTATTCGTCCATTCCAAAAGGGAGGCCGCGCGGCTTCCCTTTTTTTTACCTTATTTTATGCAGGGGGGTGTTTTTCTATGCCACGCCGTTTTCCTCACCTGCGGGGGGACAGCCGCTTGTATCCATTTGCTGCACGCACGGCGCTGCGGCGGCGCCAAAAGCACCGGGCCTGGGCGCTGCGCCTTTGCGGCGCTGCGGTGCTTTGCCTGGCTGCCGGGCTGATCCTGCGGGATACTGTATTCCGCGGCGGCCAGCCGGAAGCCCCGGTCACCACCGCGGAGTCAACGGAGCAGCCCTCCCCCACCCCGATTGCCATTACCCCGCGGGCCGCAACGGTGGATGTACTGGCCGCCGCCGAAAGTGCGGACAGTGATGTCCACTCTTCCCCCGCGCCACATCCAAGCCCGGATGCCGCCCAGGCGGCGGATATTCTGCCTCAGTATCAGGAGCTTTACGCCCAGAATCCCGACCTTGCAGGCTGGCTGTGCATCAACGGCACCAACATTAACTACCCTGTGGTTCAGGCAGACAACAGTTATTACCTGCGCCGCGGGTTTGACCGACTGTATTCCACCGCCGGAACGCTGTTTTTGGATGAGCGCTGCCGCCTTTCCACGCCAAACGCCGCCGGAACGGCCAATGCCCTGATTTACGGCCACAACACTGCCAGCGGCAGCATGTTCAGCCAGCTGCTGAACTATGCGGACAAAGCGTTTTACACCGCCCACCCTACCTTTCAGTTTGATACGCTGTACGAAGAAGGCACCTGGCAGGTTGCCGCTGTGCTGCGCACTGAGCTTGGCGCGGATGCGCTGCCCTACTATTCCTTTTTTGATGCTTCCACGCAGGAAGAATGGCAGCAGCGCGTGGATGCCATTCTGGAACTTTCGCTTTACGATACCGGCGTTGTGCCCCAATATGGGGACCAGCTGCTGACCCTTTCCACCTGCGGCGTTGCCACCGTTACAACCAACAGCCGCTTTGCCGTGCTGGCTGTAAAAATAAACTGAGGTGCATCTATGAGCATTCTGGCGCAAATCATTGGTCTTGCCTGCCTGCTGTTCTGGGGGTTCTGGCTTTGCTGCAAGCTGCGGCTGCCCGCCGGGTTTGCCCCGCTGTGCGGGCTGTGCTTTTGCATGGTAGTGCTGCAGCTGGCTGGCAGCTGCAACCAGCTTTGGCTGGGGGCCCAGCTGCTGCTTGTGGGGGCTGTGCTCACCCTGGCGCAGCGCCGCCGTCACGAAATTTTGCCCCAGCTGCTCTCCCCGGGTGTGCTGGCCTTTTGCAGCGCTGCTGGGGTGCTGATGGCGGTGTTCGCCATCCGGCAGCCGGAATTCCAGACCTGGGATGAATTCAGCCATTGGGGTATCTACTTCAAAAGTGTATTTTACCAGCACCGTTTTGCCGTGTGGGATACCACCCGCAGCCTGGCCCATCAGGCATACCCGCAGGGCCTGCCGGGGCTGTACGCCCTGTTTGCGCTGCCCGCCGCCCAATACCGGGAAGCGGATGTACTGTTTGTCACTGCGCTGCCGCTGGCTGCGGCGGCTTCTGCCCTGTTTGCCCTGCCGCAGGTCACAGCCCGCCGCCCGCGCATCGCTTATACTGTCTGCGCCTGCCTGGCCGCACCGGCGCTGTTTTGGCTGTTTGCCCCCGATACCCCCTATACGACTGCTTATATGGACGCCCCGGTGGGCGCCCTGTTTGCTGCGGCGCTTTGTGTTATCCTGCTGCCCTGTGCTGCTAACAGCCGCGTGCAGCGCGGTCTGGCGCTGGCATTCCTGTGCGGCGCATTGACCACTGTAAAAGAGATTGGCACCGTGTTCGCGCTGTGCGTGGTGGGCATCTGGTTTCTGCAATGCCTGCTGGATGCGCTGCGGGATAAGGGCGGCATCCTGCGCGGCTTCCTGCTGCCCTTTACCGCTGCGCTGCCCTGCTTTGCCATACCGCTTGCCTGGAAGCTGCTGCTGAAAGCCCTGCACCGGGCCGATGACCAGTTTTCCTCCATGGGGCCGGGATACTTTTTGCAGTGCTGGCAAGAGGCCCGCACCGGTTTTGACCGCTACTTTTACGATGTGTGGGACCGCTACTATGCCCGGCTGCGCAGCTATCCGCTGCTGTTTGGGGCCAGCACCTTCAAGGTGGGCTGTTTGTGCGCTGCGGCCGCGGTGTTGCTTTTAATCGTTCTGATCTGGGCCATGGGGCGGTGGCAGGGGCTGCGCACGGCGCTGCCGGGGCTGTGCATGATCTTGTACTGGCCGCTTTATCAGGGCGTGTTGTTCTATGTGTACATCTGCGGCATGAGCCCTTATGAGGCACTGGAGATGGCCAGCTGGGAGCGGTACTTCTGCTGCTTTTTCCTCGGCTGGTTCAGCGTGCTGGAAGGCGAAGCTCTGCTGGCCGGGTTTGCTGCGGCCCACCGCCTGCCGCGAATAGCCGGGCATGCGGTGCCCGCCATTGTTCCCTGCCTGCTGGTTTGCAGCACGCTTTGGGGCATCTGGCAAGCGGGCGGTGCTGCATCCCTCTTCTGCCTGCCGAAAGCCGACTGGCGCACCGAGCAGCAACAGATCGCTGCAGACATGCTAACCCGCATGGACGGCGCACAGAATGGCAGCATTTGGCTGCTGAGCGCCGACGACTCGATGGCCGTGCAGAACATGTGGTACTACCAGTACGAGCTGTACCCCGCCGTTACCGCGGTGGAAGCCCAGAGCAGCGAAACTGATGTGGACCTCGGCTACAACATCGGCGAGCATGATGTGACCTGGCTGGTGCTGTTTGGCGTAACCGATGATTTTACCGCACGTTACGCTGATCTGGCCGATGATGGTCTGCGCAGTGCCCAAAGCACCGCCCCGGCGCTGTACGCCGTAACCAATGTGGATGGACGGATTTATTTGACGGCAAAATAGAAACAGGCATGTGCCGCATACGGGAGATGGTATTCTCGCCGTGCGGCACATGCCTTTTGCTTTGTTTTATAGTTCACACTCCATGGGCAGGTAAGCGCCATTTTCGTTCGGGGTGCGCTGGCCGGTCAACGCAAAACCGTTTTTCTGCCAGAAGGCTTTGCTTTGGGGGTTGCCCTCGTCGATGGCAAGGCGCAGTGTTTTGAATTGTTCGGCCCGCAATGCCTGCTTGCAATCTGCAATCAGTGCGCTGCCAGTACCCCTGCCCTGTTGGGCAGCATCCACCATAAATAGGCCGATGTATGCGGTGGCCGGGTTGGGATAACCGGTGATCAGATCCATCATCGCGGCCAGCGTTTCACCGTCATAAAAGCCGATAAAATATTTATCCGACAACGTTTTGCCCGGCGGAACAGCCTGCAGATCATCCAGAATGCTGGCTTTGGTGGCCATGGGCGGGTGGTAGCGGTAGAACTGCGGGTTGCCGCTGCACAAAGCCAGCATGGCATCCACATCTGTTTCCATCAGCTGCCGGACGGTGTACCGGCGGGAAAGGGATTGCAGCTGCATGAGGTTCTCCTTTTCTGTTTTGATTTTAGGCAACACCGCACAATTCCCGCCTTGCGGCTTAAGCACCGCTCCGGCAGCT
>ENA-UOJV01001195-UOJV01001195.1-human-gut-metagenome-genome-assembly--contig:-C82-NODE-1195-length-30526-cov-11.971317_pt1 | contig 30526 bp, 22 predicted proteins | sample MGYA00242356_ERZ723903 | MGnify/ENA metagenome assembly ERZ723903
CCAATATAAAAATAATATTTCCTTTAAATATGCCCAGAGCGAAGCGGAGGGCATTTTAAATGGTCAGATCACCTGGAACAAAAAGAACTTCAGGTAGTTGGTCTCCGGCACGCCCCACAGGATGGGGTGGTCCGGGGCCTGCTGCTTCACCTCGATCTGCCGCAGCTGGCGGTGGGCGTCCTTCGCCGCTGCTTTCAGCATCTTGATGAACAGCTCCTCGGTGGCAAAGTGGGAGCAGCTGGCCGTGGCCAGATATCCGCCCCGGGGCAGCAGCTTCATGGCCCGGTAGTTGATCTCCTTGTACCCGCGCATGGCGTTGTCCACCGTGCGGCGTGCCTTGGTAAAGGCGGGCGGGTCCAGGATGATAAAGTCATAGGGGTGGCCCTCTTTTTCCAGCCGGGGCAGCAGCGCGAAGGTGTCCTCGCACAAAAAGTCCATATTGGTCAGGCCGTTGCGTTCGGCGTTGCGCTGGGCCATGGCGATGGCGTCGGCGCTGATGTCGGCAGCGGTGACCCGGGCGGCCCCGCCCTTGGCAGCGTTCAGCGCAAAGCTGCCGGTGTGGGTAAAGCAGTCCAGCACCGTGTGGCCTGCTGCCAGCCGTGCCACGGCCCGGCGGTTGTACTTCTGGTCCAGGAAAAAGCCGGTTTTCTGGCCGTTCTCAAAGTCCACATGGTAGAACACGCCGTTCTCGCAGATCTCGGTCTGGGTGCTGGCGGGGTGGGTCTCGCCGGGCAGGTCGAACCAGCCCTTGTTCTGCTCCAGCCCTTCCTTGGCGCGCAGGGCCTCGTCGTTTCGCTCGTAGATGCCGGCAATGGTCTGGCCGTCGGCCCGCAGCACCTCGGCCAGCAGGGGGAACAGCACCGGCTTGAGCTTTTCCATGCCCACGCTGAGGGTCTGGGTGACCAGGATATCGTGGAAGCGGTCCACGGTCAGGCCGGGGAACTGGTCGGCCTCGCCAAAGATCACCCGGCAGGCGGTCAGGTCGGCGGGCTCCAGCACGGTCTTGCGGTAGGCCCAGGCGTACTCCACCCGGCGGCGCCAGAAAGCGGCGTCAAAGGTGTCGTTGGCGTTGCGGCTGATGAGCCGCACCCGGATCTTGCTGTGCAGCGACACGAAGCCGGTGCCCAGGTACGCCCCCTTGGGGCTGACCACATCGGCCAGGGCGCCGTTTTCGGGTTCGGTGTCCGGGGCGTGGAGGATGTCGTTCTCGTACACCCAGGGGTGGCCGCCCACCAGCAGGCCCTCGGCGTGTTTGTTGACGGTGTATACAGGATAAGCGCGTTCTTTCATGGAGATCTCCTTGGTTGCTCTTTTCAAATTCACCCCTTTATAATACCATAGATCCATGGTATTATAAATAAGAAATTTCCAAAAAAGACCGGAAAGAGGGGATCTGCAATGGAGATCGAACGCAAATGGATGGTGACCGGCTGGCCGGAGGGCCTGCCCATGGAGGAAGAATTTGCCATGCGGCAGGGCTACATCAGTGTGCGGCCCACGGTGCGCATCCGGGAGGAAGCCCTTGCGGGCGGCAGGACCGACTATGTGCTCTGCTTCAAGAGTGAGGGCGGCCTTGCCCGGGAGGAGATCGAGCGCAGCATCGACAAAGAACTGTTTGAGGAGTTGGAACACAAGATCATCGGCAAACCCCTCATCCCCAAGACCCGCCGCACCTACCGCCTGCCGGACGGCAGCGCGCTGGAAGTGAACCATGTGGACGCAGGCCGGCCCACCGCGTTCTGGTATGCGGAGGTGGAGTACCCCACCGTGGCCGCCGCCAACGCCTGGCAGCCTGCCGCCTGGGGCCTTGCCGATTACCTGAGCGACGAGGTGACCGGCCAGCCCGGCCAGAGCATGGGGGCCTACTGGCTGCAGACCCGCGGCTGACCCCCTTATATTACAAGAGAGAAAGGATCGGATCGTTACGAAAAAGGCAAGATTCAAGCTGGAGCTTCAATACAACTCCCCGGTGATCCTCACCTTTTTTCTGCTGTCGCTTCTGGTGCTGTTCCTCGACCAGTGGACCGGCGGCTGGACCACCATGCACCTGTTCTGCGTCTACCGCTCGTCGCTCAAGGACCCGCTGTTCTACATCCGGCTGTTCGGCCATGTGCTGGGCCACGCCGGGTGGGAGCACTTCCTGAACAACATGCTGCTGCTTCTGGTGGTTGGCCCGCCCATGGAGGAAAAATACGGCAGCATCCCCCTGCTGAAGGGCATTGTGCTGACAGCCCTGGTCACCGGCGTGCTGCAATGCGTGCTGTTCCCCCGCACCGGGCTGCTGGGGGCGTCGGGCATCGTGTTCATGCTCATCATGCTGTCGTCGCTGGCGGGCTTTTCCGGCGGCATCCCGGTCACCATGCTGCTGGTAGCGGCGCTGTACTTCGGCCAGCAGGTGTACGACATCCTCCTCGTGCACGACAACGTGGCCAACTTCATGCACATCGTGGGCGGGCTGTGCGGCACGGCCTTCGGCTACTATTTCGCGCTGCCCCGCCGCAAACGCCGCCGCTGACGCTTCCAGCGAAGCCGCAGCCTCCAGCGCCGCAGCACAGTAACCGGCAGACCGGACAGGTCAACACATAAAATAAACGAAGCACCTGCTTTTTCTCCGGGCACGACGCCCCGGTGGAAGGCGGGTGCTTTTTTGTTGCTTCCCGTGCGGAGTGTAATCGCGTGGGGCAGGGGAATAGCCTTTTGTAAGAGGTGTCGCCTGAAAGAAGCTGTGCTCCACAGAATAAATTTGACTGAATGCATTGACAACCTACCCCCCCGGTATAATTGAGCTGACCGAAGTAATTTGATTGGTGAGGTGCAAAAATCATGAAAAGAAGAACATTTCTTCAGCTTGCTCCCTTTGCGGTAATCGGACTGACGGCCTGCGGTAAGTCTGACTCGGCAGAGGCAACGAATAAATCGTTGTCTTCGGCTTCTTCGTCCTCTGGTTCCTCCAGTATGGAGACAAACCAGATTATAGATGATATGGACGAAGATTACGAGGAAAGCGGCCTGACGCTGGAAGAAGCACGGTACTACAGCAAAACCTACAATTGCGCATATTTTATCCGCCGTGCCGATGATGGAATGTTTTACCCGGTCGCAGTTCCGCTGGTTGCGATTGAGAGAAGCAAAAAATACACGACAGACTGTGTTTTTCTGGATTCCTTCAGCTACAAAAAATACGCATCTATGGGTTCTTTCCAGTTCTCTCTTTCGGAGGGAGACGAACTCGTCTATATCTCTGAAGAGTTTGCAACGCCCGACACCGTGGAGCTGTATCCGGTTACGGACTCGACAGAAACGTTTCCCTTTGTCATAGACCACAGAAGCAACTCTATGGATGTATACCCGAATGGAAGCTATGAGTTTGATGCGCTCCATGAACATCGCTATGATCTGTACGATCAGCTTGTTACGTCTTCCAATAAGAGCTTTATTCAAACGCATCACGCCTATCGGGAACGCCATTTTTCGGACTACGACCCATCTCAAGGACCGGATGCTAATTGGATCTCAAACAGTGACGGGCCGCTGACGGCAACCCTTTTGAATGGCGGCGGCAATTCGGGAGAGATGCCTACAACGCAAATCAACGGCGATGGTTTCGACAATATGAGTGTTTTCGTTCCGAACAACGAGTCAACGACGATTGATGATTTTGACCCGTCTTCTCCAAAAGCACAGGCAGAGATCGGTTACTATGAGGGCTCCAATTACAAGAGTTTTGTACTGTCTGCCGATTGTCTCGCCATCGGATACAGCACAAGTTATGCCTATCAGGCTTCGACTACGCTGACGCAGGATGGCTATTCGGTTGTGGACATTTCCAATATTCTCAGTTCCTATGAACTCCCGGATCAGCCGATTCAGTTTGTGATCAACTGTAATTATTACAGATTCGAGGTGGATGGAATTCCCTTTTTTGCTTTCATCGCGGTGCACCCGTAAACTCCAAAAGCGAATCGGGTTGCTGAAGACCGATTCGCTTTCTTTTTGTCTGCCTCATTGCGTCGCCCGCTGGAAGGTGCTATACTGGAACAAAAACAACCAAGGTTGTACAAAAGCGAGGAAACGACCATGAAGCGGGCATATATCAATGGCATTCTGCTGGACGGCACCCAGCAGATGGAGCCGCAGGCACACAAGGTGCTGCTGTGCGAGGACGGCGTCATCACCGCCGTTGCGGACGAGGGCACCGACCTGGACGGCTATGAGGTCATCGACCTCCACGGCGGCTATGCGATGCCGGGCCTCATCAACCTGCATGTGCATCTGGCCGGCAACGGCAAGCCCAGCGCAAAGCCGCGGGATAATGCGGCGCTGGTGCGTAAAATTCTGAGCAACGGCCTGACCCGTGCGGTGGCTTACCGCATGGTGTGCAGCTATGCAAAGCTGGAGCTGCTGGGCGGCGTGACCACCATCCGCACCGTGGGCGGCATCGCGGATTTTGACACCCGCTGCCGGGACGATGCCCAGGCCGGGAAGATCCTGGCCCCGCGCATTCTGGCCGCCAACGAGGGCATCTCGGTGCCGGGCGGCCACATGGCAGGCTCGGTGGCCGTGGCGGCCCACAACAACGGCGAGGCCCTGACCCAGCTCACCAGGGCCAGCACCCAGCGGGTGGACCTTGTCAAACTGATGATCACCGGCGGCGTGCTGGATGCCGCCGAAAAGGGCACCCCCGGCGAGCTGAAGATGCCGCCGGAGATGGTAAAGGCCGTGTGCGATCAGGCCCACGCCATGGGCTATCCCGTGGCGGCCCACACCGAATCGCCCGAAGGGGTGAAGGTGGCGCTGGAAAACGGCGTGGATTCCATCGAACATGGTGCAAAAATGGACGAAGAAACGGTAAAACTGTACAAGGAGCACGGCGCGTTCCTGTGCACCACCATTTCCCCGGCGCTGCCGTATGCGCTGTTTGACACGGCGGTGTCCGGTGCGTCGGAAAAAGACCAGTACAACGGCAGGATCGTGTTTGACGGCATCGTGGAAAGCGCCAAAACGGCGCTGGCCAACGGCATCCCGGTGGGCCTTGGCAACGACGTGGGCTGCCCTTACATCACCCAGTACGACTTCTGGCGGGAGCTGTGCTACTTCCACAAGTATTGCGGTGTGAGCAACCAGTTTGCCTTGTACACCGCCACCCTGCGCAACGCCCGGCTGGCCGGGGTAGGGGACGTGACCGGCTCGCTGGAAGTGAGCAAGAGCGAGGACCTCATCGTCACCCGTCAGAACCCGCTGGAGGACCTGCGGGCGCTGCAGCATCTGGAGCTGGTGGCCTGCCGGGGCCGCGTGGTGAAAAAGCCCGCGCCCAAGCGCAACCAGACCGTGGACAAGCTGCTGGACCCCTATCTGGAATAAGAATTTATCCTAGAAAGGCTCTCCCGCAAGGGGGAGCCTTTTTACATGCTCGCCATCACGGCCAGAATGCTCTGCCAGCTTTTGGTGCGGGCGCAGGTGGGGGCCGGGCGTGCCGGACGTGCCGGACGGCTCACCGGCGGGGTCTGGGGCTGCGTCTGCAGCTGGGCGGCAGCCGGTACGGCCGGGTGGAAGAACATCTCCACCGTGCCGCTCTGCCACTGTGCGGCCAGCTGGGCGGCCTCCGGGTCGGCCTGCAGGGTGCGGCGCTCGGCTCCGGCCAGGCTGTCGGCCAGCCAGTACAGGATGGCGGCCACCGGCAGGCAGGGGGCCTTGCTCAGGGTGCTGTAGCTCCAGTGGGCACCCCGGCCCACAAAGCTGTCCACCGTGATGACGGCCCCGGTGCGGGCGTCACGGGGCAAAGGCAGATCGCAGTCCGTGCCCGCCAGCGTTTCCAGCTCCTGCACCATGCGGTCGGTGCGGGCAGCGTCCAGCCGGTCCTCGCGGCAGCAGGCGTGGAAGTCGGTGTCCTCCAGCAGGCTCTCGGCCTTGGCGGGGAACTGCCCGGTGAGCTGGCCGCTCTCGTTGTGGCAGAGCATCCACCCCTTGCGGAACAGCTGGAAGTTCAGTCCTCTGCGGCCCATCGTGGAGTAACACACGGTGGCGCAGTGCTCCCCGGGCATCCGCCGGACTTCCAGGTAGGCGTCGTTGCCGCAGAGATCCTGCAGGCGCACGGCGGCCAGAAGCTGCGCCCCCGGCAGACGGGATGACATGGCGTTGTGCATGGCGGTAAAGTAGCGGTTGGCATCCATGATACGTTCCTCCCTGAATGGTCCGACTGACAGCAAAGCGTTGTATTCAAAGGACTTCCAACGCGGGCCGCCGCCGTGCACTGCGGGGGACATCGCGTGTTCCTGTGGTTCGTCTGAACATAGTATAGCATAAACTACGACAAAAAACAACTAAAAGTTTGCAAAAACAACCAGATTTTTGCGAACACCCCGGAACTGCTCCAAAATACAACGCGACGGTTGGTTGTAAAATGCCCGAAGCGGTTGTGTGCCGGACAACAAAAAAGCCTTCCCCCAAAAGGGGAAGGCAATCTCTCAATCTCCCAGCTCCCGGATCTCGTTCTGGATCAGGCGGCCGGCGGCGCGGGCCAGCTGGTCCATGCCGCGGATGCGGGCCATATTTTTACCATAGATGCGGGCAGCGTCGGCGGCGGAGCGGTCCTCGCCCATGAACACTGCCGACACCCGGATGCCCTTGCGCTGCAGCACGCGCACCTGGGCGGCCGCGTCGGCCACACCGGCGGCGTCCTCGTAGCCGCAGCCCAGCGGGTTTTCCGGGCTGGGCGGGATGCGGCGGCTGTCGTTGGGGGAAGCGTCGGTCAGCAGGATGAGCAGGTGCCGCGGGGCGGGGCCGGGGGCAAAGTCCAGCAGATCGCCCGCCGCCAGCAGGGCCAGACCGTCGCGGTTCCAGCCGGAGGCGAAATAGCGGTTGATGTTCTGGCGGTTCTTGTCGGCAAAGTCCTTGAGCACCCGCAGCACGGTGTAGCCCCGCAGGCTGCTGAAGGCACTCACCCGCACCGGGATGCGGCAGTTGGCCAGGCTCTCGGCCAGGATGGACCCCTGCGCCGCGATGACCTCCTGACAGTGCAGGCGGGAGGCGGAAGCGTCCAGCAGCAGGTCCACCGTAAAGGCGGGGTGATTTTCCTCTTCGGCGCACAAAAACACCCGGTCATCGTTCAAAAGCGGGGCGCGCCACACCCGCCCGGGGTCCACATTGCCGCTGCGGGCTACCCGCGCGTTGGGCTGCTGATGCACCAGGATGCAGTTGCGGATCTGCTCGGTGAGCCGCAGCACCACGCTGCGGTGCAGCTCCTGATTTTTGGCGTAGTAGGCGCGGTTGCGGTCGGCCTGCAGCTCGGCCTGTTCGGCCAGATGCCGGGCCTCCGGGGTGGGGGCCTGTTCCGGGCTGGGCACGCCCGCGCTGAACCACAAATGGCACCCCAGATGCACCCCGGTGCACAGCTCCTGTTCGGCCTTGCGCAGCCGCTCCGGCGGGTAGAGGGAGCGGCCGAAGCAGCTCTCGATGTAGGCGCGGTCCTGCGCGGCGTTCTGCTTCAGGGTGATGTGGGCCTGCCGTTTGTCCACGCTGGGGCCGCTGCCGGCGGCGTCCACGGCGTTGGAGTGCTCCACGGTCACTCGGTCGGTCTTGATCATCTGGGTGGGCAGGGCCTTGGTGGCAAGGGTGGCCAGCAGGCCGTCCAGATGCAGGTGCAGCGCCGCTTTCGGATGCACGGTGCCGTCGAAGAGGTCAAACTTTGCATACACGGCCAGCAGGGCGTCCTGCAATTGGTCCGGCTGCGGGGCGGTGTCCGGGGCCAGCGCCCGGAACAACCCGCTCTCGTAGGGGGTCATCACGGGCAGATTGCGCCCCAGCACGCTGCGCCAGCGGGCCGCCTGCATGGTGTACACCAGCTGGTTCCTGGCCATCCACTCCTGCCGGGAAAGTTTGTACTGGATGGCAAAAAAGTAGTCGGCGTGAGAATAGCGCAGCGCTTCCAGCACCGGGCGGTGGGGCAGCTCCAGCCGGTAGGCCGCGTTTTCGAGGTACAGCCACGCCAGGTCGTCCAGCATGGCCTGCCGCAGATCGCCTGCCCAGCGGTCGAAGATGCTGTTTATCAACTTGTCACCGTAATATTTGTGCACAAGGCCCACGATGGTGTTCATGTAAAAATCCACCGTGCCGTCGGTGTTGTGGGCCAGAAACAGCGGCTCAAAGCCATAGGCGCCCGCAGCCGCCCAGACCTGATTGGCCGCCCGCCGCTCCTGTGCGGTGTAGCTCTGGGCTTCCATCAGGCAAACAGCCTGGCCGCATCCAGTTTGGCCGGGATGCGGGCCGCGATCACGTCGCGGATCAGGCCCTGCTCGTAGCTGTCAAAGGCCTTGTTGGTGATGCCCATGTCCAGCGCGGCCCCTGCGGGGATGCCGCGGCGGATCAGGCGCAGCGCGTCCAGCATGCCGCGCAGGTCCAGTGCCTTGGTGGAAATTTCCGCACTGTCGCACTTTTTCTGCAAGTCGAGGAACAGCAGGGCAAACTGGTGGGCGTACTTCGCAGCAAGATCCGGGAACTGTGCCCGCAGCAGCTTTTCCAGGTTGTCCTGGGTGATGGTGGGCATCTGGATGACCACGAAGCGGGAGGTCAGGGCCTCGTTCAGCTCCCGGGTACCGGCGTAGCCGTAGTTCATGGTGGCGATGAAGCGGGTCTCCTCGGCCAGCGGGATGCGGTCGTAGCCGGGCACGTCAATGGCGCGGCGGAAGTCCAGCACTGCGTGCAGCACGGCCAGCGCCTCGTTCTTGGCCATGTTGATCTCGTCCAGCACGCCAAAGCCGCCGCACTGGGCGCAGCGGTACACCGGCCCGGGGCGGAACTCCACCCGTCCGTCGACAAAGGTGTCCATGCCGATGAGGGAGGCCGCGTCCATGTTCACATGGAACGAGATGTCCCACGCGGGGCGGCCGAAGGCGGCGGAGAGGTTCTCGGCCAGCACGTTCTTGCCGGTGGCCTTGCCGCCCGCCAGCAGCAGGTTTTCGCCGCAGAGCAGGGCGGCCAGCGCCTGCTCCCACACCTCTTTGCCGTAGTAGGTAAAGGCCGGGGCCGGGATGCGGGGCCGCAGCGCAGCGTCCAGCGGATGGGCAGTGCGGTATTCTTCCACCGCAGAAAGCAGGGCCGGGTCCACGCCCTCCTGCCGCAGCGTCTCAAAAAGTTCAGACATTGTACAATACACCTCGATGCTTTGCCGGTTGCTTGCAGCAAACCGGCTGCTCAGCCCTATCATAGCACAATCGCGGGCATTTGTGTAGGGGGTGTGCGGGGCAAAACAGCAAAGAGGGGCAGCCCCGACCGGGACCGCCCCTCTTCACATGAAAAAGAAGAAAAGAAGAAATGTTGGATCTATGCGGGAGAACTGCGCCTTATCAGGCGTTCTCCAAGCCTGCCATCTGCTTGATGGATTTAATGGCAAAGGTCAGGGTACGACCGCAGGCAGTACCGCCCATGACGCAGGGATAGTTGTTCTGGAAGAAGCTGCCGGACATATCACCGGTGATATACAGACCGGGGATCGGCTCATTGTTGCTGTCCTTGGCCTGGCAGTTCTCGGTGATGGAGATGCCCTGCATACTGCACAGCAGAGAGGCACCCAGCCAGCAGCCGTAGAAGGGAGCGGTGCGGATGGCGCTCAGACGGTAAGCGGGCTTACCGAAGTCCTCGTCGTTCTGCTTGTCGTACAGCTCGTTGTAACGCTCAACGGTAGCGAGGAAGGTGTCCTTGGCCTCACCGGTGAAGCCCAGCTTGTCGGCCAGCTCTTCGATGGTGTCGCAGACGAACAGGGTGCCAGCTGCAACAGCCTCATCGACCTTGCCCTGGAAATACTTCTCGCCGCCGTTGCGGGTCTGGGCAGAGCAGCCGATGGTGTGGAAGCGCTTTGCATCCTCCAGAACATTGGCGTCGCAGATCTGTGCGTAGACGCGACCCGGCTGATGAGCAGCAGCGTAAACAATATCGTTGTAGGGGCTGCTCTCGTTGGCGAAACGCTCACCGTTGCGGTTGACCTTCAGGAAAGGCTGAGTGCCGGGGTTGTACTGGCGGATGGGGCCGGGGAAGGCCTTGCCGCCGAAAGCGGAGTCGCTTGCCACATAACCGCCGTCCACGCCGGGAGCCACGATGCCACGGTCGAACAGCATGGGAGCAGCTTCCTTGTCGAAGTTTGCACCGGCCCAGACAGCGGCACGGATGCCGTAGCCCTTATCGGCCGGAGAGTAGGAGCAGGCGGTGGTGACAGAGGTGCCCAGCGGGTCCAGCTGCTCCATCATGTAGGGGTTGCCGGGGAAGCCGCCGCAGGCCAGCAGAACGCCCTTGTTGGCGTTGTAGCGGATGAAGTGGTCATCCTCGGTGCTCTGGGCGATGATGCCGGTGATGCGGCCAGTGGAGTCCTTCTCCAGCTTTGCCAGAGAGGTCTTGAAGTCCACATCGTAGCCCAGCTCACGGATGTAGTCCAGCAGCAGCTCGTTACGGGGCTTGCCAGAGGCAGACTCGCTGGCCATGTAGTTGTGCTCCTGCACGGGGAAGAGGTAATCGGTGTTGTGCTCGGCGTTCTCGGCAGGCCATGCTGCCTCCGCGCCGGAAGTGAAATCGCAGGTCCAGCCGTACTTATCTTCCAGAATGCTGCGCATGAAATCGTGCATTGCAGCAGACTCATTGATCCAGGTCTTGACAACGCGCTGGTCGCACTTGCCGGAAGCGTAGCGGGAGATCTCGCTCAGCAGCTTGGCGCGGTCGAAGGGCTCCTCACCGGCAGCCTTGGCGGCGGCGGAGTCGATGGCACCGTACCAGTGGCGGGTGTCCTGCACGTTGCCGTTCTGCTCGATGATGCGGAAGTTCAGGCCGTTGGCGGCTGCATAGGCAGCGGCAAACATGCCGCCGTTGCCGGCGCCCACGATGAGGATGTCGGTGTCCACCGTCTCGGTGATGGCAGCCTCGTCGATGTCGGGCTCGGTGCCCAGCCAGTCGTTCTCGTCGCCGGTAGGCAGCTGCACGCTGGAAACCACAGCCTCGCCCTTGGCCTGTGCGTAGCAGCTCTTGGCAGCCTTCATCACGGCATTGGAGGTGACGGTAGAGCCGGAAACACCGTCGATCTCGGCAGAACCGGCAGCCATCAGCTGCTTGCGCAGCTCATCGGCAGCGGCAGCGCCGTAGGAAGCAGTCTCGCCGGAGGTGTCCACGACCACATCGGTCACGGCACTGTCGGAGAAGGTCATGGTGACCTTGACGGTGGAGGAGATGCCCTCGGCAGTGCCCTCATAGGTGCCGGGGATGTAGGTGCCGGTTGCACCGGAAGCGGCAGCGCTGCCGGAAGCAGCGGTGGAGGTGGAGCCGGAGGCTGCATTGCAGGCAGCCAGAGCACCGGCGGTGACACCGCTCATGGCGGCGGCAGCGGCGATCTTCAGAAAGCCTTTGCGGGAGATCTTGTTCATAGGTATGCTCTCTTTCTCTTCATTGTTTAAAGTTTAAATTCTTCTTTGTCCTTCCGCAATGCACAAGGATTGCGGAATCTTTAACAATTATAGCGATGACGGAGGGATTTTACAATTCAAATAAATTATATTATAATGAAGCAAAACTTATTTATTGCAAAAGGAGCAACACCATGAGCTTGAAGGCATTGCAGGGATTTGTGAGAATCGTGGAACTGGATAGTTTTTCGGAGGCGGCAGATGCGCTGTTTTTGTCACAATCTGCGCTGTCTCAGCAGATCCGTGTGTTGGAGGCACAGCTGAAAGTCCAGCTGTTTCAGCACGCGCAGCGCCGGGTGGTGCTGACTCCGGCAGGATGGGAATTTTATCCAAAGGCAAAGCAACTGCTGGAATTATACGATGATGCAGTAAACTGTGCGCAGGCAGCGGAACGGAATGCAAACCCGCCCAAACGGCATCTGCTGATCGGGCATCAGAATATGCCGCTGCAGATGCTGGGATTTGACCTGTTTGCCGTCACAGAAGAGCTGAGCACCCGCTTTTCCCCCTTGATGTACAGCTGTGCCAACCGAAAGGATATCGGCCGTGCACTGCTAAACGGTGAGATTGATCTTTCGCTGCAGATCGAGTGTGCGGAGATCGCAGCAGGAGGTCTGCATTTTTACCCGGCAGTTTATATGCCGGAGATCGGCATCCCGTTCCATACGCCGCCAGAGGTGCCCCGCGGACACATTCCATTGGAGCAGGCGGTAAAATATCGGTGGATGTTTGCTGGAACACCGGAGCAATCACTGTACGAGACGGCGTTGCTGCACGAGGCTTCGAGGCGGCGGGCAGAGATCATCCGCGGCGTAAAAAGTGTGCAGTATAAGCTGCCAAGCCTGATGCTGACCCCGGCGGTGTACTACCGCAGACCGAATCTTGAACAGGTGTTTGTTCTGGATTGGAACAAGGGAATGCGGTTTGGTATCGTTACAAAAGCGGAGCCTGATCCGGTGGTGGAAGAATATGTGCGTCAGTTACAGCACCTGCTGCCCCTGCTCTCTGAAAAATTGTTCGGCATGAAGCTGGAACCGGTGGAGGAATAAACCCTCTCAGGCAAAGCCTTGCGGCTTTGCCTGAGAGGGTTCATCCCGTAAAAGCACCTGTTCTCGCTGCGTTTTGGCCGCAGGCCAACAGCAGCCACGATGCCGCTGCCCGGAACGACCCTTCCCGTGAAAAGGCAAATCCGGCGGGGCCGCAGCCCTGCCGGATTTGCAAAATCTAAAATAATATTTCCGCTGAAGATGCCCAGAGCAACGCGGAGGGCATTTCAAATCGTTCGTGTTACTCCACCACGTCCTCGAACTGGCTGTTGTACAGGTCGGCGTAGAAGCCGCCGGCGTCCAGCAGCTGGTCGTGGGTGCCCTGCTCCACGATGTCGCCGTCCCGCATCACAAGGATGAGGTCGGCGTCCTTGATGGTGGACAGGCGGTGGGCGATGACAAAGCTGGTGCGGCCTTCCATCAGGCGGTCCATGGCGGTCTGGATGCGCTGCTCGGTGCGGGTGTCCACACTGCTGGTGGCCTCATCCAGAATCAGGATGCGGTTGTCGGCCAGGATGGTGCGGGCGATGGTGAGCAGCTGCTTCTGGCCCTGGCTCACGTTGGAGGCGTCCTCGTTCAGCTCCATCTGGTAGCCGCCGGGCAGGGTGCGGATGAAGTGGTCGGCGTTGGCAGCCTTTGCGGCGGCAATGACCTCCTCGTCGGTGGCGTCCAGACGGCCGTAGCGGATGTTCTCCATGATGGTGCCCTTGAACAGCCAGGTGTCCTGCAGCACCATGCCGAAGCCCTCGCGCAGAGCGCTGCGGTCAAAGTCGCGCACGTCGTGGCCGTTCAGGGTGATGGAGCCGGCGTCCACATCGTAGAAGCGCATGAGCAGCTTGACCATGGTGGTCTTGCCCGCGCCGGTGGGGCCGACGATGGCCACCTTCTGGCCGGGCTTCACCGTACAGCTGAAGTCGTGGATGATGGTCTTGTCCGGGGTGTAGCCGAATTTGACGTGGTCGAAGGTCACCTGACCGTCGATGCAGGCGGGGTCTGCCCGGCGGGCCGGGTCGGCGGTCTGGTCCTCTTCCGGCTCGTTCAGGAACTCGAACACCCGCTCGGCGGCAGCGGCCATGCTCTGCAGCATGTTGGACACCTGCGACAGCTGCTGGATGGGCTGGGTGAAGTTCTTGACGTACTGGATGAAGGCCTGGATGTCGCCGATGGTGATGGTGCCGTTGGCGGCAAAGATGCTGCCCACGATGGCCACCGCCACATAGCCCAGGTTGCCCACAAAGTTCATGATGGGCATCATCAGGCCCGAGAGGAACTGGCTCTTCCAGGCGGATTCATAGAGCTTGTCGTTGGCGGCGTTGAAGTCGTTCAGCACCACGGCCTCGCGGTTGAAGGCCTTGACCACGTTGTGGCCGGAGTAGATCTCTTCCACCTGGCCGTTGACCACGCCCAGGGTGGCCTGCTGGGCCTTGAAGTACTTCTGGCTGAACCTGACCACCAGCAGCACCAGTGCCAGCGACACCGGCAGGATCAGCAGGGCGATGAGGGTCATGCGGGGGCTGATGGACAGCATCATGATCAGCACGCCGATCATGGTGGTCACGCTGGTGATGAGCTGGGTGATGCTCTGGTTCAGGCTCTGGCCCAGGGTGTCCACATCGTTGGTGATGCGGGACAGCACCTCGCCCACGGTGCGCTTTTCAAAGTAGGCCAGGGGCAGGCGGTTGATTTTCTGGCTGATCTGGCGGCGGAAGTCGTAGCAGACTTTCTGGGAAAGGCCGGTCATCAGCCAGCCCTGGATAAAGCTGAAGGCGCTGCTCAGCAGGTACATGCCCAGCAAAAACAGCAGCACCCGACCGATATACCCGAAGTCGATGCCGCCGGTGCCGCGCAGCTTGGCGATCCAGCCGGTGGCAAGGGCCGTGGTGGCTTTGGCCAGCACCTTGGGGCCGGCAATATTAAAAATGGTGGACAGAATGGCAAAGACAATGGCGGTGATCAGGGGCAGCTTGTAGTGCCCCATGGTGCCGATCAGCTGCCGCAGCGTGCCCTTGAAGTCCTTGGCGCGCTCGGTGGTCATGCGTCCGGGTCTTGGCATATCACACACCCTCCTTTTCCGTATTCAGTGGTTCAAGGTCCAGTTCCTTCTGGCTCAGCTGGCTACGGGCGATCTCCTGATACTCCGGGCAGCTGGCCATGAGCTGGGCATGGGTGCCCTTGCCCACCAGACGGCCCTCGTCCAGCACCAGGATCTGGTTTGCGTGCAGCACGGTGGAGATGCGCTGTGCCACGATGAGGACGGTGGCGTTGTCGGTCTGGGCCTTCAGGGCGCGGCGCAGGGCCACGTCGGTCTTGAAGTCCAGAGCCGAGAAACTGTCGTCGAACAGATAAATTTTGGGGTCCTTGGCAATGGCACGGGCGATGGACAGGCGCTGTTTCTGGCCGCCGGACACGTTGGAACCGCCCTGTGCGATGGGGCTTGCGTAGCCCTCCGGCTTTGCGTCGATGAACTCGGTGGCCTGTGCGATGGCAGCGGCCTTTTTCACGGCGGCGTCGGTGATGTGGTCCCCGCCGAACTTCAGGTTGCTGTCGATGGTGCCGCTGAACAGCACGCCCTTCTGGGGCACATAGCCCAGCAGGTCGTGCAGCTGTGCCTGGGGCATCTGGCGCACGTCGATGCCGTCCACGGTCACGCTGCCGCCGGTCACGTCGTAGAAGCGGGGGATCAGGTTGAGCAGGGTGCTCTTGCCGCAGCCGGTGGAGCCGATGATGGCAGTGGTCTCGCCGGGCTTTGCAGTAAAGCTGATGTGCTCCAGTGCGTCGCTGTCGGCACCGGGGAAGCGGAAGCTCACGTCGTGGAACTCCACCACGCCCTGCCAGTTCTTGTGCTCCTTTGCGGCCTTGGCGTCGGCTTCGTCCGGGTCGTGGATGGTGGCCTTGGTGCGGATGACCTCGTCGATGCGGTCTGCGGCCACACCGGCACGGGGCAGCATGACGGCCACCATGGCCAGCATCAGGAAGGACATGACGATCTGCATGGTGTAGGTGATGAAGGCGATCATCTCGCCCACCTGCATGGTGCCGTTGTCCATGGCCTTGCCGCCGAACCAGACGATGAGCAGGCTGGTGCCGTTCATGATCAGGGTCATAAAGGGCATCATGGCCACCATGGCGCGGTTGGTGAACAGCTGGGTGCCCATCAGGTCCTTGTTGGCCTTGTCGAAGCGCTGTTCCTCAAACTGTTCGCGGCTGAAGGCACGCACCGGCATGATGCCGGTGAGGATCTCGCGGCTGACGAGGTTCAGCCGGTCCACCAGCGTCTGCATGATCTTGAACTTGGGCATGGCCATGTTCATCAGGAAGAGGATGAGCAGCAGCAGCAAAGCCACGTCCAGCACCACGATCCAGGACAGCCCCGAAGAGCTGCCGATGACGTGCAGCACACCGCCGATGCCCAGAATGGGCGCATAGGCCACCATGCGCAGCAGCATGACGCAGACGAACTGCACCTGCTGGATGTCGTTGGTGGTGCGGGTGATGAGGGACGCGGTGGAGAAGTTCTCGATCTCCGCATGGGAGAAGTGGATGACGCTGGAGAAGGTCTCGCGGCGCAGGTCGCGGCCGATGGCGGCGGACACCCGGGAGGCCAGGAAGCCCACCGCGATGGACACGGCCACCATCAGCAGGGTCAGGGCCAGCATCTGGCCGCCTACCTTATATAAATAGTGCATCTGCATATCGTGGGCAATGCCCTGGGCCTCGTATTCCAGCCCCACCAGCAGCAGAGCCTGGCTCTTCAGGTTCTCCACCACGGTGTCGTCCAGCTGGCCGATGGCACCGGTCAGCTGCTGCTGCACGGCGTCGCGGCGGAAGCCGGGCATCTGGCTCATGGCGGCAAACTGGCCGCACACGGTGTCCAGGTCCTCCGCCGTGGGGGCCACAGTCTCGGTTTCCGTGTCGGGATTGCGGTCGGCACCGGAGGCCTGCAGGTCCGCAAGGCCGGTCATGCCCATGCCGGTCTGCCCGGCGGGGGTGTTGGCTGCCTGGACGGCCGCCAGATACAGCACGATATCCGGCGTGGTCACAGCATCTTCCAGCGCAGTGCGCTCGTCGGCGGTCAGGTCGGTGCGCAGGCGCAGCACATCGCCGTCGGCGGTGTAGGCGTTCTGGAAGGCAGCGGCGTCCTCCTCGCGCATCAGCAGCGAGAGGGCATCCAGCGTGCTCTGCCGCACTGTGGCAGGCAGGGGGCTTTCGATGCCGCCCTGCTGGATGCCGGTGTCCACGATCTTGCTGGTGTAGTCCGGCAGCGACAGATCGCAGTACGCCTGCACGAACAGCAGTGCGAACACCACGAGGCAGACGGCCCAGTGACGGGCCAGCTGCTTAAAGATCTTTGTCATGGTTTGGTTCTCCCTTCGGTTTGGTGGTACGCGCAGCGTTTTCCGCAAGAATGGCTTCCATCAGCGCGCCGCGCAGCGCTTCCATCTGGGCCAGCTGTTCCGGCTCCAGCCGGGCCATGACACTGGAAAAGTAGTCCCCAAGAGCAGCCTCGCACTGTCGGCAGGCCTCGTATCCCTTGGGCGTGAAACGCACCAGTGTCTTGCGGCGGTCGGCAGGGTCGGCAAAGCGTTCCACAAGGCCGTCCTGCTCCATCTGCCGCACCGTGCGGGAAATGGCAGGAAGCGGTTGATGAAGCTCCTGAACAAGGTCGGAGATATAAACGGCACCGTCCTGTCCATGGAGCCGAATGCAGCCCAGCAGCCCTTCCAGCATAGGAAAGTGGCACTTGGGGCAGTCGGCCAGAGCGGCCTTCATGCCGGCCTTGGATGCTTTGCTCAGCCGGTGGATGTAGCGGCAAAGCCCACGGAAACTCAACGTGGATTCCTCAGACACGCGATCCCTCCTCTCAAAAATTGCTTAACAGCTGTTAACTGTTAACGCTTGATAATAATAGGCTTTTGCAGGCCGGATTGCAACCCCCTGCAGGGATTGTTTCACAAAAGTTCACAAACGTTTGTGTCCCGCATACACATAAAGCAAAGGGGGCATCGGGCATGGAACAGCGTTTGTGGATGATCCTGCAATTGTTCGGCGGGGCGGCGCTTTTCTTATACAGTATGGACACCCTCACGGACGCTTTGCAGCAGGCGGCGGGGGACACCCTGCGGCAGGCCCTTGCCCGGCTCACGGCCCACCCGCTGGCCGGGGTGCTCACGGGGGCGGCGGTCACGGCGGTGGTGCAGAGCAGCTCTGCGGTCACGGTGCTGGTGCTGGGCCTTGTGGGGGCCGGGCTGCTGACCCTGCAGCGGGCCGTGCCGGTGGTGTTCGGAGCCAACATCGGCACCACGGTCACCGCGCAATTGCTGGCCTTCCGGCTGGAGGATGCCCGGTATCTACTGCTGGTGGCGGGGCTGCTGCTCTGGTTCGCGGGGCGCGGGCGTCTGCACGCAGCCGGGCAGGCGCTGTTTGCGTTCGGCCTGCTGTTTGAGGGCATCGCGGTCATGGCCGAGGCCATGGAGCCGTTGGCAGCAGGGCCGGTGTTCCGGCAGTGGATGGCCCAGGTGCGGCACCGCCCTGGCCTGGGCCTGCTGGCAGGGCTGGGCATGACCCTTGCCGTGCAGAGCAGCTCCGCCACCATTGCGGTGCTGCAGCAGGTAGCCGCCCGCCCCGGGCCGGACGGCGGGTGCCTGCTGGGCCTTGCGGGAGCCATCCCGGTGCTGTTGGGGGACAACATCGGCACCACCGTCACGGCGGTGCTGGCATCGGTGGGGCAGAGCCGGGACGCCAAGCGTCTGGCGGCGGCCCACGCCCTGTTCAACCTGTCCGGGGCGGCGGTGTGCTGGCTGCTGCTGCCCCAGTTCACCGCGCTGGTGCGGCTGGTCTCGCCCCACGGGCCGGAGAGCGCTGTGCTGGCCCGGCAGATCGCCAACGCCCACACCCTGTTCAATCTGGGCTGCACGGTGCTGTGGCTGCCCCTGACCCCTTGCATGGTGCGCATCGTGTGCATTCTTTTGCCGGAGAAGCACGCCCCTGAGTTGAAATGAACGCCTTAAAATGGTATAATGACAATGTATCGAACAAATTTTGTGACGCTTTTGTTGCACAAATGATAAACGGACCCTTCTGTGGGCCTGCAGCGGTGTGCGGCTGCCAGGGCACAGAGCGAACCAAGAGGACGTGTTTACTATGAAGGATATCATCAACGGGTTGATCGAGCGGTTCCGCAGGCAACATGTACAGGCCCGGCGCTATGTGGCCATGATGCTGGTGCTGGCCCTGCTCACCACCCTGTTCGTCAACTGGCAGCTCCATGGGGTGGGCATCTCCATGACTGCCGACTACCACTGCGGCTACGAGGAGCACCAGCACACGGCGGCCTGCTACGAAAAAGTGCTCACCTGCGGTTACGAGGAGGGCGAGCCGGAAACGCCCGTCACCTCTTCGGACAGCAGCGCCGATCCGGTGTCCGCCTACAGCGCGGCCGAGCCGGAAGAGCTGGAAGAGCCGGTGCAGACTGAGCCGGAGACCATCTGGGTGCCCCATGAGCACACCGATGCCTGCTACGAGGAGCACCGGGTGCTGACCTGCTATCAGGAAGAGCACGAGCACACCGACGACTGCTTTGACGAGTACGGTGCGCTCATCTGCGGCGAGTTCGAGCATATCCACGACGACAGCTGCTACACCACCGAGTATGAGCTGGTGTGCGGCCTGGACGAGGGCGAACTGGTGGAAGAACCCAACCCCGCCTATCAGGAAATGCCTGCCAGCCGCCCCGTGGTGGACCTGCCCACTGAGCCGGCCGAGACCACCCCGGAGGAGCCGGTGCTGCATCATCACACCGACGCCTGCTACACCGAGGAGCTGGTGTGCACCATCCCGGAGCACCACCACACCGTGGAGTGCCTGGCCGATACCCAGGCCGACGTGGAGACTGCCGAGGAATGGCAGGCCGCGGCCAACGTGGCCCTGAACGGCAACTGGGCCGAGGACCTGCTCACCGTGGCAAAGTCCCAGCTGGACTACCAGCAGAGCGACAAGAACTTCAAGCTGGATGTGGAGGACCAGCAGGTGCTGCGCGGCTACTCCCGCTATGGTGCCTGGTACGGCAACCCCTACGGCGCCTGGGACGTGATGTTCCTGTCCTACTGCCTGCACTTTGCGGGTGTGCCCCAGACGGTGGTGCCCCAGCGTGCGGGCGTGATGGCCCTGCACAGTGACCTGCGCGGCTCCCAGTGGCTCACCGACGCCGACGGCTCCACCGCAAGGCCCGGCGATATCGTCATCTACAACACCCTCACCACCGAGCAGGTGGCCGTGGACGAGAGCTCCTATGGCATCGCCCTGCTGGACCTGGACGAGGACCCCGACACCGCCGCCCAGCTCACGGCTTCCGAGCCGCAGGTGGACACCCGCACCGTGACCACCGAGACGGTGGGCGTCGTGTCCGCCGTGGACCCCGACGCCGGGACCCTGACCGTGATCTCCGGCAACGTGGACGGCAAGGTGGCCGAGGTGCCCGCTGCCATGTCCGACGTGACCAGTGTCATCTCGGTGACCGGTGCCTATGCCGCCGAGACCACCGCTGTGGCCCCGGAGGACCCGGACTCGGCAGGCTCCCAGGAGGAGCTGGACGGCAGCTATGCGCTGCTGGAAGATGAGGAGGGCTTTGGTGCCACCGTGGACTGGGTGGGTGACGCCGACCCCTACGGCATCGCCCTGCTGGCTGCCGGGGACGACCATGATCTGAACACCTGGATCACGGATGTCAATTATGAAAAGACGACCGACGGAAAAACATGGACATCTATCGGCGCGGGCAGCGTGACCGTGGACAGCGGCACCCGCGTCCGCGTGAACCTGAAGTATACCGTGAAACCCGGTGTGCTGACGCCCACCAACAATACCCTGACCTACCAGCTGCCCAAAGGCCTGCCCATGCCGGATGTGACGACGGGCAACATCGTGGATGAGTCCGACAAGGACGAGGCCGGCAATGCAAAGGTCGTGGGCAGCTTCACCGTTGACACCGACGGCAAAGTGACCCTGACCTTTACGGACAAAAAGTTCATCGGCACCGACGACAAGGTCAGCCTGCCATTCACCGGTACCTTCAAGGCCGCCGTTACGGCGAGCGCCGACAACTTTGAGGACGAGAAGGAGATCAAATTCAAGGACGACTGCATCCTGACCATCAAGCCGAAAAAAGCGGATATAAAGATCAGCAAAGGGAGCTCCGACAGAGATAGTGCCTTTGAGAATCATCCGGAAAATGGCACCTTCATAAACCATTATAAGGTGACGGTGGAGACCACCAGCGGCACCAAAGAGCAGGTGTTCCTTACGGACACCCTGAACACGAATAGGAATGGCGAAAACCGTAGCGACTACCTGAAGGGCGGCAAATATCTGGTAAACTCCTTTAAACTTTACAAGGTGGATGCTTCGGGCACAAAAAGGGAGATTGACGTCCCTGCGCATGAACTGAAAACCGACGGCAACGGCAATCCCCAGGTGGTCCTTGCTCCGCTGCCTGCATTGGAGGCCGGAGAGAAGTACATCTGGAACTACGACGTTCAGCGGAACTATGCGGACTTTGACAAGATGCCCAACGGCGTCGCTATCATCAACAACACGGCGAAAGCCGAGGCAGGGCGCAATGTAAAAGATGCGGTTGACGCATGGTACACATGTAAAACCTCTCGCATTGAGAAGAAAGGCGAGTACGACCCCAAAACAGGCCGCATCCAGTGGACGATCACTGTAAAGGTACCCCATTCTTTCCTGGGGCCCTATCTCCTGCAGGGTTGCAAGATCACAGATGACTTGCCAGACGGTGTGAAAATCGTAGGGGATGTAAAGGTAGGCAATGATACGATATCGGCAGAGAATTTTCTGCAAAACGGCTATACCATCCCGGCGGGTTATGATGGAACAGAGCTGAAGATCACCTTTGAGACCACCACCCCCATCGGCGGCGGCTCGGTGACCAACAAGGCACAGATCCTGACCAAGAGCAACCATACCTTTGAGGCCTCGGACACTGTGAACATCGGGAAGGGCGATTGGAGCCTGAGCAAATCCATTGCCACCAGGGGCGAGACGCCCACCTGGAACCTCTCGGCCACCAACAAGGCCGGTGAAGCGGAGTTTACCCCGTGGGATGTGCTGGACGACGCTGAGAACGACCAAGGCGAGACAAAAGAGGACACCCACTATGCCATTGCAAAAGAGCTGGATGACGCCATCAAGGCCAATCTGACCCTGACCATGCACGACAACACGAGGCTGACCTATGCGCAGGCTGGCAACACCATCGAGATGACCTACTACGCCGACAGAGACGGCACAACACAGGTAAACGCAGGTGACTCGTCCACCCGTGTGCGCAGCTTCAGCATCCATGTGAAAGCCGGGGACGACCAGAACCCCGTGCGCAGCATCTCGGTGACCGGCATCCCCACCCACGAGGAGCGCGACGACGTGCCCACCGGTGAGGTGTGGACCTATAAGAACACCATCCATATCGACGGCGTGAGCGGCAATGATTCGGCAGAGGACACCTACCGCAGCTACAAGAAGTTTGAAAAGGGTGTGGCTGCAACGAGCAGCGGCGACGAGACCGGTTATCTGACCGGCAGCAACAGCTTCGAGCTGAGCGACCTCAGCGGCAACAACCTCCACTACCAGCTGGTGCTGCAGACCTCCGCCGACGATAGGGACAAAATCACGGTTACCGACACCCTGCCGGAAAACGTCGGCTTCAAGGTGGATAATGTCAAGATCGCGCTGGATGAGGGCGACTTTGTAAAGATCAGCGATAAAAATGTAGACTGGGCGACGGCAGAGTATGACAAAACTACCCGGAAGCTCACCATTAAAATCAGCAACTACAACAAGTCGGAGCAGGAGGAACACCGCATCCGCATCCAGTACAAAGTGAGCGTGAGCGACGATCCCCGCTGGAAGAACCCCTCGGTGGGCAAACTGATCTACACCAACACCGCCACTTGGGGCGAGCTGACCCAGACCACCACCACCACCGTCACCCGCGATGTGGAGCAGGTGAAAAAGACCGGCTGGCAGGACACCGACAACGACCGGAAGCTGCACTATCGGGTGGTCATCAACCCGGCCGGCGATGATCTGTCGGCCGGGCAGACCAGAGCGGAGAAGATCGAGCTGTGGGATAACATCAGCACCACCAATGGTGCCATCGCCACCGGCGATGTCAACTCGGTCAAGTTGTATTTTTACAATTACGACGAAACAGTCGGCGTGACCACCGGCATAGAGGTGCCGCGCAACATGTACCGCATCCTGGAAGCGGACAAGAACGGCTGGCTCCATATGGAGATCCCCAATATGGCGGCCATGATCCTTGTGTATGACTGCAATGTGAAGGATGGCAGTGCTGCCGCCAGCTACCAGGTGAGCAACACCGTGACCCTGAGCAACGGCAGCAAATCCAGCGACAGCGGCATCACCTACCAGGTCAAGGCGGATGCAACGGCCACCACCGCACAGTTCGTGCTGCGCAAGAAGGACAGCTACTCCGGCGTGTCGCTGAAGGGCGCGGAGTTCAAAATTTCCCAGTACGATACGGTAAGCAGGCAGTTCGTCCCGTGGACCGGCAACGGCACGGGCACCCTGACCACGGACGAAAACGGTCAGGCCAGTCTGGCTGTGCTGGATAGTGAGACTGCAAGCTGCCTGAAACCGGACGTGCTGTATAAGCTCGTGGAGACCAAAGCACCCACGGACTATCAGCTGGATGCCACCCCGCACTACCTGCTGTTCCGCAAGAACGCCAGCGCGGAGAACGAGCAGGCAGCCTTTGCGGCGGCTACGGGCGCACCCGGCACCACCCTGACCGTGGGCACCGAGACGGTGGACCTGAACAGCAATGTGCAGGTGGGCAGCGACGCCGGCACCACCACTGCTGAGTACAGCAACGTGTACAGCAAGCTGACCGTCAGCAAGCTCTGGCTGGACCAGGATACCAAACAGCCGGTGGAACCGGCGGTGGACAGCATCCACATCAAGGTCTGGCGGTACACCGACAATGACAAGGACAGAACGCCGTTTGCCGAAGCCGACCTGACCGCAGACAACAACTGGACTAAGACCTGGTCCGGCGAGGAACTGCCCCTGACGGACGAGAAGGGCAATGCGTACCACTACCTGGTGGAGGAAGTGACCACCGGCAACTGGAACGTGTACATTGACAACAACGGCGTGCAGACCGGCAATATCACGGTGCAGAACTACGTTTACACCGGCTACGAGCTGCCGTCCACCGGCGGCATGGGCACGGCACCCTTCGGGGTGCTGGGCGGCGCACTGGCCGCTGCAGCAGCCCTGCTGCTGGTCCGCAAACGGAAACAGAACGAGGAGGAGTGAGCAGCCATGAAACAAAACAAAAACAACCGGTTTGCCGCTCTTCTGCTGGCGCTGTGCATGGCCGTGTGCTGTGCACTGCCCGCGCTGGCAGCCCCCGCGGCCAGCGCCAACATCGACCTGAGCCGCACCGGCAGCATGGACGTGACCCTGTACGACCACCAGAACGACGTCCCCCTGCGGGGCGGCGCACTCACCGTGTACAAGGTGGCGGACGTGGCCCGCACCAACGGCGACCTGCACTTTGTGTACACCGCCGACTTTACGGGCTGCGGCATCGCGCTGGGCGACCTGACGGACAGCACGCTGGCTTCCAGGCTGGAAGCCAAGCTGCCCGCCCGCGCCGCCGGCACCACCCATAAGATCAGCGAGCAGGGCATCGTCTCCTTTGACGCGCTGCCGCTGGGCCTGTACCTCGTGGTGCAGACCGAGAACTCCAAGGGCTACGAGGCCATCAATTCCTTCCTGGTGTCGCTGCCCATGGCGGACGAAAGCGGCTGGCTCTACACCGTGGACGCCACCCCCAAGGTGGGCGCGCCCACGCAGGAGGTGACCCCGCCCGAACCGGAAACTCCCAGCACGCCTTCGGAACCGGGCAAACCGTCCGAGCCGGAGAAGCCGTCGGAGCCGGACAAGCCCACCCAGCCCGGCACCCCGGATGAGCCGGACAACCCGGACATGCCGGTGGACCCCAACGACCCCAACCGCCCGGTGTCGCCCGGTACGCCGGATAACCCGGTGAACCCCGGCAACCCGGATAACCCCGTGGCCCCCGGCAACCCGGACAACCCGGTGGCTCCGGGCCGCCCGGACGGCAATGCACTGCCCCAGAGCGGCCAGCTGAACTGGCCTATCCCGTTCATGGCTTGCAGCGGCGTGCTGCTGTTTGCCGTCGGCTGGGTGCTGGACCGGAAGGAGACGCTGGCATGAACACAAAGCAGAAGATCGGCCGCGCCTGCATGATCGTGGGCATCCTGCTCATTCTGGGCGCACTGGCCCTGCTGGGCTATAACCAGTGGGACGCCAACCGCGCCGACAAGGCTTCGCAGGACGCCCTGGGCAAGCTGGAAGAGACCCTGACCGAGACCATTGAGGACAAGACGAAGGACGAAGAGCCGGTGGTCCAGCCGGAGTTGGACCCGGAGCAGGAGATGACTGTCACCGACATCGACGGCTGGGGCTACATCGGCTACCTGTCCATCCCGTCCATCGGGCTGGAACTGCCCGTGATGAGCGAGTGGAGCTACGCCGGCCTCAAGGTGGCCCCGGGCCGCTACTCCGGCTCCACCTACGCCGACAACATGGTGGTCTGCGCCCACAACTACGCCAAGCATTTCAGCCCCATCAAGTGGCTGGCCCTGGGCAGCGAGGTGTACTTTACCGACATGGACGGCCAGCGCTGGAGCTATGAGGTGTCCAACGTGGAGACCATCCAGCCCACCGACATCGACAAGATGATCACGGCCAGCGACGAGGACGCCTGGGACCTGACCCTGTTCACCTGCACCACCGGCGGCCGCGCCCGCTGCGCCGTGCGTTGCACCCGCACCGGTTACCCGGTCTTGGAGACCAGCGCGGCAGGGCGGATCACGGAGTAAGCAGGACGATTTGGAATTGCCTCCGCTTTGCTCTGGCAATATCAGCGGAAAATTATTTTTAAAGATATGCAATCCCGGAAAATCTGCGGATTTTCCGGGATTGTTTTTTCACGGATGGGCGTTAAGGAAAGTGGCCTGTTCTCTGGAAGGCAAACGATTTAGAATGCCCTCCGCGTTGCTCTGGGCATAAATAACAGAAAAATTATTTTAGATTTTGCAAATCCGGCAGGGCTGCGGCCTTGCCGGATTTGCTTTTTCACGGGAGAGGGCGTTCCGGGAAGTGGCATCGGCTGCTGTTGGCCTGCGGCCAAAGCGCAGAAGGAGAACTCGCGTTTTGCGGAAAGGAATCCCGTAACGTCCCTCCCGGTGCGATGTCATTCCGGTATCAGATGCCACTCCCCGCCATGACCCCTCTGGTGAAAAGGCAACTCCGGAAAATCCGCAGATTTTCCGGAGTTGCAATAAAAAATAATATTTCCTCTAATTATGGCGCAGCGCACGCGGAGCCATTTTAAATCGTCCTGTTCCGGTTTCCCGCAAGCGTACAGGGAACTGTCGCGCCAGCGTCCACAAAAAAAGGCACCCGCCATGCGGATGCACAGCGGGTGCCTTGAAGGGCTCTGCGGGGATGCTCAGTGGGTGGTGCCCATGTCCACAGCCAGGTCGGCGTCGTTCTTCACAACGGCCTCCACGGCCTTCTCCAGGCCGCGGGCGATCTGGTGCAGGTCCATGCTGGGGGTGCCCAGGGGCTTGTTGACCACCTGCTCCATGGCGTAAGGCACATGGATGAAGCCGCCCCGGATGTTGGGGTACTTCCTGTCGATGAGGTACAGCAGGGTGTACATCAGGTAGTTGCACACATAGGAGCCTGCAGTGTAGGACAGGGCGGAGGGGATGCCTGCGTCCTTGATGTTCTGCACCATGGCCTTCACGGGCAGGGAAGTGAAGTAGGCGGTCTCGCCGTCCTCCTGGATGGTCACGTCGATGGGCTGATAACCGGCGTTGTCGGCGATGCGGCCGTCCATCAGGTTGATGGCCACCTTTTCCGGGGTGATGGCGGAGCGGCCGCCGGCCTGACCGATGCAGATGACCACATCGGGCTGGTTTGCCTGAATGGCAGCTTCCAGCACCTCACCGGCACGGATGAACTCGGTGGGCACTTCCTGCTTGACGATCTCGGCACCGGCGATGGTGTCGGGCAGCAGCTTTACCGCCTCAAAAGCGGGGTTGACGGTCTCGCCGCCAAAGGGGTCGAAACCAGTGAGCAGAATCTTCATAGTAAAAAGCCTCGATTCTCAGATATAAATGGACGGCTCCAGAACGGTGAGCTGTCCGTGATCCATGATCATGCGGTTGTCCACATAGATGCAGGGAGCGTGGGTGACCAGATCGTAATGGCCGGAAGCATCCTGCACACCGCCCAGCGCGATGTTGCGCCCGAACCCGATGTGGAAGGTGCCATAGGTGGATTCGTCCTCGATGTAGCAGTTGCCTGCACAGCGGGAGTGGGTGTTGAGCCCGATGCCGAACTCCGCCGCCACCACCATGTTCTCCGGGTCGTGGAAGCGGGCCAGAAACTGCTTGAGCCGCCTGCCGCTGGCATTGTCCTCGATCTCCACGATGCGGCCGCCGCGCAGCTCCACCCGCACGGGGCTGTCCACGATGCCGATATAGCCCATGGAGCCGTCCAGGATCAGGGTGCCGTTGGTGTCGCTCTCCACCGGTGCCACATACACTTCCACGCTGGCAGAGGAAAGGCCCTTGCCGTCGTGGCAGCAGCCGTTGAAGAAGCCGGGCACACGCCCCTCGATGTTGAAATCCAGGTTCGTGCCAAGCTCCGTGGTCACATGGATGTGGCTGGCGTTCTGGTAGCAGGCCATGATGATGCTGGCCATGATCCTGCTTTTGGGCAGGCTCATGTTCAGGAAGTCGTAGCTCAGCAGTGACTGCCCGTTGCTGGTGCTCAGCGGCAGCGACAAAAACCGGTTGCGGCGGGCGATGACCCGCTTGACGGCCCGTGTTGTGATGAGGGAATACTCGGCAGCACCGATCACGGCGTTGTAGGGGTCAAAGGCGTCCTCGCGGTCGTCGAAATACTGGCCCACCTGCTCGTGCAGGTCGTCCAGCATCAACACATCCGCCACGCTGCCCACCGCCTGTGCGGCTTGCTGCATGGCCGCCACCTCGACAGCATACTTCTGGCTGGATACGATCAGGATGCGTTCGCCTGCACGGAGCCGGACCCAGTCCCGTATAATGACATCGGCTCCGTGCTGTATTGCTTGTTCCATTGAATCACTCGATCTAACAAAAAAATTACTTCAGGAGGATCATCATCACGATCTGGACCACCATCATGATGATGGCGACAGGAACCTGATTCTTGATGACGCCCATGGGCTTCTTCATATCCAGCAGTGCCACGGGCACGGTGTTGAAGTTTGCAGCCATGGGGGTGCACAGGGTGCCGCAGAAGCCGCAGGTCAAAGCCAGCATGCCGATGACCACCGGGTTTGCGCCGTGGGCCAGCACGAACGGGTAGCCGATGCCCACGGTCATCACGGTGATGGCGGCGTAGGCGTTGCCCATGATCATGGTGAACAGCATCATGCCGATGGCGTACACCACGATACCGGCGTTCACATTGCCCTCGGGGATGATGTGGCTGACCAGGTCAGAGATCACATCGCCGACACCGGCAGCGGTGAAGACGGAGCCAAGGCAGGCCAGCAGCATGGGCAGCATGGACAGGGGGCCCACGGTGGACAGCATGCGCTCGGAATCGTTCAGGAAGGTGGAGGGCTTGTTGTCGCGGTTCATGATCATCAGCAGGATGATGGCCACGAGAACGCCCAGAGCCACGCCGTTCAGGGCGGACAGGCCGATGCCCAGGCCGGTGATGGCGCAGATGACGGCCAGCATGCCGATGCTCAGGGTAGGGACAAAGATCTTCATGCCGATCTTCTCATAGGTGGCCTCGGTCTCGGCCTTGGTGGCAGCAGAGACAGCGCCCTTCTTGACCTTCTTGAGGATGGCGGGGATGCACATCACCACCACCAGGATGCCGCTCACCAGAGAGGGCAGCCAGCGGCCCAGGGCAAGCACGACGCCCAGCACGGCCCAGAAGATAAAGGTGCCCATGGGTTCCGGGTTCTCCTTATCCTTCAGGTTCTTCACACCGCAGTAGATGCACAGCAGGCCGATGATAAAGTAGATGATCTCCATCACCTTGGTGGACAGGCTGTAATCAGCACTCATAAAAAAGCTCATTCTTCTGTCCTCCCTTACTTATAGTACTTCTGGATCATCTTGCGATCCTTGATCACATAGAATACGATGGCGACCACAGTGGCAATGATGCACACGGGGATCTCGATGGCAGCCAGCTGGGCCAGCTCCACCTCGATGCCCAGGCCGGCCAAAGTGCTCTGCACCAGCAGGCCGCCGGAGCCGCCCACGAACAGGACCTGACCGAAGAACCAGGTGATGTTCTCCATGCCGGAAGCCATACCCTTCAGCTCCTCGACATGCTCCTCATTGGGCTCATAGCCCTGTGCCACAATGGCACCTTCGGCCATGGGCATGATGACGGGGCGCACGAAACCGGCCACGCCGCCAAAGCCCACGTTGAAGGCTGCAAAGATCGAGCGCATCACGCCGTAGATGCCGATGACCAGGCCGGAGGTGGCACCCTTGAACTTGCCGATCAGGGCAGCGGCTGCTTCACGCAGGCCGTTGCGCTCCAGCGTGCCGGTGACCAGCATCACGATGATGAAGATGGCCATGCTGCGGTTTGCCACAAAGGTGCTGCCCAGCGTTTCCAGCAGAGTGACCGGGCCCAGACCGCCAACCAGTGCAGTCACAACGGCTGCCACCAGAATGACCAGAATGGAGTCCAGCTTCAGTGCAAAGCCAGCGATGACGATGACAATGCCAAGTAGTTTCAGTAGTTCCATAATTGCCTTCCTTTATACTTATATTTTCCCGGCGCTGTGCTGGCGGTCCGCCTGTGGGTCAGCAGGCAGGCCGTCGGCACTACGCCGAAAAGTCCAGAGAAAATGCCTTACAGGCGGATAAACGCTGCCAGCAGCAGAGAAAAGCCTCCTGCCGTAAGCCACAGCGGCACCAGACGACGGCCCAGGTGAGCTCCGATATCGCAGTGTTCCAGCACCCCGGAGGCCTTCATGGGCACCACCGTGGTGGCTTTGGGCACGGCCTCTGGGCTGCCGTAGGGGTTGGTGGAGGTAAACTCACCAGTGCCGATCTCCCCGGGGCAGGCGTACACCCCAAACCAGGAGGACAGCAGCCCACCCTTGCCAGCGCTTGTCTTGCACACGCGCACCAGCTGCACCGTAAGGGCCTGGGCCTGCTTTTCTTCCACCAGCAGGTTGACCCGGACCATATTTACCAGGTTCAGCACCGAGGAAATGGCGATGAGAGCGTCCAGGATCAGGACCAGGATCAATAACGAGTGCATGGGGCACACCTCCTGCAAACAGAGCAAGGGCTGCGGCAGCCCCTGGTGCTTTCGTAAGATGGAAATAGTATACCATAAAGTGGGACGAATTGTAAATGAAATATAGATAATCTGTCTAGTCTTCCTAAAAAAGGAAAAATCCCCTGTTTCCCAAAGGAAACAGGGGATTTGCGCCGTTTGGCAGAAATTACTTGTTGCGGATGTACTCATCCATGGCCTTGGCGGCAGCCTTGCCGGCGCCCATGGCTTTGATGACGGTGGCGGCACCGGTCACGGCATCGCCGCCGGCGTACACGCCGTCACGGCTGGTCTTGCCGTCGTCGCCGTCGGTGACGATGCAGCCGTGCTTGTTGGTCTCCAGACCCGGGGTGGTGGAGCGGATCAGCGGGTTGGGGCTGGTGCCCAGGCTCATGATCACGGTGTCCACGTCCAGCTCAAACTCGCTGCCCTTCTTCTCGATGGGGCGGCGGCGGCCGGAAGCATCGGGCTCGCCCAGCTCCATCTCCACGCAGGTGATGGACTTGACGAAGCCGTTCTCGTCCGGGTGGATCTCCACGGGGTTGCACAGGGTCTTGAAGATGATGCCCTCTTCCTCGGCGTGCTCCACCTCTT
>ENA-UOJV01001196-UOJV01001196.1-human-gut-metagenome-genome-assembly--contig:-C82-NODE-1196-length-30518-cov-9.026425_pt1 | contig 30518 bp, 38 predicted proteins | sample MGYA00242356_ERZ723903 | MGnify/ENA metagenome assembly ERZ723903
AGCTAGATATCAATATAATATTATTTTAAATGAAATATCAAAAATATAATGGTGATAATATGGGTTTATTAGTTGATACAAATAAAATTAGTAGTGAAATTAAAAACTTAGATAAGTATATAAGTGATTATAATGATAATTGTGCAGATATTTATTTTGAGTTATCTAAACTAAATAATTATTGGAAAGATAATAATACTTCTGTTTTTAATGAAAAGATTAATCAAGAAAAAATAAAGAATCTTGATACTATTGAAGTATTAGAGAGAATTAGTAATTATTATAAAGAAGTAGAAAGTATGTATCAAAACTTTAAGTAATAGGAGTAATATTTATGACAAAGATAAAATATAATGTGGAAAATAAAACTAATATTATCAGTAATTTAAATGGTTGTATTAGTAAACTTAACGTTATTAATAATAATTTTTATAATACTTATTTTCCTAGAGACTTTTATTATATAAATTCATTATTTTCTATGGAAAGAGAATTAATTACTATTAAAGAAGATTTAAATAATTATAAAGATAATATTAATGCCATTATGGAAAAAATAAATAAAAATGAACTGGAGATGGCTTCAAAGTTATCAAAAATCAATGAACTAAGTATATCAAGGTTTAATAGTTGAGGAGGACAAAATGGGGAGTAATTCTATATCTAATAATTCAAATAATATAAGAGTTAATAGTAACTATACTAATAAGAAATATGGTTCTACAATTGGAAAAAGTGGTGGTAGTAGTCAGGCTGCATTAGCATCTCGTGCTAGAACCGCTAATACCGAAGAGTTTGATTTATCTTCTCCAACTGTTATAGTTCAAAAAGAGAATATGGTAAAAAAATCTGAAATAATAGAGCAAATTGAGAATTTAATTTCTTTTTTCGATAATAGTAAAAAAACACTTGAAGAAGAAAAAGAAAATTTAATAAAGAAAAGTAAAAGTTTTACTGATTCCGCTAATAGAGGGGAATATCCTGAGTTATATTGGGAAGAAAATGTAAAAGGAAGAAAAAAATATTTAAATCCTAAAGAAGCAATTAAAAGTGATAAATATTTTAAAAAATATTTAAAAGATAATGGCTATCCAACAGATAGGGAAAGAATGTCATCAGAAAAATATAATTCATTAAAAGAAGAGTATGCTAATTATATAAATACTGCATATACGGAAAAGTATAATGAATATTTTTCTAAGGCACTTGATATGTCGTATGAAAAATATGTAGAAAGATTAACTCAACTTAGTTGTGAGATCGAACAACTTAAAGCATCAAGATATGAAATGTTGCAAAGACTAAAAGAACAGCCTTATATAGAATTAATGGATACTGATGATTTTAAAAATTATGTTGCTAATAATAAAGATAATCCGAATAGTGAATTATACAAATTATATGGAATTAAAAATGGTACTATTACCATGGATGATGATAGTTATTGGAGATTTAAATATTTTACTGAACAAGATATGCTTATATTTAGTTATCTATGGGATATGCAATCTCCAAAAGCTGCTAGAGAATATGTTGATGCTATTGAAGATAAACTTAATAAAGTGGAAGGATATGCTAATGCTGAAAAGTTTTTGGATAGTATAAGAGATGAAAATGGTAATATTGATCCCGATGTGCGTGCTGGTGTTTTATCTGGGGCTAAGGGTTTTGAGAATGGTGTGTCAACTTTCTTTGATGGACTTGGTAATGCTTTTAGTGATGAAGGTATGATGTCTACAACCCAATACGAGCAGATGTATATTTTGAATGAACTTACTAATTCATCTGGAAATTATATTAGTAAACTAGCTAATGAAATTTATGCTGAACAAGGTGAAGAAGTAGCAAATGATTTTTTAAAGAAAATGTATAATAGTGAAACTAATGAAATTGATTTAGAATATGCTAAGACAATGCTATCTGAACAAGAATATAATAATTTGATTATTAAAATTGATACCGATAAAAAGTCAAGATTAGATAATGTGTATGAATTAGGAAGCAGCTTTGGCAATATGGCACCAACTTTAGCTTTATCAATTGCAGTATCTTTTGTTGCTCCTGGAGCTGGTATAACCATTGCTGGAAAGACTTTTGCATTTAATACATTAATTAGTAGTGGTTTAATGGGATTAAGTGCAGGTGGTAATGCTAAGAACCAAGCTTTGATGCAGGGAAATGATTTATACATTTCTACGGTTTATGGATTGGCATCTGGTTTTTCAGAAACATCATTAGGTTTACTATTAGGTAATATTCCTGGTTTAAGTGCTACAGCTGAATTTTCTATTATCGGTCTGCTTAAAGAGGGTGGCGAAGAAGCATTGCAAGAAGGAGTAGATGCTCTTTTAAGAAGCGTATTGCTTGGAGAAACTATCGATTATGATCAGTTACCTAAGGATATGATTAAATCATTTTGCTATGGTGTAATTATGTCTGGTATAACAAATGGTGGTAAATTTGCTTTTTCAATAGCTATGGGCAATGAAACTATAAAAATTAATAGCATGGACGATTTTTTGAATTTTGTTAAAAATAATGTTGTTGGTCTTCCGAGTGCACAAGTTGAATCTGATGTTGTAGATATTACTCATTCAAATGATAATGTTGTACCTTCTATTGATGAAACTGTAGAACAATCTTCTAGTATTAATCCTAATAATCTTGATATCGATAATCAAATAGCAATGGCTAATTATCATACAGATAAAGGATTAACAACTACAATTGATATAGATAGTGTATCTTCTTTGACGGAAAGCCAAATAAATTCAATAAAAAATGTAGATAATGTTATATTTAGATTACCTGATGGAAGTAGTATGAGTATATCACAATTATTAAATGCAAGGTTAAATCTATCGGGAAAAACTATTTCGGGAACTGCTAATGTTTCAATGGATTTAGATAGTCAGATAGCAAGAGCAAATATGTATACAAATAAAGGCAATTTTGCATCAATTGATGTTCCTGACATTTCTATGATGACTGATGAAGTTTTATCTAAAATTGATAATGTGGATAATGTTAGATTCAGGTTACAAGATGGTAGTGTAATAGACATAGCATCATTACTAAATAAAAGAAATTCAGCAAAAATGGACAGCGTTTTAAGTGAGGTATCAAGCAAAACAAGTTCAACAATATCAAGCAATATAGAATCTCAAATAGCTAGTATAACTATTCAAACTGAAAAAGGGAATTCTTCTTCAATATCATATAGCAAAGGAGTTTCTCTTGCTCAATATGTTAAACAATATTTATCTTCAAATATGAGAAAATTTTTGTATAAAGACACAAGCAATTTTGTTGGTTTAAACGAACAAATAATGCAAAATGGCTTATATCATTTTACTACCAATGTCGATAATATAATTGCAAGTGGCTATATAAAAGCTAGTGACTTTATTGCTTCATATGCATCACCATTATCACCAACATTAAAATCTTTCTTCTTTAATGGTATTCCAGAAGTTGGAGCCGTTGCTACTAATTTAGATTCTGTGCCAGTAAAAGCAACTGCTATTAAAATAGATCCAACTCCCGAACTAGTTCAAAGTTCAAAACTTAAACTTAGATATATGGATGATATGGCAATAACATACGATGGCAATTTTAATTTAGATGGTTATAATGTTCAAAAGTGTTTCTTTGGTTTAGACATAGAAGATGGAAAATTAGTATATAAATCAATATCAGAAGCGGAATATCAAAATTATGAAAATACTAGTGCTGGTAAAATGTTATCAGATTATGTTTCTGACAAAAAGAATCTAATTGCAATTAAAAGTGATTTTTTTACGAAAATTTTTGGAAAAAATGGAATTTCCAATATAATAGATAATGGTGTTGATATTGATAATTCACAAATTGATGGAATTATGTCAGAGACAAAGCAGTCAAGCGTTAGTTCTGATTCTTCAATTGGTGAATCAAAAGTGCAAACCTCTAGTATTAATCCTAGTAATCTTGATATCGATAATCAAATTGCAATGGCTAATTATCATACAGATAAAGGATTAACAACTACAATTGATATAGATAGTGTATCTTCTTTGACGGAAAGCCAAATAAATTCAATAAAAAATGTAGATAATGTTTTATTTAGATTACCTGATGGAAGTAGTATGAATATATTCCAATTATTAGAAGAAAGATCATATATTTTAAATAAACCTATTTCAGAGATGATTAAAACTTTCAAAGACATTAATGTACAAATAAAAGAAGCAAATATTAGAATTAAAAGTGGAGACACTGCTCTAATTGATGTTAGTGATGTTACTGTTTTGACCGAGGAAGTTTTATCTAAAATTGAAAATGTTGATGATGTTACTTTTAGAATGCCTGACGGAAGTACTTTTAAAATTGATGATGTTCGAACGATTAGAGATAAATTTAATAAGGTGAGATATAGAAAAAAAGTTCATTTTGCTATTAACGAAATATTAAAAAAAGCAAATCCTAAATTAGTAGAACTTTATGATATGGGCAAGAAAACAGGAAGAGGAATTTTAGGATTTCGTGGATATGAAGAACATAATTATTTACATGTTGTAAGAGTTGCTAACGAATCTGTTAGTGTATTAAAAAAATTTAATAGCATACTTGATGGTACTGCTAATGGTGTTAAATTAGGAGATAGATTAAAAATATCTCAATATTATGGCAAAATTTCTGAAGATATAATTTATTATGCTGGACTGGCACATGATTTAGGAATGATATTACGTACATATAGTAAGTATAAATTAAAAACTATAGATGCAGAAGGAATTGTTCGTCAAGAATTTCAGAAAGTTGGTAAAGATACAATAGAAACAAAATTATATGAAAAAGTATTTAACACATTAATTTCTGATGTAATTAGAAAAAATCATGCTTTAGGTTCTGCTATTATTGTATTAAAAGAAAATTTATTTGGTACTAATAATGAAATGATTTCTGTTTTGGCAGCACTTCATAGTAAATCTTCTAGTGGTGTAAAAGATCTTCTTAATGAGAATGCTGTAAAAGATGTAATATTGGATTTATACAATAATAGGGAAAATTGTGGTTATAATTTTGATATAAGTAAATTTGGAACTTTAACAGAAGTAGTAAACTCTGATGGAACAATAAAACAAGTTTTTGATATTGATAATGAAGTGCTAAAACAAATTAGAACTGGAACATATGCTTTAAGGTTAGGAGATGCTCATGCTGAAAAAACTGGTTTTAATCACGGTGGTGGTATGTTTAAAATAGATAAAGTACCACTTCCTTTATCTGAAAATAGTTATGCAGATGTAAAAGAATTTGATAACATATGTTTTGATGAAATAAAAGATGCTGCTGTTTCAGTTGAATATTTAGATGATGGAACTATTCAAGTAATTAGTGGTGATACAGATGTTAGTGGTGATAGAGGGTTTGAATTTTCAAAAAGAGTTATTTTCGGGGAACGAAATGTTTATCCGGTTCAAACAGAAGTAAGAGACGGACATATGGTATATATTCAAGAAGTTAAAACTACAAATACACCAGCTTGTACTGTCGAACATGGAATAATAGAAAAATTTGGTGAGTATAATACTGCAACAGGTATACCTCAAGATGTGCTGGTTGTTTTACCTGAAGATACACCAGAGTATATTTTTAGATATTATAGAGAAAGATTAGCAGTTGCCAAAGCAACTAAATATGGTAATATAAATAAAATAGAAATTAAGTGGCAAAATGAAATATATCCTGCAGATTTAGACAAAAATTAATAATTATTGAAAGGTGATAGGTGATAAAATGAAATTAATATATGAAGATGGTAATTTAAGTGATTATGTATATAGACTTGATGATTTATCTTCGATTGATAAAATGGCTTCTTTTTTAAATAAAATGTTTCCAAATAATGTTTTTTCTAATTTAACTATTGTTTTTGAAAACGATGATGAATATATTCCGAGTGAAGAATATAATAATTTTGAAGAAATTGTGACTAAATATAAAGTTACTAATTTGAATGGTTTAGTTGACCACATCAGTTTAAATACACTTATTGATGATCATCGTGCTTTAATAACCATGTATCCAAATGGTGCTGTTCTAATAAGTATTATGAAAAAAAAAATAACTGAAGAAGCAAATTCTATAAAAAATGGTAAATCATTAAAGTAATAATATGTTTTGTTTTATTTTGATATTATTTACCTTATAATCGAGTATAAAATATTGTGTATTTTATACTGAAAACAAAATTGGGAGTAATTCTATATCTAATAATTTTAAAAGTTAAAAATACTTTAAAATTTATAATAGGTAAATGTACTGTATCTAAGATAGAATTAGAATATAATAATTAGTTAGAACTTATGTTTAACAACATAGTTCTTTTCTTTACTTTAACTATTACCCCGAATATAATAGATATGGATGATATTCATTTCTAGACTATAGGCTAGAAATGACATGAAATGACCTTGGCATTTCATGAAAGGTGAAAGAATGTAAACGATAATAATTATTTAAATATTATTATTATATAGATTATTATAGGGAGGGATAGTATGAATCCTTATAATAAAATAGAAAGAGATAAGAAATGTATATGTAATCCTGTTATTATTGGGATGACTGGGCCTACGGGACCACAGGGTTTAATTGGTCCTACGAGACCTCAAGGAAAGATGGGGAGAGACTCCTAGTAGTAGTACTGAAGGGATATTCTTTGCTAGTTATAATAATACTAATGATATTGAAGCAATGATTATTAATTATACTTGGTTAGTACCAGAACCTAGTGAATATTTTATTGTTCCTAATAATACTGAAGTAGAAGTAGTACCAGGTATTTATGAAATTAATTTATCAGGATATATTGATGGTGTAGATAATACTTATGGTGGTAGTTTTTATTTAGTAGATAGTACTGGATCTGCGATTAAAGATTTAATTTTTGAATTACTTGAAGGTGATATTAATGGAAGGTATTTTAGTAAGAATATTTTATTTAGATTTAAAGATGATACTATACTTGAGGTTATGACTAATTTAACTGGAGATATTAATACTTCTAATATAGAATTAAAAGATGTTACTTTACTTATGAAGAATATACATGAATAAGGAGTACTTTAATGGTACTTTTTTTCTTTACTTTAATTGTTATATTTGATATAATTAGTAAGAAATGAGGCGGTATTATGAAAGTTAAATATACATTATTACATAAAGATAAAGATACTAAGGCTAGATATGGAACATTAGAGACTAACTATGGTAAGTTTGAGACTCCGATGTTTATGCCAGTAGGTACTCAGGCTACGGTTAAGACTCTTGATCCGGAAGAAATTAAAGAGATAGGAGCAGGTGTTATATTATCTAATACTTATCATTTATGGCTTAGACCAGGAGAAGATATTGTTGCTAAAGCAGGAGGACTTCATAAGTTTATGAATTATGATGGTCCTATTCTTACTGATTGTGGTGGTTTTCAGGTGTTTAGTTTGGCTAAACCTAAAGATATTAGTGAAGATGGAGTAGTATTTAAGAGTCATATTAATGGAGAGAGATTATTCTTAACACCTGAGAAGAGTATTGAGATTCAAAATAAATTAGATAGTGATATTGCTATGAGTTTTGATGAATGTCCTCCATATCCTGTAACTCATGAATATATGAAGAATAGTGTTGAGAGAACTATTAGATGGGCTAAGAGAGGGAAGGCTGTTTTTAATAATCCTAATCAAAGTTTATTTGGTATTGTACAGGGAGGAGAATTTGAAGATTTAAGGGAATGGTCTTGTAAAGAGACGGTTAAATTAGGTTTTGATGGTTATTCTATTGGTGGTACTTCAGTAGGAGAAGATAAACCGACGATGTATAAGATGATTGAATATGGTATTAAATATTTACCAGAAGATAAACCTAGATATTTAATGGGAGTAGGAGAACCTACTGATTTATTTGAAGGGGTAGAAAGAGGAGTAGATATGTTTGATTGTGTACTTCCTACTCGTCTTGCTAGACATGGTCATGCTTTTACTAGAGATGGTAAGATTAATTTAAGAAATGCTAAGTATAAAGAAGATTTTACTCCAGTAGATGAAAGTTGTGACTGCAAATGCTGTAAGAATTATACTAAGGCTTATATTAGACATCTTTTAGTAGCAGATGAGACTTTAGGTCAAAGACTTTTATCTATTCATAATTTAAGATTTTTAATTAGAATTATGGAAGAGATAAGAGAAGCTATTAAAGAAGATAGATTCTTAGAATTAAAAGAAGAATTTTATAATAATTATAAAAAGAAATAATATACTTATTAGAGGTGAAGGGTAAGATGAAGAGAATATTAAAGATTAATGGAATAAATTATTTGGTGTTAGTATTTTTTGAGATGGTATTTGCTCTCATCTCTTTTGATATTTATTCTAATGGTGAAGTACTTAGTATACTTATATATTCTTTATTTGTTTCTTTTGTTATGACTATTTTAATGACTATATGGAGTGAGAAGGTAAATAGAATATTTGGTTATATTATTTATTTTATTTTTTGTTTTTGGTTTGCTTTAGAGACGATATTTAAGGCTTTTTTACAGACTTTCTTTTCTTTAGATTGTTTTAAGTTATCTGATCAGGCTATGGGGTTTGCTGGAGAGACTATTAAGGTTATTGTTAGTAATATCCACTATTTGGTATTGTTCTTTTTACCTTTTATTTTACTTATTATTTTTAGAAGAAAACTAGATTTTGATATAAAGGGTAATAAGAAGTATTTATTTGGTTATATTATTCTTATTCCTTTATCTTTCTTATCTTATAGATTATATATTAATAGTACTAAGAATAATAGTGATATTTCTTTATATGATTTATATTATAATACAAATAATATTCCTCTTAGTATTCAGAAGATGGGAGTATTATCTAGTACGGGGTTAGATATATATAGGAATATATTTGGGTTTGATGATAAGATAATTGAAGTTAATTATGAAGAGAATGATGATAGTGATGAATTATTTGTTTATGATAAGAATATTATTGATTTGGATTTAGATAGTGATAAATTAAATAAGGATATTAAGAAATATATTGAAGATAATCCTGGTACTAGTAAGAATAAATATAGTGGGATGTTTGAAAATAAGAATCTTATTTTTGTAGTAGCAGAATCTTATAGTGAGATTGGAGTAGATGAGGAGAGAACTCCTACTTTATATAGGCTTATTCATAATGGGTTTACTTTTGATAATTTTTATGTACCTTATTATTTATCGACAATTGGAGGAGAAGCTCAGTCTCTTACGGGGTTATATCCTAATTATGCTACTTTGACTAAGTGGAAGAGTGGGGAGAATAGTTTTCCTTATGGACTAGCTACTGTATTTAAAGAAAAAGGATATAATACTTATGCTTATCATGCTCATAATGGTTATTTTCAGAATAGATATAAATATCTTAAGTCTTTAGGGTTTGATAATTTTAAGGCATGTAATATGGGACTTGATATTAACTGTGATATGTGGCCTGAGAGTGATATTGAGATGATTAATACTAGTATTAATGATTATATTGATAGTGATAAACCTTTTATGACTTATTATATGACGGTATCAGGACATCTTGATTATGATAAAGAGAGTAATAGTATTGTTAGTAAGAATTGGGATATGGTTAAAGGCTTAGATTATAGTGATAAGGCTAAGGCTTATCTTGCTACACAGATTGAACTTGATAGGGCGATGGAGAGTTTAATTAAGAAGTTAGATGATAAGGGTATTCTTAAGGATACGGTAATTGTTATGCTAGCGGATCATTATCCTTATGGGTTAGATTTAGATGAGATTAATGAATTATCTAGTTATAAGAGAGATGAGTTATTTGAGATTAATCATAATTCTCTTGTGATATATAATAGTGAGATGAAGAATGTTAATATTAGTAAGACTGGTATGCCTATTGATGTTTTACCTACGATATATAATTTATTTGATATTAGATATGATTCTAGATTATTTGCAGGTTCTGATCTTTTATCTAATAGTGATGGTATGGTTATTTTAGATAATTTATCTTGGATTACTGATAGGGGTAGATATAATAGTCTTAATGGTAAATATAATGGGGATATTGATAGTGATTATATTAGTAATATTAATAATATTATTCAGAATAAGATTATTTTTAGTAGGAATATGATTACTTATGATGGTTATAGATATATTAAAGAGAAATAGAAGTTGGTTCTCTTTTTCTTTCACTCTAATTCTTAGTATTAGAGTGTTGTTGTTAGCTTAAAGATAGTCTAACAACAAGATATAAACCATATTTATTATATTTGGGGTTAATACTTTTTTGATAAAGAGATTGTATAATTATATTATTTAAATATATCTTAATAATAATATTTAAAAAAATAATCTTAAAATAGCGATTATTATTTAAATATTTGTGAAAAAATCACAAAAATAGCAAAAATAAGTGTACTTTTTGATTATTTTAATTAATAAAAGATATGTACTTTAGAGATAGTTTTTAGTATAATAGTTATTAGGTGATATTAGTATGTATGTAGAAGTATTAACACAAATTAGTGCTAAAGCAGTAGATCAGTATTATGTATATTCTGTACCAGAAGTATTTAGGAATAATATTAAGATTGGTATTAGAGTTAGAATACCTTTTGGTAAAATGGAATTAGAAGGGTTTGTTATGAATATTCTTAATGATACTGATTATGATAAGAGTAAGATTAGGGATATTAGTGATGTAGTAGATGACAGGCCAGTACTTAATAAAGAGATGATATTACTTGGTAAATATATGAGTAAGCATTTGTTATGTTCACTTGTTAGTGCTTATCAAGTAATGCTTCCTAAAGCTTTAAAAGCTAAAGTTAATACTAATATTAAGATTAAATATAATAAATATTTAAGAAGAACTAAGAGTATTGAAGAAATAGATAAATATATTAGTGGTTGCAAGTATGAAGGACAAGTTAATTTACTTTGTAAGTTAAAAGAGGGGGATGTTCTTATTACTAAGATGTCTAGTACTATTAATACTATTATTAAAAATGGGCTTGGAGAAATATATTTAGAAGAAGATAAAAGATACTCTTATACAGGAATAAGTAATTATAAGAGGGTAGTATTAAATGAAGAACAAGAAAAGGCTAAAGATATAGTAGTTAATTCTTTTGGGGATGCTAATACTTATTTATTATATGGTGTTACTGGTTCTGGTAAAACAGAAGTATATATGAGTATTATTGAAGAAGTTTTAAAACTAGATAAAGAAGCAATTATGTTAGTACCAGAAATTAGTTTAACTCCTCAAGTAGTAGGAAAGTTTATATCGAGATTTGGTGATGTAGTAGCAGTATTACATTCTAAATTATCTGATACTGAGAGATATGATGAATATAGAAAGATAACTACTGGAGAAGCTAAGATTGTTATTGGTACGAGAAGTGCTATCTTTGTTCCTTTTAATAATATTGGAGTTATTATAATAGATGAAGAACATACTAGTAGTTATAAACAAGAGAATCATCCTAGATATAATGCTAAAGATATTGCTATTCTTAGAAGTAAATATCATAAATGTCCAGTAGTTATGGGAAGTGCTACTCCTAGTTTGGAATCTTTTGCTAGAGCAGGTAATAAAGTATATAAATTATTAATATTATCTAAAAGACCTAGTAGTAGTACAATGCCTAATGTTGAAATTATTGATATGAAAGAAGAAGTTAAGAAGGGTAATTTTATTTTATCTGATACTTTGAAGTGTAAGATTAAAGAAAAACTAGGTAGAAAGGAACAAAGTATTATTCTACTTAATAGAAGAGGATATTCTAGTATTATTAGTTGCAGGGAATGTGGTTATACTGAGAAGTGTCCTAAGTGTGATGTTACTTATACTTATCATAAGACAAGTAATAATTTAAAATGTCATTATTGTGGTACTGCTAAAGTACCTAGTAAGGTATGTCCTAAATGTGGTAGTAAGTTAAGAGATTTTGGACTTGGTACTGAGAAATTAGAAGAAGAATTAAATAAATTGTTTAAAGCTAGAATAGTTAGAATGGATGTTGATACTACTAGTAAAAAAGGAGAACATCAGAAGATTATTGATGATTTTGGTGAGCATAAATATGATATTTTAATTGGTACTCAGATGATTGCCAAGGGACTTGATTTTCCACTTGTTACTTTAGTAGGAGTAGTATCAGTAGATTCTTCACTTATGGCTCCAGATTTTAGAGCTAGTGAAAATACTTTTCAGTTACTTTCGCAAGTAGCAGGAAGAGCGGGCAGAAGTACTTCAAAGGGAGAAGTTATTATTCAAACTTATAATCCAGATCATTATAGTATTATGTTAGCTAAAAATCATGATTATTTAAAATTTTATAAGGAAGAAATGAGTATTAGAAAGATGCTTAAATATCCTCCATATTATTATTTATCATTAGTTAGTATATCTTCAAGAGATTATGAAGGTGGATTTAAAGAAGCTAATAAGATAGGTAATTATTTAAGAAGTAAACTTGGTAATTCAATTATACTTGGTCCTACCACTAGTAGTGCATTTAAGATAAATAATATTTATCATTATCAGATTATTATTAAATATCAAAAAGAAGATAATTTAATAAGTACTTTAAATTTTATTATTGATATGTATAAAAATAATAATAAGATAGATGTAGAAGTAGATTTTAATCCAATTAGAATTTAAGTCTTGCTACTTCTTTTTATTTATTGTATAATTAAGTTAATGGTAGGTGATAGATATGAAACTAAATAGAAAAGGATATACACTAATAGAGCTACTAGCAGTAATACTTATAATAAGTTTAATTATAGCTCTTTCTATTTTTGGTATTATTAAAGCCATAAATTCCTCCAAAGGAAAAGCAGCAACATTAAGTGAAAAGAGTATTAAAGAAGCAGCTGAAACATATGCTACTGAAAAGAATGATGATAATAATTACTGGTTAGATATTACTGATAAAGAGAATAAATATTTTTGTATTACTATTGAAGAACTTATGAATAAAGGATTACTTGATAAAAAAGCAAATATTGAAAGTAAAGATTTTGATATACATAGTTATGTTTTAGTAAAGAAGAATAAAGTAACTATGGTTAATAGTAAAGCTGAAATATTAACTGAAGATAAAGATAATAGTGATGGTTATAAAGTATGTATGGGTAACATAGTTAATGAAGAAGTTACAGTTTATCCTAAGCTGTCTAAAGGTAATAGTTATACTGATGAGATACATGTACAATTTACTGATGCTACCACTAATCCAAATAGTACTATGTCTGACAAAGTATGTATGTATGGGGATAGTTCTGCTAATATAAAAGAGACTGGTGTTATAGAAGGTAATACTTGTAAATTACAAGGATTAAAACAAAATGAAAAATATTATTTAAGAGTATGTATGAAAACTAGTAGAGGTAGTTATTTATGTTCTAATACTGAAAGTAGAAATACTAAAGTTATAAATAAGCCTACTTATATTTTTAGTCCTAATATATTAACTATTAAATATAATAATGCTAATATAAACGGAGAAGCTAAGTATTATTTTAAATCTACTGTTAAAGGTACTAGTAATAGTAATGTCACAAGATGTACTCTAAGTAATAATATCTTTACTTGTAATGGTAATACAACAACTATAGAAAAAAATACTTGGTATCAATCTTCAAGTAATCAGATAAATATAAGTTATACTATTACTGGAAAAGCAAAAGTAACAGCTAGAACAGTAGATAAAAGTAATAACTATAGCGAGAGTACTAAGAATTTTAAAGTTGTAGATTATACTGTTACTTTTAATCCACTTGGAGGAAAGGCTTCTTTTACTACGAAAAAGGTTAAGCCTAATGGTGTTTATGGAGATTTACCTACTGCTACTAAAAGAGGTTATACACTAGTGGGCTGGAGCATGAAGAATTTATTTTATTATAAAAATATTATTGAAAATGATAATCTATCTTATACTAATGGTGTGTTTAAACAGAAATCAGCAGATACTAGAGATGAATTACAATGGAAAATTCAGGGATTTAAGGGAAATGAATATGTTAAAAATTTAACTGCTACTAAAGTGCAAAAATCTGGTACTGTTTATTTAACTTTTACTAAGGATTCATCATTTGATAATTTACGATTTGGAATAAATGGAGCAAAAATTGATACTTTAGTTAGATTTGATGCTTATTCACTAACTGATGGTAAAACGTATACAATTAGTGCTAAAATTTTGAATTCAACACAAGGTAGTGTTAGCTGGAATAATCTTCAATTGGAAGAAGGAAGTACTGCTACTACATATCAAAAAGGTACTATTAGTAGTTCTACTAAGGTTACTGCAAATAGCGATCATACTGTTTATGCATTATGGACTCCTAATACTTATACAATAACATATAAAGCAAATGGAGGAAGTGGTGGACCATCTAGTCAAAGTTATAAATATGCTCCTAATGGAAATATTTATTTATCTTCTGACAGACCATCAAAGACTGGTTATACTTTTATGGGTTGGAGTGAGAGTCCATCGGCAACATCAGCATCCTATTCACCTGGTCAATGGTGGGGTACTCATAATGCTAATAATTATACTTTATATGCTGTATGGAAGGATACAACACCTCCTTCAATGGATTATGGACCTTCGACTGGAACAACTTGGTGTACTGGAAAAGAAGTGTGGGTAAGTTGTAGCGATAGTGGTTCTGGTATGAAAGAGACTTATATGAATGATAATGGTACAGTTACGACTGGCACTACTTATACATCACAAGGTATGAGCGCTCGTTCTGGGAATAAAAAAACATACTTAAGGTGTACTGATAATGCAGGTAATGTAATTGAAAAGACAATATGGAATTATTATGTAAAAGATAGATATTGTTCTTCTACATATTATTGTAGAAGAGCAGAGTTTGGTTGTGAAACTTGTAGTTATGGAACTTCTGCTAATTATTGTGGAACTGATTATGATATGAGTAGATGGCAAAAAGTATCCGCAGAATCTCATGCAGTATATGGATCAACAAGCTGTAAAAAATATGAATATAGTGGAACTTATAACAAAGTTGATTGTGTTTATGGAAGCCGCACATGTATTTGTACAAAATATACAAGACCAACTAAAGCCAAATCATGTCGTAGCTGTGGTTTTGGCTGTGATTTATACAAACAAGGTAATTGTGGTTGCAATAGTTATAGTTGTTCTTATTAAAAATAGTTAAAAATACTTCACATAATTCATATTATTGAATACAATAATATGAATATATGTATATACCACCCTATAGGGAAGTGAGGTATTTATGAGTAAAGGTATATTAACCAAGAGAGAAAAAGAAGTCTTCTCATTACTGATAGAAAATAAAACTACTAGAGAAATTGCTAATATATTAAGTATTAGTGAAAAAACTGTTAGAAATCATATTTCTAATACTATGCAAAAATTATCTGTTAAGGGTAGAGCTCAAGCTGTAGTAGAATTAATAAGATTAGGAGAGATTACTTTATAGCACTTTACAGTGCTTTTTCTTTTTTTCTTTAACTGTGAATATAATAGGGCATATTGATGCATCATTTATAGACTTAATGGCTATAAATGACTAGGAAAAACAATAGATTTTCCTAGAAAATACCAAATAATAAGAAAAAAGTGAAAAAAAGTTATTTTTTCACTTGATTTTAATATAATTATAAGGTATAATTGTAGGAGTGTGACTGGCTTAGATGTGCGAAGTTGCTGATACACCCGGTTAAGTTGTCAAATAAATTAAAGGGATATCAGGTAATTCGTTCGGAGCTATGTCTATACCAAGATATAGGCGAAGGGAGGACAACAAAATGGCAAAGGAGAAAGTGAGAATTAAATTAAAAGCTTACGATCACAGAGTTCTAGATAGTGCTGCTGCTAAAATAGTAGCTACTGTTAAAAGAACTGGTGGTGTAGTATCTGGACCTGTACCATTACCTACTGAAATTGAAAAAATTACAATTTTAAGAGCAGTACATAAGTACAAGGATTCAAGAGAGCAATTTGAAAAAAGAACTCACAAAAGACTAATTGATATCACAGACCCTAGTAAAGAAACTATTGAAGCACTTGCTCATTTAGATTTACCTAGTGGTGTTGATATAAAAATTAAAAAATAATTAATAGGAGGAAGAAAATGAAAGGAATCTTAGGAAGAAAAAAAGGGATGACTGAAGTATTTACTACTGATGGAAAACTTATTCCTGTAACTGTTATTGAAGTTGAAGATAATGTAGTATCACAAATCAAAACTAAAGAAACAGACGGATACGATGCAATCCAACTTGCTACAGTTGATAAGAAAGAATCAAGAAGTAATAAACCTGAAATTGGTCATCTAAAAAAAGCAAATGCTACCCCTAAGCGCTTCTTAAAGGAAATCAGAGGTGCTAGTGTTAGCGAATATGCTTTAGGAGATGTTCTTAAAGCTGATACTTTTGCTGCAGGAGAAATGGTTGATGTAACTGGTACTTCTAAAGGTAAAGGTTTCCAAGGTGTTATTAAAAGACACAATCAAAGTAGAGGACCTATGAGTCATGGATCTCAATATCATAGAGGAGTAGGTTCAATGGGTACATTGTTACCAATGAGAGTTTTACCAGGAAAGAAATTACCTGGACATATGGGTCATGAACAAGTAACTATTCAAAATCTTGAAGTTATTAGTGTAGACCTAGAAAATAATGTTATCTTAATTAAAGGAAGTGTTCCTGGACCTAAAAACTCTTTAGTATTGGTTAGAACTTCAGTTAAAACTGGTGACAAAGTAAATGAACCAGTAGAATTAGTAGTTTACGAAGAAGGAGTTGCTTCTGAAGAAGTAGCAGAAGAAACTATGGAAACTATTAATGAAGAACTAGCGAGTGTTGAAACATCACAAGAAACAGCAGAATAATTAGTACTATATAATAAAGAAAAATAATTGTGATGATAAAGGAGGAAATTATGTCTAAGAAAATAGATGTTTTAAGTCTTAAAGGCGAAAAGGTAAAGGATATAAAATTAGAAGATAACATATTTAATATTGAACCAAATGATGCAGTAATTAAAGATGCAGTTGTTGCCGCTATGGCAGGAGCTAGACAAGGTACTGCTAAGGTTAAAACTAGAAGTGAAGTTGCTGGTGGTGGAAGAAAACCATACAGACAAAAAGGAACTGGTAATGCAAGACAAGGAAGTATTAGAGCACCACATTATAGACATGGTGGTATTGTATTTGGACCAGTACCAAGAGATTATTCAAAGAAAATGAATAAGAAAGAAAAGAGATTGGCTCTTAAGAGTGCATTATCTTATAAAGTATTAGATAAAGAGTTAGTAGTAGTATCTACTATTGAATTTGAAACTAATAAAACTAAAGAAATGGTAAATTTATTAGAAGGATTAAATCTTACTAATCATAAAGTATTAGTATGTGTTAAAGAACTTACAGACAATGTTTGTTTAGCTGCTAGAAACTTAGCTAATGTAAAAGTTGTTTTACCAAGCGAAATTAATACATTTGATTTAATATCTTCAGATAATTTATTAATTGAAGAAGAAGCATTAACTATGCTAGAGGAGGTGCTTAAATAATGAATAATTATTTAGATATAATCTTAGCACCAGTTATTACTGAGAAAACTGCTAATATGGAAGCAGAAGGAAAATATGCTTTCAAAGTAGCAAATAAAGCTAATAAAACTGAAATTAAACAAGCTATCGAAAAGAAGTTTGGTGTTAAAGTTGAAAAAGTAAATATTACTAATTCTCATCCTAAGAAAAAGAGAGTTGGAAAATATACTGGTATGACTAGTAAATATAAGAAAGCTATAGTAACTTTAAAGAAAGGTGAAACTATTAGTTTCGACTAGTAAGGAGGGAATGTAATGGCAACATCAATAAGAGTTTATAAACCAATGACTGCTGGTACAAGACAAAGATCTGTATTAACAGGTAGTGAAATCACAAAAAAGACTCCTGAAAAAAGTTTAACAGTTCCTGTAAAGAAAACTACTGGTAGAAATAATCAAGGTAAAATTACTGTTAGACATAGAGGTGGCGGAGTAAAAAGAAAATATAGATTAATTGACTTCAAGAGAAGAAAAGATGGTATTACTGCTATAGTAACTGCTATTGAGTACGATCCAAATAGAAGTGCAAATATTGCTCTAATCACTTATAAAGATGGAGAAAAAGCATATATCATTGCTCCTAAAGGATTAACTGTTGGTACAGTTATTGAGTCTGGTGAAAATGTTGATATTAAAGTAGGAAATGCACTTCCTATTATGAATATTCCAGTTGGTACTGTAATTCACAATATTGAATTAAAACCAGGTAAAGGTGCAAGCTTAGCAAGAAGTGCTGGAGCATCTGCTCAGATTCTTGGTAGAGAAGAGAAATATGTTTTAATTAGATTAGGTAGTGGTGAAACAAGAAGAATCTTAGGTACTTGTAGAGCTACTATTGGTGTAGTAGGAAATGAAGACTACTCACTAGTAAAAATAGGTAAAGCAGGAAGAACTAGACATAAAGGATTTAGACCTACTGTTCGTGGTTCTGTTATGAACCCTAATGATCACCCACATGGTGGTGGTGAAGGTAGAGCTCCAATAGGTAGAAGTGGACCAATGACACCTTGGGGTAAACCAGCTCTTGGATACAAGACAAGAAAGAATAAGAAAGAGTCAGATAAATATATTGTGACTCGTCGTAAGAAATAAAGAAAGGAAGATTAAATAATGGCTAGAAGTATTAAAAAAGGACCTTATGTCTTTGATAGATTATTAAAAAGAGTAAGAGCATTAAATGAATCTGGTAAGAAAGAAGTAATAAAAACTTGGTCACGTCGTTCAACAATCTTTCCTGAATTTATTGGTCATACTTTTGCAGTGCATAACGGAAAAGAATTTATTCCTGTATATGTAACTGAAGATATGGTTGGACATAAATTAGGAGAATTTTCTCCTACTAGAAAGTTTGGCGGACACGGATCAGACAAGAAATAATTTTCTTAAGAGGAGGAATTAGAAATGGAAAGAACTGAAGCTAAGGCTGTAGCTAAGACAGTTAGAATATCTCCTAGAAAGACAAGACTTATTATTAACTTAATAAGAGGTAAGAGTGTTGATGAGGCAAGAGCTATTCTTGCTAACCAACCTCAAAGAGCATCTAGAGTTATTTCTAAAGTACTAGAAAGTGCTACGGCAAATGCTGTTAATAATTTTGGCATGAAGGAAGAAAATCTTTATGTTAAAACATGTTTCGTAGATGAAGCATTAGTAATTAAAAGAATCAAATTTGATTCAAGAGGTCGTACAGGTAGAAACGATCATAAGACAAGTCACATAACTATAGTAGTGGCTGAAAAATAAAAGAAGGAGGACACTTTAATGGGACAAAAAGTTAGTCCAACAGGACTTAGAATTGGAATCAATAAAGACTGGGAATCTAAATGGTATGCTGAAAATGATTTCGCTAAGTATTTAAATAACGATTATAAAATTCGTAAATATTTAAATAAGAAATTTAAAAATGCTAATATTTCTAAGATTATTATTGAAAGAAATGCTAAAAGATGTGAAATCTTTGTATATGCTGCTAAACCAGGTTTAATTATTGGCCAAAGTGGTGTTGAAATTGAAAAAATTAAAAAAGAAGTATCTAAACTAGTTGGTGAAGAAGTTCAAATCTCTGTAGTAGAAATTAAGAACCCAGATATGGTAGCAGAACTAGTTGCACAAAACATTGCTCATCAAATCGAAAATAGAGTTTCATTTAGAGTTGCTCAAAAGAAGGCAATCAGAAACACTATGAAAGCTGGAGCAAAAGGAATTAAAACATTAGTATCAGGAAGACTTGGTGGTGCTGATATTGCTCGTGGTGAAGGATATTCAGAAGGAACTATTCCTCTACATACACTAAGAGCAGATATCGATTATGCTACTGCTGAAGCAGATACTACTTATGGAAAAATTGGAGTAAAAGTATGGATCTATAAAGGTGAAATACTAAGTAAGGGAGGTAATTCTCATGTTGATGCCAAAAAGAACTAAACATAGAAAAACTTTCCGTCTACCTTATGAAGGTAAAGCAAAAGGAAATACTGAACTTCATTTTGGAAGTTATGGTTTAATGGCAAAAGAGGGAGCATGGATTACTGCTAACCAAATAGAAGCTGCCAGAATAGCTATGACAAGATATATGAAGAGAGGTGGTAAGGTTTGGATTAATATATTCCCTAACTTATCACTAACTAAAAAACCTCTTGAAACAAGACAAGGTAAAGGTAAAGGAAATCCTGAAGTATGGGTTGCCGTTGTTAAAGAAGGAAAAATAATGTTTGAAATTGATGGAGTAGATGAAGCTACTGCTAGAGAAGCTTTAAGACTTGCATCACACAAATTACCAATTAAATGTAAATTTGTGAAGAAAGAAGAAAGTGGTGAAGTAAATGAAAACTAATGAACTTAGAAAATTAACCACCGAAGAACTTAATAAAAAAGTTACTGAATGTAAAGAAGAACTTTTCAGTTTAAGAATGCAAAAAGCTACTGGTATGATTGAAAAATCTTCAAGAATAAATGATCTTAGAAAAGAAGTAGCAAGAATTAAAACTATTCTTAATGAGAGAAGAGAAGGGTAAGTGAGGTATAGAATATGAAAGAAAGAAAAGAATTAATTGGTATTGTTGTTTCTGATAAAGCAGATAAAACAATTACTGTTAAAGTAGAAACTTATAAGAAACACCCATTATATGGCAAGAGAGTTAAATATTCTAAAAAATATGCTGCTCATGATGAAAATAATATGGCACATGTTGGAGATAAAGTTCGCTTAGCCCAAACTAGACCATTGTCTAAAACTAAGAGATATGAACTAGTAGAAGTAATAGAGAAAGCTGTTATTCTATAAGCTCTTTAGTCGGAAGGAGGAAATAATATGGTACAACAAGAAACGCGTCTAAAAGTCGCAGATAACTGTGGAGCTCGTGAAGTATTAGTAATTAGAGTTCTAGGTGGAAGTAAAGTTAAAACAGGTAATATTGGAGATATAGTTGTTGCTACAGTAAAGAAAGCTACTCCTAATGGTACTATAAAGAAAGGCAAAGTTGTAAAAGCTGTTATAGTAAGAACTAAAAGAGGAGTTAGAAGAGATGACGGTAGTTATATTAGATTTGATGATAACGCTTGTGTTATTATTAAAGATGATAAGAGTCCAGTAGGTACTAGAATTTTAGGACCAGTAGCACGTGAACTTAGAGATAAAGATTTTAATAAGATTGTAAGTTTAGCTAAAGATGTGCTATAGGATTTAAGGAGGAATTATGAAGAAACTTAAAACAGGCGATAAAGTAGTAGTAGTATCTGGTTCCAATAAAGGAAAAGAAGGTAAAATTACTAAAATATTAGATTCTAAAGTAATAGTTGAAGGTGTTAATATAGTTAAGAAACATTTAAAGCCTAAAAATAATGGTGGTAATGGTGAAATAATTGAAACTGAAGCTGCTATTCATGTATCTAATGTTATGTTAGTAGATCCAAAAACTAAAAAGCCTACAAAAGTAAAAATTGAAAAAGATAGTAAAGGTAATAAAGTTAGAATATCTAAAAAGTCTAACGAAAAAATTAACTAATAAAAAGGATAGGAACAATTAATAAATGTTCTGAAATTTGGAAGGAGGGCGAAGTATGAACCGCCTAAGAGAAAAATATATTAAAGAAGTTGTTCCAAGTTTAACAGAAAAACATGGTTATACTACTCCAATGCTAGTTCCAAAGATCGAAAAGATTGTTGTTAATATGGGAGTAGGAGATGCTACTGTTAATTCTAAAAACTTAGAAAATGCTGTAAATGAATTAGAAAAAATTACTGGATTAAAAGCAGTAGAAACTACAGCTAAAAAATCAATAGCTTCATTTAAAGTAAGAGAAGGACACAAAATTGGTTGTAAAGTAACTTTAAGAGGAGACAATATGTATACTTTCTTAGATAAATTAATTAGTATTAGTTTACCTAGAGTAAGAGATTTTAGAGGATTATCTCCTAAGAGTTTTGATGGAAGAGGAAATTATACTATTGGTATTAAAGAACAAATAATTTTCCCTGAAATTAAATTTGATGAAGTTGAAAAAGTAAGAGGTATGGATATTGTTATCGTTACCACTGCTAAAACTAATGAAGAAGCTTATGATTTATTAAGTGAACTTGGAGTTCCTTTTAGGAAATAATGGAGGAATAATAAGATGGCAAGAAAATCAATGATTGTTAAATCAGAAAGAGAACCTAAATATAAGGTTAGAAAATACACTAGATGTAAAATATGTGGAAGACCACATGCAGTACTTAAAAAATATGGAATTTGTCGTATTTGTTTTAGAGAACTTGCATACAAAGGTCAAATACCTGGTGTAAAGAAATCAAGTTGGTAAACCCAATAATAAAAGAAGGAGGGATTTATAATGACAGATCCAATCGCAGATATGCTTACAAGAATTCGTAACGCTAATCAAAATAGAGCATCTTCAGTTGTAATTCCTACATCTAAAGTAAAAGAAGAAATAGCAAAAATCTTAAAAGATGAAGGATTTATTGAAGACTATACTATTGATGGTGAAGGAGTTCAAAAAAATATTACATTAACATTAAAATATAAAAATAAAGAAAGAGTAATTACTGGTCTTAAGAGAATATCAAAACCTGGACTTAGAGTATATGCTGGTAAAGATGAATTACCTACTGTATTAAATGGTTTAGGAATTGCTATTATCTCTACATCTAAAGGTATTATGACTGATAAAGAAGCAAGAAAATTATCTTTAGGTGGAGAAGTAGTTGCTTATATCTGGTAAGGTGAAATAATGAGCCGTATTGGTAAAAGAGTTTTAAGTATTCCAGAAAATGTTAATGTAAATGTTGATAATAATACTGTTACAGTTAAAGGACCTAAAGGGGAACTTACTTTAGATTTAGTTAAAGGTATTAATGTTAAAGTAGAAGATAATACTGTAGTAGTAGAAATGATTAAAAATGATAAGTTTACTCATGCTATGCATGGTACTACTAATGCTAATATTAGAAATATGATTATTGGTGTTAGTGAAGGTTATAAAAAAGGATTAGAAATTGTTGGTGTAGGTTATAAGTTTAATGTACAAGGAAATAAACTTACTGTATCAGCAGGATATTCTCATCCAGTTGTTATGGAAGTTCCAAATGGACTTACTGTAACAGGAATATCTAATACTGAAATTGAAGTATCAGGTATTGATAAAGAAAAAGTTGGTGAATTTGCCGCTAATGTAAGAAAAGTAAGAAAACCTGAACCTTATAAAGGAAAAGGAATTAAATACAAAGGTGAACAAATTCGTCGTAAAGAAGGAAAGAAAGCTTCTAAATAATAAATAGGAGGATATAGGTATGATTAAAAAAGTTTCAAGAAATGAAATGAGAAAAATAAGACATACTAGAATCAGAGAAAATTTATCTGGTACTAGTGAAAGACCTAGATTATGTGTATTTAGATCTAATGCTAATATTGAAGCTCAAATCATCGATGATGTTAAAGGTGTTACTTTAGTTAGTGCATCATCACTAGAAAAAGAATTAAATCTTAAAAATGGTGGTAATGTAGAAGCTGCTAAAGTAATCGGAGCAGAAATAGCAATAAGAGCTAAAAAAGCAAAAATTAATACCGTTGTATTTGATAGAGGTGGCTATCTTTATCATGGACGTGTTAAAGCTTTAGCAGAAGCTGCACGTGAAGGCGGATTAGAATTCTAGAACAGAGGAGGAGAAAATATGGAAGAAAATAAGAAGACTGAAGTTAATACTGAAGTAAAAAATACTGAAGTTAAAACTGAAGGTAGAAGAAACGATAATAGAAATCGTAAATTTGATAAGAAAAGACCTAGAAATAATAACAGAACTTCTAAACCAAAATCTGATCTAGAGGATAAGGTAATTGAAATTAGAAGAGTAACTAAAGTTGTTAAAGGTGGTAGACAATTTAGATTTGCTGCTACTGTAGTAGTAGGAAATAGAAAAGGACTAGTAGGTCTTGGTACTGGTAAAGCTAAAGAAATGCCAGATGCTGTTAAAAAAGCTACACAGGCTGCTAGTAAGAATTTGATAAAAGTTGACCTAATTGATAATAGAACAATATCTCACGATATTATCGTTAAAGAAGGAGCAGTAAGAGTTATGCTTAAACCTGCTAAAGAAGGTACTGGAGTTAAAGCTGGTGGACCAGTTAGAGATGTACTTGAACTTGCAGGAGTTAAAGATGTATTATCTAAGAGTTTAGGATCTAGTACTAAGATTAATGCTGCTAGAGCTACTTTAAATGCACTTAAAGCACAAAAATCTCCAGACCATGTTGCTTACTTAAGAGATAAGAAAGTTGAGGAATTAAGATAATGAAATTACATGAATTAAGTAGTCTTGATGGCTCAGTTAAGAATAGAAAAAGAGTAGGTCGTGGACCTGGTTCTGGTACTGGAAAAACTTCTGGTAAAGGTGAGAAAGGACAAAACGCTAGAAGCGGTGGTGGAGTAAGACCTGGATTTGAAGGAGGTCAATTACCACTATTTAGAAGATTATCAAAAAGAGGATTCAACAATTATGAATTTAGAACAGTATATAGTACTGTTAATGTATCTGATTTAAATAGATTTGAAGATGGTACAGTAGTAGATACTGCTTTATTAAAAGAAGTAGGTCTAATTAAGAAAGAACTTGATGGTGTTAAAGTATTAGGAAATGGCGAACTAACTAAGAAATTAACTGTTAAAGCTAATGCATTTACTAAGAGTGCACAAGAAAAAATAGAAACTATTGGTGGAAAAACTGAGGTGATTTAGATGTTTAAAAATCTAAAATTAATCTTTAGTCCTAAAAATAAAGATATTAGGAAAAGAATTGGTTTTACACTAATGGGACTCCTAATATTTGCTCTAGGTACAACAATTCCTGTACCTGGAACTAAGGGGGCTATATCAAGCTTAGGATTATGGGAATTATATAATGCTATTGGTGGAGGAGCACTTAAGAACTTTTCAATATTTGCTCTAGGTGTTATGCCTTATATCTCTGCTAGTATCATTACTGGAATATTACAAATGGATATTATTCCTTACTTTACTGAACTTAAGGAAAGTGGAGAACAAGGAAGACAAAAGATTAATCAAATTAATAGATATCTTGGTATTATTTTAGCTTTCTTACAAGGATTTGCTATGGCATTTACCTTTGTAAAAGGAGCAGGTACTTTAGAATATATGAAGATTGCATTATTCTTAACTGGTGGTACAGCATTCTTATTATGGCTAGGAGATCAAATTACTCAAAAAGGTATTGGTAATGGTATATCACTAATTATTATGGCTGGTATTATATCTACTGTACCAAAGATGTTTATTGATACATTTAGTACATTTATACTAGATGGTAATACAGCATTATTCTTAGGAATAATTAAGTTTATTGTCTTTGTCTTATTCTATCTTGCAATAGTAGTAGGAGTTGTCTTTGAAGAATGTTCAGAAAGAAGAATTCCTATTCAATATTCAAATAGAACAGCATCTGCTTATGGTGCAAAACAAAATTATATTCCATTTAAATTAAATTCCGCTAATGTAATGCCAGTTATCTTTGCATCAGTAATCTTGTCTATACCAACATTTATAGCAGGTTTACTAGGAGAAGATTCTGGATTCTCAGTATTTGTTACAAAGTATATTAATTATACAACACCTACTGGATTTGTATTATATATAATCTTAATATTTGTATTTGGATTCTTCTATACAAATATGCAAATTAATCCTAAGGAACTAAGTAAAAACTTAAATAAAAATGGTGGTTATATTCCTGGTATTAGACCTGGAGTAGAAACTGAAAAATATATTTCTAGAATATTAAATAGAATTACTTTCTTAGGTTCAACATTTATGGCTATAATAGCAGGCCTTCCAATTGTATTTAGTAGTTTTATAAATACGGGATTACCTACATCAGTATCAATTGGTGGTACTGGAGTACTAATTGTAGTAGGTGTTGCTATTGAGACTTGTAGACAAATAGAAAGTAGTTTAATAAATAGAAATTATAAAGGAGCAAGATAATGAAGAATATTATATTTGTGGCAGCTCCTGCTGCCGGTAAAGGTACCATATCAGCTAAAGTTTGCACTGAATATAATATTCCTCACATATCTACTGGAGACCTTTTAAGAAATGAAATCGCAGCTTCTTCTAAAATAGGTATGGAAATCAAATCCGCTATGGCAAGAGGAGAGTTTGTTTCTGATGAAGTTATTACCAAACTTCTAAAGAAAAGACTTGAAGCTAAAGATTGTAAAAAAGGTTTTATCCTAGATGGATATCCGAGAAATATTAGTCAGGCTAAGACTTATGATAATATTTTAAAAGAATTAAATTATGATGATGGTTTAGTGGTGTTTCTTGATATAGATAGAGAACTTGCTATGAAAAGAGCATTATCTAGAGTGGTTTGCTCTAAATGTGGACTATCTTATAATTTAATAAATAAAGAATATGCTCCACTAAAAGAAGGTATCTGTGATAATTGTGGTTCATCACTTAAAACAAGAAGTGATGATAATGAGGAATCTTTTATAAATAGATTTGATACTTTTATGAAAGAAACTTATCCTTTACTTGAATATTATGAAAAGAAAGGTAATTTACTTAAAATAAAAGTAGATAATATTACTACTGATGATATCTTTGATGAAATAAAGAAGGTAATTAAATAATGATTACAATTAAGAGTGAATATGAATTATCACTAATGAGAATTGCTGGCAGAATAGTATATGATACACATCAGTACATAAAAGACTATATAAAGCCAGGAATTACAACTGGTGAACTTGATAAACTTGCTCATGATTACATTATTAGTAGAGATGCTACTCCATCATGTCTTGGATATGAAGGATATCCTGCTAGTATATGTATATCGGTTAATGAGGAAGTAGTACATGGTATACCAGGTAAAAGAAAATTAAAAAATGGAGATATAGTTACACTTGATATTTGTGCTTGTTATAAAGGTTATCATGGTGATTCGGCATGGACTTATCCAGTAGGAGAAATAAATAGTGAGAAGAAATATCTTCTAGAACATACTGAAAAAGCTTTATATGAAGGATTAAAACAAGTAAAAGCTGGAGTACATCTAGGAGATGTATCTAATGCTATTGAAGAATATGCTACTAGTCATAAATTAGGAGTAGTAAGAGAACTAGAAGGACATGGTATTGGAAGTAATCTTCATGAAGATCCAGGTGTACCTAATTATGGTAAAAAGGGTACTGGTATTATCTTGAAAGAGAACATGACAATTGCTGTAGAACCTATGTTAACTTCTGGTACAAGAAAGATATACTTACTAGATGATGACTGGACTATTATAACAAGAGACAATAAACCATCTGCTCACTTTGAACACACTATTATTGTAACTAGAGATGGCTATGAAATACTAACAGGAGATGATAATTATGAGTAAAGAAGAACTAATTGAAGTTCAAGGAAAAGTAATTGACAATTTACCTCAAGGAAAGTTCAAAGTAGAACTAGATGGGGGACACACAGTAGTTGCCCATGTTTCTGGTAAAATGCGCATGAACAACATACGTATCTTACCAGGTGATACTGTGGTTATCGCTATGTCGCCATATGATCTAACACAAGGGCGTATAGTATATAATAAGAAATAGGAGGGATGAATAATGAAGGTAAGAGCATCCGTAAAAAAAATATGCGACAAATGTAAAATAATCAAAAGAAACGGAAAAGTAATGGTAATTTGTGAAAATCCAAAACACAAACAAAAACAAGGTTAATAGGAGGAAAAAATAATGGCAAGAATTAAAGGTGTAGATATACCTAACGACAAAAGAATTGAAATATCTCTTACTTATATCTATGGTATAGGAAGAAATTTATCAAAAACAATTCTTAACAATGCTAAAGTTGACTTAAATAAGAAAGCAAAAGACTTAACTGATGATGAACTTTCTAGAATAAGAGCAGAAGTTGAAAAACATACAGTTGAAGGAGATCTTAGAAGAGAAGTTAACTTAAATATTAAAACTAAGATGGAAATAAATTCTTATCAAGGTACTAGACATAAAAAGAATTTACCAGTAAGAGGACAAAGAACTAGTAGAAATGCTAGAACTCGTAAAGGTAAAGGAAAAGTTGTTGCTAATAAGAAAAAATAATTAGGAGGAAAATATGGGAAAATATAATTCAAGAAAAAGAAAAACTAAGAAAAATATTCCTGCTGGTGAAGTACATATCCATTCAACTTTCAATAATACAATTGTAACTATTACTGATCTAGAAGGAAATGTAGTAAGTTGGGCTTCTGCTGGAACTCAAGGCGTAAAAGGAAGTAAGAAATCAACTCCATTTGCTGCTGGTATGGCTGCTGAAGCTGCTGGTAGAGAAGCTACTGCTGCTGGAATGAAAACAGTAAACGTTAAAGTTAAAGGTTTAGGTTCAGGTAGAGAAGCTGCAATTAGAAGTTTACAAACTGTAGGATTAGAAGTAAAATCAATCACAGATGAAACACCAATTCCACATAACGGTTGTCGTCCACCTAAAAGAAGACGTGGATAATTAGGAAAGGGGAATCCAAAGATGTTAAAATTTGAAAAACCAGATTATAAAGTAAAAGAATATATAAAAGATTCTCATTATGGTAAATTTGAATTAGAACCATTAGAGAGAGGATTTGGAACTACTTTAGGTAATGCACTTAGAAGAGTTATGTTATCTTCATTACCAGGAGATGCTATTACTTCAGTAAAAATTGATGGAGTTGCTCATGAATTTCAAAAAATTGATGGTGTAGTAGAAGATGTAACTGCTATTGTATTAAACTTAAAGAGTATTGTTATTAAGAATCATGCTAAAGATGAAAATAAAATAATTAGACTTACTAAAAATACTCCAGGAGTAGTAACTGCTGGTGATATTGAGAAAGATGCTGATATCGAAATCTTAAATCCTGACCAAGTAATTGCTACATTAGTAGAAGGTGGAAGCCTTAATATGGAAATGACTATTGGATCAGGAAGAGGTTATGTAGTAGCAGATGATAATAAGAAGTTATTACAAAATGATAAAACAAAGATAGGAGCTATAGCTATTGATAGTTTATATTCTCCAGTAGAAAGAATAAACTATGAAGTAGAAACTGCTAGAGTAGGTCAAAATAATAACTTTGATAAGCTAATATTAGAAGTATGGACTAATGGTTCAATTTCTCCTGAAGAAGCTTTAGCATTAGCAGCAAGAATCTTAATTGAACATTTTGAAATATTAACTAGTTTAAATGCTATTGCAGATGAGACAGGATTAATGATATCTAAGAGTGAAGATCCTAGTGTTAAAATATTAGAAACTTCAATAGATGATTTAGATTTCTCTGTAAGAGCATATAATTGCTTAAAGAGAGCAAACATTTTAACTCTAAAAGATTTAGTAGATAAATCTGAAAATGAAATGATGAAGATTAGAAACTTAGGTAAAAAATCTTTAAAAGAAGTTATGGACAAAGTAAAAGATATGGGTCTAAACTTTAGAGATGAAAATTAATATAAGGAGGTAATTATGGCTTATAGAAAATTAGGTAGAGATAATAAGCATAGAAGAAGTATGCTTGCTACTTTAACAAAACAACTTATTGAAAATGAAAGAATAGTTACTACTGAAACTAGAGCTAAAGAAGTAAGAAAAACTTTTGATAAAATGGTAACTTATGGTAAAAAAGGTACTTTAGTATCAAGAAGACTTGCTTTAGCATTCTTACATAATGACAGTAAGGCTGTTGATAAAGTATTTAACGAATTAGCACCAAGATATAAAGATAGAAATGGTGGTTATACTAGAATAATTAAGAAATCTGAAAGAAAAGGAGATTCTGCTTTAGAAGTTATTCTAGAATTAGTATAATTATTAAACTTAAGAATAAATCTTAAGTTTTTCTTTTTCCCTTTCAGACTTTATAGTCTTTCAGGGTATTTTTGAGCCTAGGTCTCAAAAATAAATACATTTGTATTGCATATAAAATACTTGTAATTGCTTATAAATAAAGACTTCACAAACTAAATAAAATAATAGTCAAAAAATAGTTGACTATTATTTCTTATCAATATATAATGTTTATGCGGTAATATCTGGTGGTGTTCTCTCCTTTTTAACTAAGTTAAGGAAGGGGTGATTCTATGTTTCAAAGTTTTCTGTTAAAGGGGGTTTTGAGATGGATCTAGTCCTAGCATTTGCTTGGATTACTCTAGTTACACTATATTTTATATATAGTAGTAACCTTAGAAAATAAGTAAAATAGAGCACCAAGGCAGTGCTCTATACAACAGTATGGAGAGAACACCTTTTGAGACTAGGTGTTACCCATTTTTATTATGGATAAAT
>ENA-UOJV01001205-UOJV01001205.1-human-gut-metagenome-genome-assembly--contig:-C82-NODE-1205-length-30376-cov-7.826292_pt1 | contig 30376 bp, 31 predicted proteins | sample MGYA00242356_ERZ723903 | MGnify/ENA metagenome assembly ERZ723903
GAAAAGGGGGCGGAGGTCTACATAGCGGACTTCAAGGGCGGCGTAGACTTCCCCAGGGTTTGGCGGCAGAAATGCCACATGTGTTTCCGGGAGGATGAATTGCTCCATACCTTAGACCAACTCACGGCGGTTTTGGAGTGCCGCAAAAAGCGGCTGGAAGAAACGGAGTGCAAAGACCTGGACACCTACAACGAGGCCACGGGGGAGGGACTTCCCCGGCTGGTGTTCGCCTGTGACGAGGTGGCGGAGATGTTGGACAAGACCGGAGCTGATAACGAACGGAAGAAGCTGCTGGCACAAATTGAAAACAAGCTGTCCACCATTGCGCGGCAGGGACGGGCATTTGGTATTCATCTCATTCTTGCCACGCAGAGGCCGGATGCGACCATCATCCCCGGCCAGATACGCAACAACATGGATTTCCGTGTTTGCGGCAGAGCGGATAGTGTGCTTTCTCAAATCATTCTCGACAACACCAGCGCCGCCGAGCAGATACCAAAAGACGCAAGGGGCCGTTTCATCACCGGGGATGGGACTGTGTTCCAGGGCTACCTGTTCAACGAGGAGCAGCTATAAGACTGGGGGGCGGTTCCTATGGCGAGGAAGAAGAAGGTCAACGACTACGGCACCGGGATACCCTACCATGAAGTGGAGGCTCTGGCCCGTGTCCTGCTCCCGGAGATACAGGCCTTTTTCGAGAGCGAGGAAGGACAGCGGGAATTTGCCGAGTGGAAAGCGCAACAGGAACAGAACAAGGTAAAACAAGACTAACGCACAAGGCGGGGGCATCTCAAACGATACTCCCACCCTTTTTTCCCGCAACTGTACCAGTTGCGGGAAAGTTTGTAGACGCAACCGGGCCCACTTGCTATAATTAAGGCGAGACAAGAAGGGAGTGGTGTCTATGCTGGGAACTGCGATCCGTCAAGCCAGAGAAGAAAAAGGCATGAGCCAAGAGCGATTGGCAGAAGAACTTGGTGTCAGCAGGCAGGCGGTGTCCAAATGGGAGATAGGACAATCTGTCCCCACCCCGCGAAACTTGGAAGGCATCGAAGCGGTGCTTGATCTTCCCGTCGGTACGCTGGCTGAATTGCTCAAAGAGGAGGAGCGGGAACCTTCTTCTCCCAAAATATCGAAAAAGTGCATTTTACTGACGAGCGTTGTAGGAGTGGCCGTACTTGTGATGGCTTTCTCTCTGGGCTGGTTTGTCTCGCAACAGTCGTCTGCCTCTCATGGGGGGGAACTGTCACCTGGAAACGGACAGGTCATCATGAATTTCCAGTCTCCGCAGGGAGCGATAGATGCGGCAGTAACCGTTCCTACTCAAGAGGATGGAACGGTGCTGTTCGATATGCCCCTGTCATCTCCCAGTGAGGAAGTACGCCTTGCCCGGCAGCTGGAATACCATCAATGGCCTGACCATTTGGAATTAGAGTGCTCCGAGCTGGTCGACTTTGACCTCGACCGCCTGCAGCCCTGGGGCTCCCCGGAGGAATACCTCCCCGAGGGCTGGGAGGTGGATTCGGAGCTGCAAATGGAGGGGAACTGCACCCTTGCCCTGGTTCGGACTGAGGAACCCTACGATGGCCCCACCTGCTGGTTCCTTGGACGGGGCGGCGGGCGGGATTGGAACGTGTTGTTTCGCTGCAACGAGGAGGGGCTTGTATGGAACCAGGACGACTCTTGGGCCACCTTCGTCGGAAATGTTCTGGGCTATCCCAGCTTTGTAGTGCGCTGTGATGGTGACGAGCATGCGGTGTTTTTCTCTGTCATCGACCAGGAACCCAGGATAGTCTTTCATATCACGGAACATTTAGAGGGCATGACCGACCTGGATTTGGACGGGGAGCTGGAAATCGTCGCCAGGCCGCAGGGCGAGGCCCCCCGCAAGTCCTACCAGATCTATGACCGCCTGCCCGACGGATACTGTATATATACCATGCCGGAGGAAATAGACGAGCTGTCGGTGCCGGAGGGCTATTTCTTCCTGTTTTATGAGCCGGACAGAGCTTTTGGTTTTTCCTATGAGTTCGGCACCAAGTGGTATCTGGACGAATACGCCCCGGTGTACGACCGCCTTTCCCCTGGCTTTCTCTGGCGGAGGGATGGAGTCCAGGACACCCGCACACAGGGCGGGGCCATCGGCGGCACTACCGTGACCTTTATGGAACTGCGCCCTGACGAGCTGATCGGTTGGACGCCGGATGGGACGCCGATGCCCACTCCGCGGGAGCAGGGGGGCCTTCTGCTGGAGGAACTGGAGGCGTTGTCGGGATACCGCCCGGAGCGCTGCTATCTTTGGGGCGGAATAGAATCCCAGCAGGTCGCCATCGACCGGGACGGAGATCATCGGAGCTTTTTCTACATGAGCTACGATCTGCCCAACTACAACAGTCGGTGGGCGCTTGTGGATTACAGCAGTTTTATCCCCAACATAAACCTGCAGTGGCAGTCAGAGTTGGCTCCCTGGTCGCCCATGCGGAAGGATGCGGTGAACCTCCCCGGCGAATGGGCGGACATGACGGAGGAGCAGCGCGCCCTATGGTGGTATCGGAAAAGCAGTTACTTCGACTACGGCGAGGTTGCGTCCATCGGCCCGGCGCAGTATGAGGGAGTGGTCAAACTGACGATGGCGGATGATTCCTTCCTGGAGGTAACCTTAGACGAGGATGGATTCTTGACCTCCATTTATGGGCCCTATCCACCTGGCACGATCCACTGACTCCAGATGCGTCTCTAATAACAGGGGGAGGAAACTTCGTTTCCTCCCCCTGTTGTTTTACAATATATTCTCAATAGAAATGATAAATCCGAACACATTACCCACCTGGATAATGTAGTTCGGATTATCATTGTTTGGTCCGAGTGGAGCGATTCGAACGCTCGGCCCCGTGATCCCAAATAGATACTGAAAGATTTTTTGCATTATTTTCACTTGTTTTGCGTCATTTCCGCTCCATTCTATTTGCTTTCCGTCACTCTTTGAACGTGCTGTTTCCATATGCTCCACACCACTCTGTGGCTGAAACTGTGGTCAAAAACGCCTCCCGTCTTTTGCCGACGGCACGTCTACCGGCGCAGAGGGGAGGCATTTTCTGTTTTTTGACTGTCTGCATGGTAACTCTGAGGGCGGGATTAAGCAAGCCTTTTCTGCGCTGTCCACGCCTCAGAAATTGGGGGACTGAAAACAATAGAAAGTCTTCCAAACCACTTAATTCCCATGCTCACCCTCCGCTATCCATACCGCAGCAGGACGGACAGCCAGCAGGTCAGCAGAAGCGGGAGCGCGCAGAGGAGATACCCAAGAAACTTGAGAAATTTCATGGCCGTCGGACCATCTGCGCCAGGATCGGCGCCAGCCCCTTGATGCTGATTTCCGTGGTATTGACGCACAGATCATAGTTTTCCTTTCCGCCCCAGGTCTGCTCGGTGTGATAGGCGTAATACTTGGACCGACTCCGGTCGATGCGGCGGATCTGCCGCTGGATCTCTTCCTCCGTCAGACCGGCATCGTCCCCGCCCCGTTTCCGGCAGCGGCGGATCTTGCTTTCCAAGTCCGCGTAGACGAAGATGCGGAAAGGTTGACAGTCCCGCAGAATGTAATCGGCGCACCGCCCGACGATGACGCAGTCCGATTTTTCCGCAAGCTCCCGGAGGATCTGGCTCTGCTCCCGGAAGATGGTCTGGGCCTGCTGGAGATTTTGATTTTCCGGGAGGAAAAAACTCCGGCCGATGGTGATCGGGTGCAGCGGATGAGGGAGCCGAGCCTCCACCTCCCGGATGTACTGCTCTGTGAAGGAGGTCCGCTCCGCGATTTGGGAGAGGATCTCCCGGTCGTAATACTCGATCTTCAATTCCTCCGCCAGACGGCGGCCCAGCTCCCGGCCGCCGCTGCCGAACTCCCGGCCAATGGTGATGATTTTGTTCATTCAGGACACCTCCTCTTCGTACAGCCGCTGCTCCGCCACGATGTGGTCGTGGGTGTGCTTGACCCACAGCAGGGTGATCACGGCGACAATGGCCTCGGTGAACACCATCGCCCACCAGACCCCCTGTACACCGCCCATGAGGACAGGGAGCAGATAAAGTAAAATGCTGCTGACCACCAGTCCCCGCAGGATGGTAAGCACCGCAGAGGCCGCTGTCCGCATGATGGCCTGGAAGTAAGAGGTGGCCCAGATGTTGACCCCCATGAACAAAAACGAGAGGAAATAGATGCGCACGATCTCCGGTGTGGCCTCCAGCACCTCCGGGGTGGTGTCCATGAAAAATTGAATGATCTGGATGGGAAACAGCTCTCCCAGGGCGGTAAAGCCCACGCCCATGCCGATCACTGTGATCAAGGAGATGCGGCGCAGGCTGAAAATGCGGGGAAACAGCCCCGCGCCGTAGTTGCTGGCGGCGATGGGCTGGATGGCCTGCCCCACGCCGGTGTAGATGTGCTGGAACATCCCGGAGCAGGAGAGCACTACCCCAAAGACCGCCAGGGCCACCTCCCCACCGTAGCGCATAATTTGATTGTTCAAAATACAGGTGAGGACAATAAAGGCAAATTCCAACACCGAGGCACTGAACCCGGCTGCGAGGGATTTGAACATGGCCCCGGCGAACCGGAAAGGCCGCACCAATTTTAACTGACACCGCTTTTGGAACAGGTAGCAGAGCATCACGATCAGCTGAATGAATGTGCCGCCCACCGTGGCAAGAGCGGCGCCAGCCATCCCCATGTCCATGGGGAATACCAGGAACCAGTCGCCAAACACGTTAAAGACGCCGCCCGCCGCCACCGCGGCCATGACATGGTTGGGAGCGCCGTCACAGCGGATCATGCAGGTGAAGTAGGCGGACAGAATAAAGGCGGGAAAGGTCCACACGATCCAGTCGCCGTACTCCAGCACCAGAGGCATGAGGGACTCGCTGGCCCCGAAAATCGCAAAAATCTCCCGCTTGAACAGAACCACCAGCAACCACACCACGACGGTCATGACCACCGCCAGCAGGAGGGACGCGGTGTAGTAGGCGTTGGCCTTCTCCGGCTCCCCCTCCCCTCTGGCCTTGCTCAGCCGTACCGAGCCGCCGATGCCGCACAGGACGCCAAACAGGGTGGCGACGCCGAAAATGGGATAGATAACGGCGGACGCCGCCGCGCCGTCCGGCCCCACGCCCCGGCCAATGGCGATGGTGTCCACAAAGCTGTAGATGGTAGTCACCAGGGCCGCGAACAGGGAGGGCCACAGAAATTTTTGATATAGGGAACCAATTTTATCGTTCAGCAGATCCATTCATTATTCTCCTTCCTCTGCTCCTTGACTTTTTTCCCGCAAGGCCATATTATAAAGTCTGCTATAATAGGAGAGTCAAGAGGGGCGAAAAGATTTTATGGACCGCAAACGGCTGTTTTCCATCGGGAAATTATCCAAGCTCACCGGGGTGCATATCCAGTCCCTCCGCTACTATGAGACCCTTGGGATCTTGAATCCCGCCTGGGTGGACCCGGACAGCGGATACCGCTACTATACCTTTTCCCAGACCAGAATCGTGGAGGCCATCCAATATTGCGTGGAGCTGGACATCCCGCTGAAATCGTTCCGGAACTTCCTCTCGGAAACCGATGGACGCATTGACTACTACGGTCTGCTGGAGCACGGGAAACAGACCGCTCAGGAGAAAATGCGGCGCATTCAGGAACGGCTGGAATTTCTGGAAACTATGCAGCGGGAAATTCACCATGCGGAGAACTGCGCCCCCGGTCAGCTGACCAGGGCGATTCTGCCGGAGCGTCTGTGCTGGGCCATCCCCTATGAGGGGACGCAGACAGACCCCACCTTTCATTCTGCCATGTACCGGCTGATTACCGAGGTGGAGCGCCACGGATTCCACGCGGGCTTCAACAACGGCCAGCTGGTGCGATATACGCAGCAGGGCGTTTTTTCCTATCTGTTCATCGACCTGCGGGAGACGGGAGATGTTCTGGAGCGTCACCAGCAACTCGTTCGGATTCCCGGCGGGGAGTACCTGTGCGCCGTGTCCGGGGAGAGCCGGGCCAAAACAGCCCCGGAGGTCTTTCCGGAGCTGTTTCAAAAGAGCGGCGACCATACCGTGGTGGAGGTGGAGCTGTTTTCTAAGCAGTTTCACTATTCCCGGCCAGTGTTTGAGCTGCGGTGCAGTACACAGGAACGCGAATAAATCAATACGAGGGAGGAAACTTTGATGGGAAAGCAAATTTTATTGATTCAAGGGGGCGGTCGCCCCAACGGGAACACCGCTCAGTTGGTGCGCCATTTTGTCCGCGGGCCCGAAGACGCCGGCCACTCGGTAGAGGTCATTTCTCTGCTCAAGCAGGAGGTCAAGGGCTGCCTTGGCTGCAACGCCTGCCGCTATGGAAAGCCTTGCGTGCAGAAGGACACATTCAATGATCTGGTGCCGAAGATTAAGGCGGCGGACTGCATCGTATTCGCCTCTCCGCTCTACTTCTGGACGCTGTCGTCAAAGCTCAAAGCGTTCATCGAGCGGTTTTACTGCATTGCCGAGGAGGACCCGGCGCCGCCCCTGGGACGGTATGAGAAATACCCGGTGAAGGACTGCACTCTGCTGATGACAGCCGCCGACGATTTCTTCTGGACCTTTCAGCAGGCGGTGTCCTACTATCAATTTGCGCTGATCCACTATATTGGCTTCCAGGACAGGGGGATGCTCTTGGCCGGCGGATGCGGCGACACCAACGGGAAACCCCAGATCGACAAGACCAGTCACCTTCAAGAGGCTTATGAGTTTGGAAAAACGCTGTATGAAAGTGAATAGTTTTTACGTCATGCAGAAACAACATTGCCCTCTCTATCCAGAAGCCCCGGTAACCAGCCGCACACACGGGAAACTGGTTCGCTGTCTTGGACGGAAAGGCATTCCAGTCCATCCGCCCCTCATCCCTTGACTTTTCCGCACACGATCTGTATGATAGCGTCAGAGTTTTCTCAAGAGGAGGAACATGATATGCCGCAAATCCGAAACGAGGAGAAACGGGATCACCAGGCGGTGGAGGAGCTTACCCGGCGGGCCTTCTACAACCTTTATGTGCCAGGCTGTGTGGAGCACTATCTGGTCCATATCATGCGGGAGCACGAGGACTTCATCCCGGAGCTGGACTTCGTCCTGGAGGAGGACGGCCGGATCATCGGAAATATCATGTATACCAAGGCGAAGCTGGTGGATGAAACCGGGCGGGAAAAGGAGATCCTGACTTTCGGTCCCGTCTGTGTGGAGCCCGACCTGCAGCGCCAAGGCTATGGAAAACAGCTGATGGAGCACTCCTTCACCAAGGCTGTGGAACTGGGCTACGACGCCATCGTCATCTTTGGCAGCCCCGCAAACTATGTCTCCCGCGGGTTCCAAAGCTGTCAAAAATTTCAGGTTCATGTGGAGGGCGGGAAGTATCCCGCGGCCATGCTGGTGAAGGAGTTGATCCCAGGCGCTCTGACGGATCACCAGTGGACCTATTCCGACAGCCCGGTGATGGCCATTTCCGAGGAGGAGGCCCGGCGCTACGACGATACGCTGCCTCCCATGGAGCGCCGCCATCAGCCCAGCCAGGAGGAATTTTATATCCTGAGCCACTCCTTTGTGGAGTGAGTTTGCACACGATAAGGAGAACGAACGCATATGCAGAGAACGATCGAGGAAGTGCGTGAGCGGACGCCCCAGCTGCTGGATCAGTTGCTGGCGGTGTGGGAGCGCTCCGTTCAGGCGACCCACCTGTTCCTGTCCCCCGAGGAGATCGCGGAGATCAAGACCTATGTGCCCCAGGCCCTTCGGGAGGTCCCCCATCTGATCGCCGCATGGGGAGAGAACGGGACCCCTGTGGCGTTCATGGGGATCGCCGGCGAGAAGCTGGAGATGCTGTTCCTGGCCCCGGAGGAGCGGGGACAGGGGCTGGGGAAGAAGCTCTTTCAGTATGGCGTGGAGCACTTCGGCATCCGGGAGGTCACGGTCAACGAGCAGAACCCCCAGGCCCTGGGTTTCTATGAGCACATGGGCTTCCGCGTCTATGAGCGGCTGGATCATGACGAGCAGGGCAAGCCCTATCCGATTTTGAATATGCGGCTTTGAGCAGGAAAATCCATTATGATATAAAAGCAGAGGGCAGGCGCCGTCCGGCGCCTGCCCTATGCTTTTATATCTGCCCTTTCCCGATCTTACGACCTTGGCTGTCTACAATGACCCGGATGGGCGAGCACACACGGCTGTTGCACGCCCCCTCGGATACGCTGCACGCCGCAACGCCCAGCCGTACATCCATTTGGGCCTGCAAAACGATTTTATTCCCGGCTCTGGACACTGGCGGGTGGATGGTGATTTTCCCAGTCCCATCTACCGTGGTGTGCATGAACAGATTGACGGGCTGGATGATGGGCCTGTGCGCTCCCAACACCCGGTTGATATTATCGTAGCAGTTTGGATGCCCGTCCCCGTTCTGATAGAAGAAGTCGTACATCTCCGGACGGCAGCAGGGAAAGAGAAGATCGTGCTCCCCCACCTCGTCGTAAATCACCTGAAACATAGGGCGGTACCGGTTGGTATAGAGGAAGTCCCCCACGCGGAGCCGCAGGGATTCGTTGCAGTCGATGGTGACGGCCGGAGAGAGAAATTCCCCGGGGTCCCCGGCGCGCTCCGCAAAGAAGTCCGCCACCTGGCCGCCCTCCACATCGACGACCGTGACAGTCTCGCCCTCCGCCATCTCTATGGCGGCTCCGCCGCAGGCGGGGATGAAATATTCCCTCATCGCTTGAGGTCCTTTCGCATGATGTAGTCGGTCTGTGGGTCATCCCCCATGACAAAGGTATGGGTCCCGATGGGGTAAAAGCCGTTCTTCCGATAGAAGGCGAGTGCCTTCGTGTTTTTCTCCCATACCCCCAGCCACGCAAATGCCTTCCCCCGCTGTACGGCAGTGGAAATGGCATGCTCCATCAGGCGCCGCCCCAGGCCCATCCCCTGAAATTCCTTTCCCACATAGATCCGCTCGATCTCCAGGGAGTCGGGGTCGTGGAGATCCGTCTGGGCCGGGGCCTCGTTCAGCTTCAGATAGCCCGCCAGTGTTTCGCCGCGGTACAGGAAGTAAAACGCGGAATTCGCGTCCTCCAGCTCCCTCCGCAGCTTTTCTGTCTCAAAGGCGTCGTCCAAATACGCGGCCATATTCTCCGGCGTGTTCTGCTTCGAGAAGGTTTCAAAATAAGTCCGCCTGGAGAAGTCCCGCAGGACGGCGAGATCTTCCCCTGTGCATGGCCGTATCCAAAAGTCTGTCATACGCAGCCGCTCCCCTTTCTGGTTTTATACGCACTATGATACCACAAAACAGGGACATCCGCACGGCTTTTGGCAGTGAAGATCCGCCGTTGCCTATCTTCTGCTATCCGGCGAGGCGAAACATCTGCTGCCCCAGGTAGAACAGCACCGGGAGAAAGGGCGACAGGATCAAGTTCGCCACCTTGATTTTTGTAATGCCCAAGAGGTTCAATGCAATCCCCACGATCAGCAGGGAGCCGATCTCCGACATCTGGCTGATGACCAGCCCCGTCGTGACCTTGGCCAGCGCCCCGGCGGACAGGGTGAGGGCCGCCTGATAGAACAGGGCCACGAACGCGGAGAGGCAGCAGCCGATCCCCTTGGTGGCCGCCATGACAAAGACCACCAGGCTGTCAATGAAGGTTTTGGCCAGAAAGGTGTCATAGGTCCCCTGGGTGCCGCTCTCAATGCCGCCCACAATGGACATGGCTCCCACGCACACAAACAGCGTGCTGGAGACAAAGCCGTCCGCCGCCTGGCTGTCCCGGAGGGGCAGCTTCTGCTGTATCAGCTCCCCCAGCCGGCTCAGTTTCCCATCAAGGTCCAGCGCCGTCCCCAGGGCCATGCCCAGGGAGACAGACAGCACCAGGACCACCGTGTCCGTGTCCGCGGAGATGCCGCTGATCCCGATATACAACACGCAGAGTCCCAGCCCTGTCATCAGAGCGGCCTTGAGCTTTTCTGGCATTCCCCGACGGATAAAACTGCCCAAGACCCCCGCCAGCAGAACGCCGCCCGCGTTGAGCCACACCCCAGTCAAGGTCATTCGTTTTTCCTCCCGCTCTGTATGTTCAGGACGGTGACCGGATTGCCATGCTGCTTGATCAGCGTCACCAAGTCCTGCGGCGCCAGCCACAGTGTGGCCGTATTCTCATTGGGGTGGACGCCCACCACGGGAAACCGCAAAATCTCCTCGTCTATCACCGCCTCCACCCGGCGCTCCTCATCGTTGAGAATGCCCAGCGGGGTGACCGCCCCCTTGGGCAGTCCCAGACAGCGGGACAGGTCCTGCTCCGACGCAAAGCTCAGAGGGCGGCTGCCCAGCAGAGCGCGCAGGCCTTTCAGATCAACGGCCTTGTCCTTTTTCACTACCACCAGATAGTAGTGCCGTTTCTTGTCGTCTCGGAGAAAGAGGTTCTTCACGACGAACCCGCCATCCGGCAGGCCGAAACGGTCGATCTCTTCGATGGTCTCCGCCGGCGGGTGCTCTGTGATACGGCAGCGGATATTCTGACGCTCCAAAAGCGAGGTGATCTCAAACCGATCCATAATCCATCCTCCTCCCCGCCGTTTCCTCCGGATCGAAGCAGCGGGCCACCCGGCAGGGATTCCCCGCAGCCACACAGTTTTCCGGGATGGAGCGGTTTACCACGCTGCCCGCTCCGATGACGCTGTTGCGGCCAACCGTCACGCCGGGGAGCAGGATCGCGCCGCCGCCGATCCACACGCCGTCCTCAATTCGGACGGGTTTGGCATAGGTGCGGAAGAAGGGAGTCCCCTTTTCCAGCCAATCTGCCGCCAGCCGCTCCTGCGGCAGGATGGGGTGCCCGGCGGTATAGATCTGCACATTCGGGGCAATGAGCACCCGATCGCCGATGGTGATGGGGCTGTTGTCCACAAAGGTGCAGTTCATGTTGATAATCACATCGCTGCCAATAAAAATGTTTTTTCCATAGTCACAGCGGAACAGCGCGTCAATCTCCACCCGGTCGCCGATTTTTCCCAGCAGCTTTGTCAAAATGGAGCGTCTGGCTTCCGTGTCGCTGTAGTCCGTCTGAGCGTATCTCCGCGCCAGCTCCCGCGCCTTTGCGATCAGCGCCAGTGTCTGCGGCTGTGCGATCTCCACAAAGTCCTGTTCCGTGTACTGCATGGTAACCTTCCTTTCCAAGATGGATTTCCTGATATAGATGTGCTATACTGTCAGAAACATGAAGCAACTATCTTATTATAACATCTTCCATAATTCATGCTCATGTCTATTTTACAAATTGGGAGCCCGCTGTAAAACGAAAGTTTTTGATGGGGGACAGTACAGGGCTTCATAGTTCTTGTTTGGAAAGGCGGGATCGCAGTGGACAGTAACAGGCTGGAGCACCTCCTGAAGGTCATCGAGTGCGGCAGTATCACAAAAGCCAGCGAGGAGCTGGGCTACACCCAGTCCGGGATCAGCCACATGGTCAAGGCACTGGAAAAAGAGTTCGGATTTCCGCTCTTTGCCCGCGGCAGATCCGGTGTGGAGCCCACGGAGGACTGCAAACGGATCATCCCGGCCATCCGGCAGATCGTCCGCTGGAATGAACAGCTGGGTCAGCTCACAGCGGACATCCGGGGGCTGACGATCGGCACGGTTCGGGTGGGGACATTTACCAGCGTCTCCGTCCACTGGCTCCCGAAGATCCTCAAACGTTTCCAGACACAGCACCCGCAGGTAAAAATCGAGCTGATAGAGGGCGGCGACCAGTCTTTGGCCTATGCCTTGGAAAACGGCCTTGTCGATGTGGCCTTCGGACGCCGGCCGGAAAATCCGGCGGCGGACTGGGTCCCCCTCTTTCCCGATCAACTGATGGCGGTGCTCCCATCGGGAGCCTGGCCAGGGCAGAGCTTTCCCATCGCGCAGTTTCACAAGGCCCCCTTCATCGCCCTGCCGGAGCACTTCGATCAGGAGGTCCAGCAGATTTTCCGGGACAAGAACATCGAGCCGGAGATCCGGTTCTCCTCCACCGATGACTACACCATCGTCTCTCTGGTGGAACAGGGGCTGGGGTACAGCATCCTCCCGCAGCTGGTTCTGCAGGGCTACCGGCACTGCGGCATTCAGACGCTTCCTCTCGATCCTCCGCAGCCCCGGCAGCTGGGGATGGCGGTCCTGTCCATGGAAAACGCCTCCCCCGCCGTGAAGAAGTTTATGGCGTGCGCGGCAGAAGTCGTACACGAGAACACTACTTCATGAGTGTTGGAAGAATCCTGTAAATTTTTGATTTTTATTGAAAAGGAAAAGGCGGTGCATACGCATCGCCTTTACTTTTTTACTTAATCTGCTTAAAGGGCCGCAAACAGCTTTTGATATTCCTTCCTCGCCTCTTTCCTACACACGAGGTAGTAGGTCACCGTTGCCTCCGGGTCGGAGACCGGCACCTCAATGCGGCCTTTGCCGGTCTCGATATACTTATTGGCAAGATCTGTCGTAAAGGAAGGCAATGTAGATGCCTCCACCAGCTCATTGAAGCTGAAACGGTCGCTTTGCGTCAGGAAACGGGAGTCAGGCATTTTCTCTGTTCTTACGAAATCCCAGAACCCAATATCGTTCATCAGGAGCATATTCTCCCCGTTCATCTCCGCAAAGGTCAGGCTCTTGCGCCTGGCATAGCGGTGCCCTCTGGGCAGGGCGAACATCAGGGCCTCCCTGCAGCACTCTTTTGCAAAATAGCAATCTCCGTCCGGCAGCCTGGTGAGCGCAATGAGCTGATAGTTTCCGTTCTCAAGACCAGACAGCAAAGCGTTTTCCTCCGCAATTTCCGTTTGCAGCATTTTGCCGGGATACAGGCTGCTGAGAAGCGGTGTGAGCACCCAGCTTGGAGCCGGGGCACAGATGCCCAGGGAAATCGTGCGGTTTTTCCGGTCGAATGCCTGGGCTTTCCCGGCCAGAGCATCCGCGTCGGCCAGCACTTTCTTCGCCAGTTCCACTACATAGGCGCCGTTCTCGTTCAGTTCCAGCCGGTTTTTCCGGCGGATGAACAGCGAAACGCCTATCTCCTCCTCTATTTTTTTCATGCTCCGGCTGAGCGCCGGCTGGGAAAGATGCAGAATTTCTGCGGCCTCTGAGAGGGTCCCGCAGTCCGCAAAGGCCGCAAACTGGCGCAATTCATATAGTTCAATCATCCCAGAACCCCCTCAGCATCAGTTCCGCTTATAGCATTATACACATTTGGCATTGTACTTTTCCCGAGAAAGGCGGTATTCTTTCCGCAGAAAGAGCAAGAACGCTTGACCAAAAACCGCATATTCATGTCATAACCATTATATCAGAGGTATGCGGCCTGTGCAAGACGAAGCGCATGGATAAAATCGGAGGAGAACCGACATGGTCTTCTATTTTACAGCGACTGGAAACAGCCTCTATGTAGCGAAAGAAGTGGACGCCCAACCGGTCAGTATCGCCCAGGCCATCCACGATCCGAACAAGATATATCAGGCTGACAGCATCGGCATCGTCTGCCCGGTATTCGGGCATGAGATGCCGGAGCTGGTCAAAGAGTTTTTGAAGATTTCCCGATTTGAAACGAACTACTTCTACATCCTGCTCACCTACGGCAACCGCCACGGCGGTGCGGCGGAACTGGCAAAGGCGTATGTGGAGGGGCTGGGCATCCACCCGGACTACATCAATGTCATTCTGATGGCGGACAACTTCCTGCCGGGCTTTGATATGGAGGAGCAGCGCCGGCTGGATAAAAAGGTGGACGAACAGATCGTCCACATCAAGTCTGACCTCGCAGAGCGAAAGCATTTTATCGCCCCTGTCACCGAACAGGACAGAGCCGCCCACCAGGAGTTCCTGGACCGGCTTAAACCTGCGCCGGGTATGTTCCATGATCTCTATGAGATCACCGACGATTGTATCGGCTGCGGGATCTGCACAAAGGTATGCCCTAAGAAATGCTTCCACATGGAAGGACAAAAGAGCGTATGGAACCCGGCGGGCTGCATCAGCTGCATGGCCTGCATCCACGCCTGTCCCATGCTGGCAATCAAGCTGAAAATGCCGGAGAAAAACCCGCAGGCCAGATACCGCAATGAGAATATCAGCCTTTGCGAAATCGTTGACGCAAACAATCAGTGGGCGGAACCCCAAGAGTAAATCAGGCCGATGTCATGGCACTGCCGAGAAGGTTAGCCATGATTCGCAATAAACAAATCACAAACGACCAGAAAAATGGAGGTAACGATTATGGAGTATTTGACTTTGAATACGGGTGCGAAGATGCCGCTGGAGGGCTTTGGTGTGTTCCAGATCCCCGACCTTGAACAGTGTGAGCAGGTGGTCTATGACGCCATCAAGACCGGCTACCGTCTGCTGGACACGGCGGCTGCCTATGGTAATGAAGAGGCCCTGGGCAAGGGTGTGGCCCGCGCCATCGCGGACGGACTCACTACCAGAGAAGAACTGTTCATCACCACCAAGGTGTGGGTGCAGGACCAGAAAACCGAGGAGACTGCGTATGAGGCGGTCAAGGTTTCCCTCCAGAAGCTGAACATGGACTATGCGGATCTGGTTCTGCTCCATCAGCCTATGGGCGACTACTTCGCGGCCTACCGTGGACTGGAGAAAGCCTATAAGGACGGGCTGACGAAGGCCATCGGCGTGGCGAACTTCTATCCCGGCCCCCTCACCAACCTGTGCGAAAATGTGGAGATCATCCCCGCCGTGGATCAGGTGGAGCTGCACCCCTTCTTCGCCCAGCAGAAGGCCATCGACAATATGAAGGCATACGGCGTGGTGCCCCAGGCGTGGGGGCCTCTGGCCGAGGGCAAACACGGCATCTTTACCGACCCGGAGTTGACTGAGATCGGCAAAAAGTACGGCAAGAGCGCGGCCCAGGTTGTGCTCCGCTGGAACGCCCAGCGCGGCGTGTCCATCATCCCCAAATCCGTCCATGTGGAGCGGATGGAGCAGAACATCGACATCTGGGACTTTACCCTGACCGATGAGGAGATGGCGAAGATCGCCGCCAAGGACCTGGGCCGCAGTGAGATCGTAGACCACGACGATCCGGGCTTTGTCAAGACGCTCTGCGGCATGAATATTCACGAGTAAAAGAGGCGAACTACCATGGCAGAAAAACTCAAAAATAAAGTGGCAGTCGTCACCGGCGGCGGTTCCGGCATCGGCCGAGCCATCGCGGAGCGGTTTGCCCAAGAGGGCGCGAAAGTCCTGATCGTAGGCCGCCGGGAGTCCAAGCTCCAGGAGGTGGCTGCGGAGAACAGCAGTATTTCCTATGTGGCGGGCGATCTGACGAAAACGGAAACTGTGACCCGTGTGATTAACGCAGTGAAGGAACGCTACAACGGACAGCTGGATATTCTGGTAAACAACGCGGGCTGGTGCCCCGTCCAGTCCATCAAGGATGTGACGCTGGCGGACTACGACACGGCGTTCAGTCTGGATGTCCGTTCCCTGGTGGATATGACCATTCAGACACTGCCCCTGCTGATCCAGTCCAAGGGCAATATGATCAACCTGTCCACCATCGGTGTGACCCACCGCAACTACAACCTCTCTATGTATATCGGGGCCAAGTCCGCGGTGGAGAACTTCACTCGGTGCTGGGCGCTGGATCTGGCGGCGGACGGCGTGCGCGTCAACGCCATCGCTCCCGGTCCCATCCGTACCGACATCTGGAATGTGACGAACCTCTCGGAGGAGGACGCAAAGGAGCATGAGAAGCGTATCACCGGCAATAACCCCATGCAGCGCTTTGGGGAGCCGGAGGAGGTCGCCAATGCCGCGCTGTTCCTGGCGTCGGACGAGGCCAGCTTCATCAGCGGCGCGGTCATCGCCGTGGACGGTGCTGACGGGGCGTTTTAAGCAAATGATTTGACTGGCAGACAGCGGCATGATACCTCCAGACAGGTGAATGCCGCTGTCTGCTGTTTTCACTATGATTTCAGGAGGAATTGAATCATGTTTACGTTTTGGATGCCGACAACGGCCCTGTTCGGCGCAGGGAAACTGAATGAGCTGCACACCCAGATCAACACCCCGATGGGCGCTGTCCACGGCAAAAAGGCACTGGTGGTCATCTCCAATGGCAAATCCACCCGCGCCAACGGGTATCTCGACCGGCTGGAAAATGAGATGAAACAGGCCAATGTGGAGTATGTGGTCTTTGACAAGGTGGCGGCCAACCCCACCAAGCCCGTGGTGGAGGAAGGCGGGCGCTTCGCCCGTGAGAACGGCTGTGACTTCATTGTGGCTCTTGGTGGAGGCAGCGTGATGGATGCCTCTAAAGCCATCGGCCTGATGGCGGCCAACGGCGGTGATCTGTGGGATTATGTGATGTTCGGCACTGGCAAGAAGCAGTGGCCTCAGAAGCCCGGTCTGCCCATCGTAGCCATCACCACCACGGCGGGAACTGGCTCTGAAACGGACGGCGGCGCGGTCATCACCAACCCGGAGACCAACGAAAAGACCGGCGTGTTCGGCCCCGGCACCTATCCTGTGCTGGCGATCGTAGACCCGGAGCTGATGACCAGCGTGCCGCCCAAGTTCAAGGCATACCAGGGCTTTGACGCCCTGTTCCACTCCACCGAAGGGTACATTTCCGCCGCCCGCAACGAGTTCAGCAAAATGGTGGCCGCCGAAGCGATCCGCAATGTGGCCCGCAATCTGGTGACTTCGATCCGGGAGCCGGAGAACATGGAGGCCATGAGTGCCGTAGCCCTGGGTAGCTACCTGTCCGGCATCCAGATGGCCATTGGCTCCTGCACCAGCGCCCACCCGCTGGAACACGCCCTTTCCGCCTATCATGAGAAGCTTCCCCCCGGCGCGGGCCTCATGATGATCTCCAAGGCATATTACAGCCACTTTGTGGAACAGCACGCCTGTGATGACCGCTTTGTCGAGATGGCGAAGCTCATGGGCATGGAGGACGCCAGCAAGCCAGAGGACTTCATCACCGCTCTGGTCAAGCTCCAGGAGGACTGTGGCGTGGCGGATCTGAAGATGTCGGACTATGGCATTGACCCGTCCGAGTTCCCCAAGATGGTACAGAACGCCCGTGACACGCTGGGAGCCAACTTCTTGAACGATCCCTGCCAGCTCTCCGACGAGGACTGCGTGGGCATTTGCCAGAAGTCCTTCCGCTGATCAGATAATCGGTAATTTTCAAGGGAGGAGACCCCCCATGATCTATAAACAGTTTCAAGATATTCAGCTCTCCCGGCTGGGTATGGGCAACATGCGCCTGCCGGTGCGCGGTGGGAAGATAGATAAGCAGAAGGCGCAGGAGATCATCGACTACGCCATGTCCCAGGGCGTCAATTACTATGACACCGCTTATGTCTATCACTCCGGCCAGTCGGAGTCTTTTCTGGGGGAGGCGCTGAACAGGTATCCCCGCGACAGCTACTATCTGGCCACCAAGTTCTATGTGATGGCCAATCCCAACATCGAGCAGATGTTTGAGGAGCAGCTTCGCAAGCTCCACACGGACTACATCGACTTCTACCTGTTCCACTGCGTCAATGAAGAAACTATCGGCGCCTATACTGCCAAGAGCCGGCGCTACATGGATTTTCTTCTGGAGCAGAAGGCCAAGGGACGCATCCGGCACATCGGCTTTTCCTCCCACGGAAAACCGGCGACCCTCCGACGTATGCTGGACTGGTCAGACGCCTTTGAGTTTGTCCAGATCCAGCTCAACTACCTGGACTGGACCATGCAGGACGCCAAACAGCAGTATGAGATCATCACGGAACATGGCCTTCCAGTCTGGGTGATGGAGCCGGTGCGCGGCGGCCGCTTGGCCTCTCTGGGAAACAAATATGACGCCATGCTGAAACAGGCAAAGCCGGAGTGGTCGGTCCCCGCCTGGGCCTTCCACTGGCTGATGGGTCTGCCAAATGTGACAATGATCCTCAGCGACATGAGCGATATGGGGCAGATCCGGGACAACATCGCCACCTTCCAGAATGAGGAGCCGCTGACCCCGGAGCAGAATATGCTCCTGATGAATGTGGCCGCCGGGTATCAATCCAGGCTGGCGGTGCCCTGTACGGCCTGCCGCTACTGCTGCGACGGCTGCCCGGTCAGTCTGGACATCCCCCGCTGGATGAACCTCTATAATGAGCTGTCACTGACCCACGACAAAGCGGCGTGGGAGAAAGCAATGGAGGCCGAGGTGAACCCCGCCGCCTGCATCGGCTGCGGCCAGTGTACCTCCCACTGCCCGCAGAGCATCGCGGTGCCGGAGATCATGGAGAAATTGTCCGCCTGGCCGGTCAGATAACAGAAAATTTGATGAAACGAGGAATATCGAAATGAAAAAAGTGCTTGCAATCGTCAGCAGCCCCCGCAAGGGCGGCAATTCCGAACTGCTGGTGGATGAATTTGTGAAGGGTGCAAAAGAAGCCGGAAATACCGTGGAGAAGGTGTGCCTGCGGGAGAAAAAGATCGCTCCCTGTCTGGCCTGTGAAGCCTGCCTGAACAACGGCGGTATCTGCGTCCAGGGCGATGACATGGGCGAGGTGCTGGCGAAGCTCATCGACGCTGATATGATCGTGCTGTCCACGCCGGTGTACTATTACTCCGTCTGCGCCCAGTTGAAGGCGATGATCGACCGCACCTTGCCCATCGGAGCCGACGGCGGCAAAATGAAGAACAAGGAGTTCTACTTTATTACCACCGCCGCTGACGCGCCCCGTGCGATGGAGCGCACGATGGCGGATCTCCAGGGCTTTGTGGAGTGTGTGCCCGGCTCGGTGGTCAAGGGCAAGGTGTACGGTTAGGCGTTTGAGGTGGGTGAGATCAAAGGCAGCCCCGCCATGAAAGAAGCCTATGAGCTGGGCCGAAACTGTTAACTGATCCGGGAATGCTGACAGACTGCGAGGTGAGAAAACGTTATGGTTTTCTATTTTTCCGCGACGGGCAATACACAGTATGCGGCACAGCGGCTTGCTCAGGCCACAGGAGACTATACGGTGTCCATCCGGGAATGTATGCGGGACGGGCGGCGCTCGTTCACGCTGAAAACGAATGAAAACTTTGGGATCGTGACACCCACTTATTTTCAGGGGATGCCTCTGTTCTTGCGGGAGTTTTTGTCCTCTCTCAAGTTGGAGGACGAGGGCGGGACGCATTATGCCTATGCGGTCTCCACCTGCGGCGTCAGTTATGGGAGCGCCGGGACCCAAGCGGTGCGGGCCGCTGAAAAGGCGGGCATCCACCTGGACGCCACCTTCCGCATTCGCATGGTGGATAACTGGAACCCCTATTTTGATATGAATGACGCGGCCTATATCCGGTCTGCTGAGAAAACGGCGGAGGAAGATCTGAAGGAGGTCTGCGCCAAAGCTGCCGCCAGGGAAAAAGGCATTTATCTGGCGGATACCTTTGGCAGCAAAAAAGAAGCAGAGTTGGCCGCCGCCTATGAGGAGAGCCGAAAAACCTCGCTTTTCCAGGTGAGCGATGCCTGTGTCGGGTGCGGAACCTGCGCGGCCCAGTGCCCCATCCAGGCAATCACGCTCCAGGACGGCAGGCCGGTGTGGAGCAAGGAAAGCTGTCTGCTGTGTCTGGGCTGCGTCCATAAATGCCCGAAGAATGCCATCGCCTATACACAGGCGACCATCGGACATGGGCAGTATGTCAATCCGCATATCAGTTCCGTCGTATAAAATCAGGAACCGCCTATGCGTAACAGCAAAGCGCTGATGGTTACACTTGATCGAACCCTTTGCCGTGAAGTCACAGGCAGCCTGCAAGTAACCGCCCTGGAGATCGACTGTGCGGAAACCTATGCCCAGGCAATCAGCCTGTACGCCCGATTCCACTATGTCCTGATTATCCTGGATCTCGGAATCCCAGATGCAGACGGTTTGTCCATTGTCCGGCGGCTCCGACAGCTGGAGCAGACGCCAATACTGGCTCTGTCATCCCGCAACTCCAGAGAGGAAGAGATCAGCGCATTGAACGCCGGAGCGGATGCCTACCTCCCTATAGAGGGGCCGCTGGATCAGGAACTGTGTCTGGCCCACGCCTCGGCCCTGATGCGCCGATACCTGAGCGCCAACACCAGAGAATACGCCGCAATTCAGATTGCTGGCATTGGCCTGAAAATCAATCTGAACCTGCGGAAGGCTTTCCTGAACGGAGAAAATCTGCACCTGACCCCGCTGCAGTATTCGATCCTGACCGCCTTGGCTGAACACCTTGGAGAGGTCGTCCCAAAAGAAGAACTCTATCAAGCAGCGTGGCCAAATGATTATGATATCCAGGCGGACGCATCGCTCAAATTCCAGGTCAAAGAGTTACGAAAAAAGCTGCGGATACATGGAGCGCCGGAGGTGATCGAAACTATCTGGGGCGTCGGATATCTGCTCTGCCTCGAAGATGATCCTCGCCTTGGTTAAACAAACTTTTGGCAGAGATACGGTACTCAAATTCTGCGGGGGAAATAAACAAAGAAAAGCCTTCCGCCATTTACAGAAGACCCGCGCTCCGCTATACTGAAGTCAGAAAAAGAATGGAGGGACGGCAATGGCGGGCAGGCGGATCTGCGCCGGATACTACCGGCGGTACGACGGTAGGGTAGTCTATGTGGTCTCCTTGGCCACCGACGCCGACACCGGCGAGGAGACGGTCATCTGGACCGCCTACCCTTTCTCGGATGTCCCCAGGTACTACACCTCCAGCAAAAAGTCCTTCTGTGCTTTCGTGGAAGTGAATGGGGAGCGGAAAGCCAAGTACAAGCGGCTGACGAATATGAGGGTCTCAGCGGAGGCCATCGAGCGACTGGAAGATGAGGGCTTCCGGGGACCGGTGCGTAAAAATCAAACACAGCAGATGGATGAAGAATATGACTCCCGCACATATCAGCAAGCCGCCACCTATCACGCATACGCCAAAGACCTGTGTGAGAACTATACCTTCGATTGGAACAAATACCGACTCTGCGTGAAGGCAAAGAGATATGCGGCCATCACACGAAGTGACTTTGCCAAACTGAAAGAGGACCTGCGGTTTCTGGACAACGCCCTGAAAACAGTGCTGTCGGAATACCGGGACTATTTCCGGGAGCGGTTTGTGGAGGGGCTGTCCATCCGCAAGTACGCTGAGGCTCACCAGCTCAACCGGGGCAGCGTGGACTACCTGCAAAAGAAATTTTTCTCTGCCCTGGCCTGTCTGCTGAAAGAGCGGGACGAGGCGGAGGGCAGGTGCCGCCTGCGGAAACCAGCGCAAAACTGAATCGACCCAACACCGAACGGAGCGTCTGCTGACAAAGCAGGCGCTCCGCTTTTCTGTCAGAAATATGTCAAGAAGATATAGTTTCTGCAATAGAAAGTAGAGGGGCCAAAGAAAGGGGTGAGTATGTCATTCCTATGTCGCAAGCGAGTATTATCGGGAAAAGTAGTAGGAGGGAAATTTTAAAACCCGAGTCCTCAGCACCTGCACAGGATAGGAAAATTTTGAAGTGAGCGTTCCGTTTTGCGGTCTCAATGTTGTGGTAGAGAAGTGGAAGGGGTGATCAAATGAAAGAGTCTGCCTATAAAAACTATAAGGAACTGCCGCTGTTCCTGAACTCAGAAACGGTGGCCAAGGTGCTTGGCGTGTCACCGTCCAGTGGTTACGAACTGATGCACGAGCCGGGTTTCCCGGTGCTGCGCGTCGGCAACCGGATGGTGGTGCCCAAGGAGCAGTTCATCCAGTGGGTGAACGAGCACACAGGAGGTGGCACATGAAGTACGGAAATTATCGGGACGGTTTCTTTCTGCCCAATGAAATCTTTCAACTCGGACTGAATGCAGGCGACCTGTCGGTGTACAGTTTCCTGCGGCGATGTGAAAACCACAGGACCCATCAATGCTGGCCCAGCATCCGCACCATCGGTGAGGCGGTGGGCATGAGCGAGAACACGGTGCGCAAGTACATCCGCCGGCTGGAGGAACGGGGCCTCATCACCACCGAACCCACCGAGGTTATCACCAAGTCCAGCGGCCGGCGTAACGGAAATCTGCTGTTCACCCTCCGGCCCATCGGAGGGGTAATTGACGAACACTATGCCAGCCAGCTGGCGGAGCTGGAACTGGCCGCGGAGCGCCAGCGTGTAGCAAAACTCCTGCGGGAGCAAGAAAGCCCCGCGTGACCGCCTGTGGGCCGCTGTGTGCCCCGATTGCGGGAGGGGCAGAGTCCCTGCCCCTCCCAGCGGGTTCAGGCCGGTGTAGGCCGGTTGTGAAAGGCGTTGCAGTACAAGGCTTCCGTCCCTTTTTGAACGGAACCGAAGGACGAAAGGAAAAGCAGGATAAAAGCCGGGGTCGCCGATGGCTCTTCCGGCCGGTCACTTCGCCCCGCAGTGCGGGTCGTTACGGGATTTTGCGGTGTATCAAAAGTGGGGTCAAAAACAGGCAGCGGGGATCACGTTTGTGGTCACAATCCCCGAACTCCTACTGCCATAACGAAAAAATAGGGGTCACGCCCCGGAAAGGAGCAGTTTATGGGCAAAAAAGAGAGATTCGCCTTCTATCTCACCCCGGAAAAGAAAGTCATTCTGGAGCGCCGGTTTCAGGAGGACGGAAGCCGGAGTATGACCGCCTTCGTCGAGCGGGCGGTGGACTTCTACCTGGACTACCTCAGCGCCAACAATTCCGGGCTGTTCCTGCCAACGTCTATCAAGTCCTACCTGGACGGACGGCTGGGACAGCTGGAGGAGAGGATGTCCTCTCTGGCCTTCAAACAGGCAGTGGAGCAGGACATGGTGGCCGGCATCTTGGCGGACGCCTGTCAGTTCAGCGACGAGGATCTCCGCCGCCGGCGGGCGGAAAGCGTCCAGAATGTGAAGAAAACCAATGGCCGAATCGCGCTGGAGCAGCGGGTACGTGGCGCGTGGGAGGAGGGCGATGAGTGGCAAGACTGATCCTGAAAAGCCCATACCTCAAGTGCGGCGGGAACAATTCTGTCAGCGGCTACCTGCGGTACATCGGGACCAGAGAGCGAGTGGAACTGCTCCCGGATGACCGTCCACCCACCAGAAAACAGGAGCAGTTGGTCAGAAAACTGACAAAAGATTTCCCTTCGTCCAAAGGGTTAGAGGAGTATTCTGACTACGAATCCAAGCCCACCAAGGCCAACGCCTCCGCCTTCATCACCAGGGCGCTGGAGGAAAACTGGGCGGCAGTACAGCAGTCAGAGGGCTACATGAAGTACATCGCTACCCGGCCCAGGGCGGAGCGTCTGGGGGACCACGGACTCTTTGGTGATGAAGATGCTGTGGATTTAGAGCAGGCCATGCGGGAGTTGGATCAGTACACCGGCAACGTGTGGACACACATCCTCTCCCTGAAACGGGAGGATGCCGCACGTCTTGGCTATGACAATGCCAAAGCGTGGCGGAACTTGCTCCGTACCAACCGCAACGACATCGCCGCCGCAATGAACATCCCACCGAATCACTTCCGCTGGTACGCCGCCTTCCACGATGAGGGGGAGCATCCGCATGTCCACATGATGGTGTGGTCAACGGAGCCGGGGGAGGCCTATCTTACCAGAGAGGGTATCCACAAGATCAAATCCACGCTCACCAATCAGATCTTCAAGCAGGAGATGCTCCACACCTACGAGCAGAAGTCCCAGTCGAGGGACGAACTGGTGCGGGAGGCACGCAGGGCCATCCGAAAACTCACGCAGGAGATGGCCAAGAGCATCTGCACAGAGCCTGCCATCGAACAGAAGATGGCGCAGTTGGCTGAACAGTTGGAAACGGTCAAGGGAAAGAAGTCCTACGGCTACCTCCCCAAGTCCGTAAAGAAAACCGTGGATGAGGTAGTAGACAAGCTGGAGGAGCTGCCGGTAGTGCGTGAGTGCTACGACCAATGGTGCGCCCTCCAAAGCGAGGTAGACAGCTACTACCACGACAAGCCAAGAGAGCAGAAAAAGCTGTCTCAGGAGAAAGAGTTCCGGCAAATCAAAAACGCCGTCATCCGGGAGGCGGAGTGCATCCACCTGGGGGAGATTTCTTTCGAGGACGCTGACCTGGCTGGGCATGACGAACCAGAGCAAGTGCGGGGCGAGTCCTATCTCTGCCGGGAACTGCGGCAGATCATCCGGAACGAGTCCCTTTCTCTGGCCGACCGGGACCAGGCTGCCGAGGAAATGGAACAGCTTGCCGGACGAGGTGACCCCCACGCCCAGTACTTGCTGGGCCAGCTCTACCGGGACGGTCCTCTGCTGATCCCGGGCAGTCAAAAGGCGAAAGACTGGCTCGCTCAGGCGGCAGAGCGTGGTCTGCCGGAGGCACAGTACGCCCTTGGCAAGTTGCTTCTCTCTGACGATTGGGAGGTGCGCGACCCGGAGGAGGGCATCCGCTGGCTGAAGGAAGCGACGGAGCACGGAAACCAGTGGGCCGCCTACCAGCTGGGGAAAGAGTATCTCAGCGGCGAATTTGTGTCAAAGGATGCTACCGAAGCGGTGGATTGGTTCACAAAATCGGCGGAGGCCGGCAACCAGTACGCCCAGTATATGCTGGGCAAGCTGTATCTGACCGGGCAGGGGCTTCCACAAGACCAAGCCCAGGCAATGGCGTGGTTTGGTCGTTCCGCCGCCCAGGGAAACCAGTACGCGCAATTCTTCCTGGAGAGCCAGAGCAACCAGCGTCCACCCTCCGTCATGCTGGCAGTCACCCGCCTGCTCTACCACATGAGCCGGATCTTCGAGGATCACTCTCTGCCCCGATCCAGCACCGGCCTCCACGTCGACAGCAAACTTCGAAGAAAAATTCTGGCAAAAAGGATCGCTATGGGCCACAAACCGGATGACCATGAGGAGGCGCAGGGCCAGGGCGGAATGGTCATGGGCGGAATGTGACTCACCCCCTCAAAAATTACGGCGCATAAAACAAGAAAAACCTTTCAGCCAAAAAAGTTCTGTCGGCTGGTGGGTATTGCGATGCCATGGACAGTTAGTATAGCAACAAATCAAACCGCCCAAATGATAACTTTTTCTGAATTCTGGGTCGTGCCCCTGGCTATTTCCTGTTTCTGTGGTATTGTGTGTTGCTGACGAGGAGGGATGAACCATGACAACCAATCAAATCCCGATCCAGCGGTGCCAGTACTGCGGGAGCGATGATCTGGGCTTGGGCTGGCAGCACGGCGAGGCGCTGGTGACTTATAAAAAGCACGGACTCCTGGGCAGCCGGCTTCGGTATCTGATCTGCCGCCGCTGTGGGGCCGTGGTGTATCAATGGGTGGCAGAACCTCATAAGTTCCCGCCTATCAGTAATTGCATCGCAAATCAAAGATAAACTCTGGAGGTGAGCGACATGGCAAAACGCAGACCGTCCGGCGACGGCATGGTACGGAAAAAAGACGACGGCCGCTGGGAAGGGCGTATCGTGGTGGGTCACAAGGCCAATGGCGAGCCTATCTTCCGGTATGTCTATGGCCGCACGCAGAAGGAATTACTGAGCAAACTCCACAAGAGCATCGAAACCTATCAGAATGTAGAACTGACCGAGGACAGCAGGATCACTCTGGGAGAGTGGCTTGACCGCTGGCTGGACGAGTACAAAGAGGGCACTATCCGCCCCAGCACGATGTACGGTTACCGGCAATATACTAAGCATTATATCAAGCCCATCCTGGGGGACAAGGTGATCTCCCGCATCACCTCAACGGATGTCCAGCGGATGTATACCAAACTGAAGCGGGAGGGACGCATCCACGAGCATCCAGAGTACGGCCACCAGCTCTCAGATTCCATGCTCTCCCGCATCCACGCCATGCTCCATCACGCCATGAAGGACGCTCAGAGGGCGCACCTGATCGCCAAGAATCCGACAGAGGGCACAGTGATCCCCAAGCCTAACTACCGGCCAAAGCAGATCCTGAACGAGGAGCAGTTGGACACCTTCCTGGAGGCCATTGAGCAGGATGAGGTGTGGCAGGACTTCTTCTACACCGAACTGACCACCGGCCTGCGCCGGGGGGAGATCTGCGGCCTTCGGTGGGAGGATTTCAACGTAGCAGATGGAACCCTCCAAGTCAACCGCTCTGTCAGCACCCGCAAGGCGGGCAACCTGGAAATCGGAGAAACCAAAACCAACAAGGGCCGGCGCACCATCTCTCTGCCGGACAGCACAGCCCAGCGGCTGCGAGAGCGGAGGAAATCTGCCGTTAGCCAGTGGATCTTCCCAAATCCGCTGCACCCGGAGGAGCCGGTCAACCCTGGTTATGCCTATCACCGGCTGAAGACGATCCTGAAAAACACGGGACTGCCCAGTATCAGGTTCCACGATTTACGGCATACTTTCGCCACCCACGCCCTTGCTGGCGGCGTAGACGCCAAGACCCTGTCCGGCATTCTGGGCCACACCAACGCCAGCTTCACCCTGGACACCTATACCCATGTGACCGGCGATATGCAGAAGCAGGCGGCGAACATCGTGGGAGATTTCATGGCAGACATCTTGGGAGAGGAGTGGAAACCGTGGCAAGAAAGCGAAAGAACGGCGAGGGAACCGTAAGGCTTCGCAAGGACGGCCGCTGGGAGGGCCGGGTGGTCATCGGCTACGATGATAAGAATCTACCCAAAACCAAGAATGTCTTGGCCAAGACAAAAAGCGAGTGCGTAGAGAAGCTGAAACAGCTGCAGGAGCAGTACGCTCCGCCCAAGTCAGACAAGGTCAAGCCTGAGATGCCCTTCGGGGAGTGGATGGACTTCTGGTATCAGAACTACTCCAAGCCGAAACTCCGGCCCACCACCCAGACGGGCTATGAAGGCAGGATCTATCAGCACATCATCCCGGAACTGGGCGGCATACCCCTCAACCAGCTGACTCAGAACGACCTGCAGCAATTTTACGCCCGGTTGAAAAAGAGCGGACGGCTCCTCCATGTGGAGCACTACGGTCAGGGGCTGTCCGACCGCATGGTGCGGGCCTGCCATATGAACTGCCGATCCGCGCTGGAGAGGGCGGTGCAGGAGGGGCTGATCCGCGTGAACCCCGCTGTCGGCTGCAAGCTGCCGCCCAAGAAGGCTCGAGAGATGCAGGTGCTGACCCGTGAGGAGATCCAGCGGTTTCTGATCCAGGCCAAGGCGGAGGGATACTTCGAGTTGTTCCTGCTGGAGCTGACCACCGGCCTGCGGCGGGGCGAACTGCTGGCCCTCCAGTGGGATGACCTGAATCTGGAGACCGGAGAGTTGAAGATCACCAAGCAGGTCTACCGGACAAAGGAGGACGGGCTACTGATCTCTCAGCCCAAGACGAAGTCCTCCATCCGCACGGTCAGCCTGCCTCCGCCGCTCCTGGCCATTCTGAAAGAGTACAGGGAGTGCGTAAATTCCCGGTGGATGTTCCCCTCACCAGTCAAGGAGGACTCTCCGCTGGACCCGGCCTACATCAGAACGCGGCTGCACCTCATTCTGGAACACGCCCAGTGTAAGCAAATTCGCTTCCATGATTTACGGCACACATTTGCCACCATCGCTCTTGGAAACGGGATGGACGTGAAGACCCTCTCCGCCATGCTGGGCCATGTTTCGGCGGCCACCACGCTGGACATCTATACCCACATCACCAACCCGATGCGGTCCGAGGCGGCGGCAAAGATCGACCAGAGGATCGGAAAGGCCGACCCCAGTGGGAAAGACCTGGCATCGGAGCAAACATCGGAGACTGCCCCGCAGCCCTTCGTCCCCTTCATTCCCTACAACGGCAAGATCCGAAAGGCCGGCACCGGCTGTATCACCCAGATCAGTGAACACTGCTGGGAGGGCCGGTACTCCCCGGTTTGGCCGGACGGCAAGAAACACTCCCGGAATGTGTACGCCAAGACCCGGGAGGAGTGTGAGGCGCTCCTGCCTGGGCTGATCGAGCAGATGAAGGCGGAGATCAAGGCCATCAAGGAGAGCGGAAACCTGGATGCCATCCCGGACGGGATCAGCGAAAAGAAAAAAACCATCGCCGCCTATCTGCGGGAACATCCGGAAGTTACCAGCAAGAGCGCCATCGCTAAGGCGGTGGGGACGGACAGAAGCACCGTGCGGAAGTATTATAGTGAGATTCGAAATGAGTTAGGGCTGAAATAAACGCAGAAATTGCGCCGCAGTAGACAAGACAAATCCCCTCTGGAGCTTGCTCCAGAGGGGATTTGGTCCGAGATGGGAGACTCGAACTCCCGGCCTGATGGTCCCAAACCACCCGCGCTACCAACTGCGCTAATCCCGGATATTCGATTTTTCTGCATGATACCATGCGGAGAAAGAAAAAGCAAGTTTTCCGTGTCTGTGGGCGGCGCTGTGGTCAAACCCAATTTTGCCGGAATTTTTCAACCGGGGGATTTCCGCCGCAGGCTACTGTCCCAAGGGCTTCCGGGCTTTCACTTTCGGGGGAATGGATAGGCCGTCTATCCTCCCAAAGCAAGCGCGCTACCAACTGCGCTACACCCGGTTATGGAATTGTTTTATCTGTGGTCTTTCATGTGGTCTTAGCCGTTTTTTGACCAACGGCTTTGCAGAAATAGTTCCCGCTTCTGGTGGTGTCCCAGCGGTTTGTGAGGTTGGGCTTTTTCCCTCATGGATGGGCGGGATACGCTCCCAAATCACGCGTGCTGCCAACTACGCTACATTTGGTCATAGATATTTCTCCCGCCCGGGGGCGTTCTTCCCCACATACGTGCGGCAATATACTCTGCGATCCGCCGCGTTGGCACTCTGGCACCATCTTTTACTGGATCGGGGACAGCACGATGGGTTCATTTTATACCTCTCTATTTTACCTGTTTCTCCGCCAAAGTCAAGTCTATTCGCTTCCGGCCGGTATGTCGGAAAGGCCGTCCGGAGGCTATGGGGCCTCCGGACGGCTTGACCAGGTCTCTTCACTTGGAAACGCAGAGTCGATTGTTCTCCACGGTAAGCTTGGCGGTGTCACCGGCCTTGAGGGTGCCGTCCAGCATCTTCTCGGCCACGGCGTCTTCCACCTTGCTCTGGATGGCCCGGCGCAGAGGACGGGCCCCGTACTTGGGATCAAAGCCCTCCTTAGCCAGCTCTGCCACAGCCTCGTCGCTGGCATCCAGGTGGATGCCCATGGTCTCCATCCGGGCGGAGACGGTCTTCAGCATCCGCCGGGCCACTTCCCGGATGTCCTCCTCCGTCAGGGGGCGGAATACGATGATATCGTCGATCCGGTTTAGGAACTCCGGGCGGAAGGTCTGACGCAGCTCCGCCATCACCTGCTCCCGGGCGGTCTCGAACTTCTTTTCAGCGTCAGGATCGGAGTCCCGCTCCTCGGCGGAAAAGCCCAGCTTGCTGCCCATGGCAGTGAGGCTGCGGGCACCGATGTTGCTGGTCATGACGATGACGGTGTTCTTGAAGTCCACCATCCTGCCCTGAGAGTCGGTGATCCGGCCGTCATCCAGAAGCTGCAGCAGGATGTTCCACACATCCTCGTGGGCCTTTTCGATCTCGTCAAACAGTACCACGGAGTAGGGCTTGCGCCGCACCTTCTCCGTCAGCTGACCGCCCTCCTCGTGGCCCACATAGCCCGGCGGGGAGCCAATCAGACGGGACACTGTGTGCCGCTCCATATACTCAGACATATCGATCCGGATCATGGCGTTCTCATCGCCGAACATGGCCTCTGCCAGGGACTTGCACAGCTCCGTCTTTCCCACGCCGGTGGGGCCCAGGAACAGGAAGGAGCCGATGGGGCGCTTCGGATCCTTCAGACCCACACGGCCCCGACGGATGGCCCGGGCCACGGCCTTTACGGCTTCGTCCTGACCCACTACCCGCTCGTGGAGGGTGTCCTCCATGTGCAGCAGGCGGGTGCCCTCATCCTCCGTCAGACGGGTGACGGGGATGCCGGTCCAACCGGCCACCACGGCGGCGATATCATCAGCGTTCACCGGGCGGTGCTGGGTGTTGTTCTTGCGGCGCTTCTCCCGCTCCATCTCCACCTGCTCCTGGTAGTCCTTCTCAATGTCCCGCAGCTTGGCGGCGGTCTCATAGTCCTGCTTCTCGATAGCAGCCTCCTTGTCCTTGGCCAGGGCGGCGATCTTCTCCTCCAGGCTCTTCAGCTCCGGGGAGATCTCCTCCGTTTCCATCCGCACCCGGCTGGCAGCCTCGTCCATCAGGTCGATGGCCTTGTCCGGCAGGAACCGGTCGTTGATATACCGGGCGGAGAGCTTCACGGCGGCCTCCAGGGCCTCGTCGGTGATCTGGAGGCTGTGGTGCTTCTCGTACTTCTCCCGCAGGCCCTTCAGGATCTCCAGAGACGCCTCCTGGCTGGGCTCACCCACCTGCACCGGCTGGAACCGGCGCTCCAGGGCG
>ENA-UOJV01001219-UOJV01001219.1-human-gut-metagenome-genome-assembly--contig:-C82-NODE-1219-length-30148-cov-9.882032_pt1 | contig 30148 bp, 28 predicted proteins | sample MGYA00242356_ERZ723903 | MGnify/ENA metagenome assembly ERZ723903
ACTTGCGACCTCTGCGTCCCGAACGCAGCGCTCTACCAAACTGAGCCACGCCTCGATCACAGACGTAAGTATAATATAAAATTCAAAAAATGTCAACCATATTTTTCATTTTTTTTCAAACAATTGTAACAGTTCCGCCATGCATCTTCCAGATGCCTGCATGATACAAAAACGCAGGCGGATCTTTGCATGGCGGAACCATTACTGGCAATTCTTTTTTACAGCATTTTCCGGATGGTCTCGCACAGCTCGTCCACGGCCTTATCCGCATCCCCATTTTTGATCTCCTCCACCACGCAGGATTTGACATGGCTGGACAGCAGGGTCCTGCTGAACCCGTTTAACGCCGACTGGATCGCAGATACCTGGACCAGGATATCGGTACAGTACCGCTCATCCTGGACCATGGCCTTCACTCCCCGTACCTGTCCCTCGATCCGGTTCAGCCGGCTGATAAGGTCCTTTTCCTCCTTTGCTGATCTGTGCTTGTGTCTGATCTCACATTCTTCCATTCCTGTACTCTTATTCTCGTCCACGATCTCTCTCCTTGTCTCAAAAACTAGTCAATCACCTTGTAATCTTGATCCTCTACTGCTTTTTTAAGAACGTCATACGCCACGTCCTCCTTTAAGGTCACCACAGCGGTGCCCGCCTCATGGCTCACAGCGGCGCTTTCCACTCCGGGAACTGCCTCCAGGGCCTTTTTCACCCGGGCCTCGCAGTGGCCGCACATCATACCCTCGATCTTTAAAGTCTTTTCCATGATCTTCTTCTCCTTTTTCTTTTTTTCAGCTTTTATCTTCCTGTCTCTGTCTGCCCGGTGCAGATCAAAGAAGTTCAGCCTCAGTGCATTGGATACGACGCAGAAGCTGGATAAGCTCATGGCCGCAGCGCCGAACATGGGATTCAGCTTCCACCCCAGGACCGGGATAAAAAGCCCCATGGCCAGGGGGATGCCCACCACATTATAAAAGAACGCCCAGAACAGGTTTTCATGGATGTTCCTCAAGGCCGCCCGGCTTAAGCGGATGGCCGCCGGAACGTCCGACAGGCGGCTCTTCATCAGTACCACATCCGCCGCGTCGATGGCAATGTCGGTGCCCGCTCCGATGGCGATGCCCGTATCCGCCCGTGTAAGGGCCGGAGCGTCGTTGATCCCGTCGCCGACCATGGCCACCCGGCCCTGCTCCTTTAAGGCCCGCACAGCGCTTTCCTTGCCGTCTGGAAGGACGCCCGCAATGACCTCGTCCACTCCGGCTTCCCGGCCTACGGCCCTTGCGGTCCGTTCATTGTCCCCGGTCAGCATCACCACGCGGATCCCCATGTTCTGCAGTTCCTTCACAGCCCTGGGACTGTCCTCTTTTATGACGTCCGCCACGGCTATGATCCCCAGGAAACGCTCTCCTGAACCGAAGAAGAGCGGGGTCTTTCCATTCTCTGCCAGGGCCAGGGCCTGGTCTCTGGCTGCCTCCGGTACAGAGACCTTCGTCTCCATGAACCGGAGATTTCCGCCGTACACCGGCGTTCCTTCTGCCAGGGCCGTAAGGCCGTTTCCCGGAAGGGCTTTGAACTCTGTCACCGTTCCCGGCGCAAGCCCCTCTTCCTCAGCCTTCAGAAGCACGGCCTTTGCCAGAGGATGCTCGCTTTTTTTCTCTAGGGCGCAGGCCATGGAAAGGAGCTCCCCTTCCTGGACCCCCTCCCCGGGGATCAGATCCGTGACCCGGGGCTCCCCGCTGGTGATAGTGCCGGTCTTATCCAGGACCACGATCTCTGTCTTCCCGGTCTCCTCCAGGGACACAGCCGTTTTAAACAGGATCCCGTTTTTCGCACCCAGTCCGTTGCCCACCATGATAGCCACCGGCGTGGCCAGCCCCAGGGCGCAGGGGCAGCTGATCACCAGCACCGAGATCCCCCGGGCCAGGGCAAATCCATAGGTCTCCCCGGCCGCCAGCCAGCCAATGACCGTAAGGACCGCAATGGCAATGACCGCCGGGACAAAGACGCCCGACACCCGGTCCGCGACCTTGGCAATGGGAGCCTTGGTGGCCGCCGCGTCGCTGACCATTTTTATGATCTGGGAAAGGGTGGTGTCCTCTCCTACCCGGGACGCCTCACAGCGGATAAAGCCCGACTGGTTCACCGTGGCCGCAGATACCATATCTCCAGGGCCTTTATCCGCCGGGATGCTCTCTCCGGTCAGGGCCGCTTCATTGACCGCACTCTCTCCCTCTAAGACCACGCCGTCCACGGGAATGTTTTCTCCAGGCCGCACCACAAAGATATCGCCCTTTTTCACCTGGGCAATGGGAACCTCTGTTTCCACGCCGTCCCGTTCCACCACAGCCGTTTTGGGGGCTAGCTTCATGAGGCCCTTTAAGGCATCAGTGGTCCTTCCTTTGGACCGGGCCTCCAGCATCTTTCCCACCGTGATGAGAGTTAAGATCATGGCCGCCGACTCAAAGTAGAACTCGTGCATATACGTCATGACCCCGGCCATATCGCCGTTTAACTGGGCCTCCGTCATTTCAAACAGGGCATATACGCTCCATCCGAAGGAAGCGGCGGACCCCAGGGCCACCAGGGTGTCCATATTGGGAGCCCGGTGCAGGAGCCCCTTAAAGCCGCTGATAAAAAATTTCTGGTTGATCACCATGACCGCCGCTGACAGCAGAAGCTGCAGAAGGCCCACGGCCACATGATTGTCCGCAAAAAACTCCGGGACCGGCCAGCCCCACATCATATGTCCCATGGAAAAATACATGAGGACGGCCAGGAATCCCAGGGAGGAGAACAGCCGTTTTTTTAATACCGGAGTCTCGTGATCCGCCAGGGCGTCCTCGTCAAAGGCCGCGCCCCCGGCGGCAGGACCGCTCCCGGCTCCGTCCTCTCCGCTGCGGCTTCCCTTTACCGAGGCCCCATAACCCGCCTCCTTCACGGCGGCGATGATATCGGCAGCGTCTGCGCTTCCCTCTACGCCCATGGAGTTGGTCAGAAGACTCACAGAGCAGGACTCCACTCCCGGAACCTTCGACACCGCTTTTTCCACTCTGGCGCTGCAGGCCGCGCAGCTCATGCCGGTCACTGTATATTGCTCCATTGATTCCCTCCGTAACAGATTTTTTCTATACCCGTACTGGGTACATCTATAAAATATCACTTTTGGATATTTCTGTCAAGGAGGGACCGCAATTTTTTCTCACAGCTCCCGGCGGACGGACAGCCGTTAGAAATCGAACAGGGAAAGCTGGTTGGTCTCCGGAAGGTCCTTAAGGATCCCCAGTTCTCCCATCAGGTCGCAGATGGTCTTGCTGACCCTGGTCCGGTTCCTGAAATCCTCCTTGGAGAGGAAGGGACCGTCCTTGGCCGCCTCCTCGATGGAGTCCGCCGCCTTCTCGCCCAGGCCGTCGATGCTGTTGATGGAGGGCATCAGCTTATTTCCCATGACCTGGAAATGCCTGGCCCTGGCCTTATAGATATCCATGGGAAGGAAATCAAAGCCCCTGGCGTACATCTCCTGGACGATCCGCATATCCCTTAAGGTATCCTGCTCTTTTTTGGAAAGGGAGTCGGACCGCCTCTTATAATCTGCCAGATGGCTTTCCAGCTTTTCCCGTCCCAGACACATGATCTCATAGGAAAACGCGCTGGCGCGGATGCTGAAGAAGGAAGCATAATAGGCCAGCGGATAGAATACCTTGCAGTAGGCGATCCGCCAGGCCATCATCACGTAAGCCGCCGCATGGGCCTTGGGGAACATGTACTTGATCTTTTTACAGGACCATATGTACCAGTCGGGCACCCCGTGGGCTGACATCTCCTCCTCCCACTCAGGCTTTAAGCCCTTGCCCTTTCGGACCGATTCCATGATGGTAAAGGCCGTTCCTTCCTCCAGTCCCTGCTGGATCAGATAGACCATGATATCGTCACGGGTGCAGATGGCCGTCTGGATCGTTGCCTTGCCCTCCTGGATCAGGGTCTGGGCGTTGCCCAGCCACACGTCCGTTCCGTGGGCCAGTCCGGCGATCCGCACCAGGTCAGAAAAATATTTGGGCTTTGTATCCAGGAGCATCTGCATGGCAAAGTCCGTTCCGAATTCAGGGACCCCCAGGGCTCCCAGCTTACAGCCGCCGATGTCCTCGGGCGTGATGCCCAGGGCCGAGGTATCCTGGAACAGGCTCATGACCTCCCTGCAGTCCAGAGGGATATCCTTTACAGGATCCAGGCCGATCAGGTCCTGGAGCATACGGATCATGGTGGGATCATCATGGCCCAGGATATCCAGCTTTAACAGGTTGTGGTCAATGGAGTGGTAGTCAAAGTGGGTGGTGATGGTCTTGGTGGTCATATCGTTGGCCGGGTGCTGCACTGGAGTGAAGGAATAGATCATCTCTCCCAGGGGAAGGACCACGATGCCGCCGGGGTGCTGGCCGGTGGTGCGCCTTACGCCCACGCAGCCCTGTACGATCCGGTTGATCTCGCAGTTTCTCTTTCTCTCCCCATGCTCCTCAAAATAGTTCTTCACATAGCCGAAGGCCGTCTTATCCGCCAGGGTGCCGATGGTCCCTGCCCGGAAGGTCTGGCCCTTTCCAAAGATCACCTCCGTGTAATCGTGGGCGCGGCTCTGGTATTCCCCGGAGAAGTTTAAGTCGATATCCGGCTCCTTATCTCCCTTGAACCCCAGGAAGGTCTCAAAGGGAATGTCAAAGCCGTCCTTGGTCAGGGGATGGCCGCAGACCGGGCACAGCTTGTCCGGCATATCGCAGCCGGCCATACCGGAATATTTCTTCACTTCCTCTGAGTCGAAGTCGTAGTAATGGCAGTTGGTGCAGTAATAATGAGGACTTAAGGGGTTTACCTCCGTGATCCCCGACATGGTGGCCACAAAGGACGAACCCACGGAGCCCCGGGAGCCCACCAGATATCCGTCCTCATTGGACTTCCACACCAGTTTCTGGGCAATGATATACATGACGGCAAATCCATTGGAGATAATGGAGGTCAGCTCCCGCTCCAGCCGGTCCGTCACGATCTTCGGAAGGTTTTCCCCGTACATTTCATGGGCGCGGTTGTAGCAGATGTTCCTCAGGGTCTCGTCAGAATTTTCAATGACAGGCGGACACTTATCCGGCCGCACCGGGGCGATGGGCTCGCACATATCGGCGATCTTCCTGGTATTGGCGACCACCACCTCATAGGCCAGATCGCTGCCCAGGTAATCGAACTCTGCGAGCATTTCCTCCGTGGTGCGCAGATATAGGGGGGCCTGCTCGTCGCTGTCCTTAAAGCCCATGCCGGCCATGAGGATCCTCCGGTAGATCTCGTCCTCCGGATCCAGGAAATGGACGTCGCAGGTGGCGCACACAGGCTTTCCGCACTGCTCCCCCAGGCGCACGATCTTCCGGTTGATCTCCTTCAGATCCTCCACGGTCTTTACGGTGCTCTTTTCATCCCGCAGCATGAACATGTCGTTGCCCAGGGGCTGGATCTCCAGATAGTCATAAAACCGTACCAGCCGCTGGAGCTCCGCGTCAGTGCCTCCCCGCAGGATGGCCTGGTAAAGCTCCCCGGCTTCGCAGGCCGAGCCGATGATCAGTCCCTCCCGGTACTGGTTTAAAAGGCTCTTGGGGATCCTGGGCCGTCTGGAAAAGAACCGCACATGGGACCAGGACACCAGCCGGTACAGGTTCACCCGGCCCAGGTCGTTTTTTGCCAGGATGATCACATGGTAGGTGGGCATTTTCATGATAGCTGAATCCTCCGCCTGGTTAAAGACGTTCAGATCGTCCAGGGTCTCCATACCATGCTGTTTTTTTAACATTTCCACGAATTTCAGGAAAATTCCTGCCGTGGCCTCCGCATCGTCCACGGCCCGGTGGTGGTTCTCCAGGGATACATTTAACGCCTTGGCCACCGTATCCAGCTTATACCGGTTCAGATTGGGAAGGAGCACCCGGGCCAGGGCCACCGTATCCATGACCGTGGGATGGAATTCATATCCCAGAACGGAGGCATTGTGGCTGATGAAGCCCACGTCAAAGGACGCGTTGTGGGCCACCAGCACCGCTCCCCGGCAAAACTCCAGAAACCGCCCCAGGACCGGGCCGATGGTCTCGGCTCCCATGACCATGGCATCGTTTATGCCTGTGAGCCGTTCAATCTCAAAGGGAATGGGCACCTCCGGGTCCACAAACTCGTCCATGCGGTCTGTGATCACCCCGTTTTCCACCCTTACGGCTCCGATCTCAATGATCTTATTCTTCACAGGGGAAAAGCCGGTGGTCTCAATGTCAAATACCACAAAAGCGCCGTCCAGGCTCTGGTTTTCAGAGTTCTCCACGATCTCCTTCATATCGTCCACCAGGTAGCCCTCGACCCCGTAAAGGACCTTGAAGGCATCGCCCTTATCCAGGGCATGGCTGGCGTCCGGGAAGGCCTGGACGCAGCCGTGGTCAGTCACAGCCAGGGCCGGCATTCCCCACTGCTTTGCCCGTTTTATGATATCCTTTACCTCAGAAACGCCGTCCATGTCGCTCATTTTCGTATGACAGTGGAGCTCCACCCGCTTCACCGGCGCGTTGTCCACCCGCCGGGTGGTAAAATCCTCGCACTTTTTGATCCCAGTGATGGATCCCACGGTCAGCTCGCCGTCGAACCGGTCGATGGTGGTGATCCCCTTGAGCTTTATGAACTTCCCCTGCTTTATGGCCTCGTCGGCGTCGGCCTCCTGGTCCTCTCTCAGGAACATCTTGATGGTGATGCTGTCGGTGAAGTCGGTGAGATCAAAGATCATCATCTTGCTGCCGCTTCTAAGCTCCCTTTTTTCCACCCGGATGATCTTTCCCCGTAAGACCACCTCGCCGATCTCTCCGGCGATCTCATGGATCTCCATGGTCTCGCCCTCGAAATCGCGGCCGTAAAGTACATCTGGATTCTCCGACTTCCGGTAGGGCATTCTTCCTCCCCGGCCGCCGTCCCGCTTAAAGCCGGAGCCAGAGCCGTTCTGGCCGCCCTGGAAGCCGCCGCTTCCGGCCCCGCTGCCGGGATTCCCTTTTCCTCCGGCAGTTTTTTTCTCTCCAAAGCTCTTTTTTGTAAAGGTCCGGGAGCCGGGCTTTTGATCCTTGGCCGGGGCGCTCCCCCCGCCTGGACCGCCATGGTCTTCCTCCTGGCCCCGGGAGCCTGCCGTTTCCTCCTGCCCGCCGCCCATATCCTGGACGTGGGACGCCAGAAGGGCCGCCAGGGCCGCCTCCTCGTCAAAGTCGTCCCGTCTCTCCTTCTCTGCCTTTGTGAAGGAAAACCTTACCTCTGCCGGAAGGCCGCACCGCTCTGTAAAGATCTTTTCCAGGATCCGCCCCACTTCCTTTGAGCGTTCCCGGTAGATCAGATTGTCCTCGATGGTCATGACCATGGTATCCTCTGCCTCAAAGGCCGTTTCCGCCCGGCGTAGGATATTGTATTCGATCATGCCAAAATTCTTAAACTCCATCAGGATGCTGTCCTTGTAGACCTGGTACAGCTTTTCCGGCGTATACTGGGCCGAAAGGCGGTATTTTTCAAGGATCTTCACGGTGATGGAGCGGCCGGGGAAGAGCTGTTTTGCGATCCCATCCTCCATGCTGTAAATATTCTTTTTATGGATCAGTCTGGGACTTACGATATAGATGCGAAGAGAGCTTCTGTCCTTTGGCATGGATACCTTTTCCACCATGACCAGCTTTAGAAGCTCCTTTAATTCTTCGCCGATATGCAGTCCCGGAAATACTTCCAGAAACGGTTTTTCCATTATTCTCCCTTTGCTTCCTTCATGGCCAGAAGCTCCGCCCGCAGAGCCGGCAGAAGCTCATCCTCCGGCAGCTTCTTAAGGATCTGCCCCTTCTTAATGAGCAGGCCCTCGCCAATGCCTCCAGCAATTCCGATATCTGCCTCCCTGGCCTCTCCCGGTCCGTTGACCACACAGCCCATGACGGCTACCTTCACATCCAGGTCGATATCCGCCACCATTTCCTCCACCCGGGTGGCCAGGCCGATGAGGTCGATCCTGGTGCGCCCGCAGGTGGGGCAGGAGACCACCTCGATGCCGCCCGTCCTCAGCTTCAGCGCCTTGAGGATCAGCTTGGCGCTCTTTATCTCCTCCACGGGATCCCCGGTCAGGGAAACACGGATGGTGTCCCCAATGCCCTCATAGAGGATGATCCCCAGGCCCACAGAGGATTTAATATTTCCAGAAAGCAGGGTCCCCGACTCGGTGATCCCCACATGGAGGGGATACCGGCAGTCCCTGGCCAGAAGCTCGTGGGCTTTGACGCACATCATCACATCTGAGGACTTGATGCTCACCACCAGATTATCGTAGCCCAGCTCCTCGATGACCTGGACCTCCCTTTTTGCGCTCTCCACCAGGGCCTCCGCCGTGACTCCCCCGTACCGTTCCACCAGCTCCTTCTCCAGGGAGCCGCTGTTGACTCCCACCCGGATGGGGATGTTATACTCCTTCGCCTTATCCACCACGGCCTTGACCCGCTCCCTGGCGCCGATGTTCCCCGGATTGATCCGGATCTTATCAGCACCGCTTTCCATAGCGGCAATGGCAAGCCGGTAATCAAAATGGATATCCGCCACCAGAGGGATATGGATCTCCCGTTTGATCCGGCGGATGGCGTCAGCCGCCTCCATGGTGGGCACCGCCACCCGGATGATGTCACAGCCGGCGGCCTCCAGCTTAAGGATCTGGTCCACCGTGGCCTCCACATCCTCTGTTTTCGTATTGCACATGGACTGGATCAGCACCGGATTCCCTCCGCCGATCACCTTATCTCCGATCCGGATCACCTTCGTATTTTCCCTGTACATAAAATCCTCCAAACTTTCCACGGACCGCCTTGCAGACCGGCGGCCTTACATAAGGAATCTCACATCGTTAAGCAGCACAAACACCATAAAGGCCATGAGAAGCGCCATTCCGGCCATGTTCACCGCGCCCTCGATCCTCTGGTCCACCGGCTTTTTCGCCGCCAGCTCGTAGGCGAGGAACACCAGACGGCCTCCGTCCAGGGCCGGGAACGGCAGCAGGTTCATGACGCCCAGATTGGCGGAAAACATCACCATCAGATTCAGGATGTTCATAAACACCGTTACCAGGCCATAGGGCCGCACCTGGTCCACCGTATCGTCGATGATGGAGACGATACGCACCGGACCTGCAATGTCGTCGGCGCTTATCCGGCCCTTTACCAGCTCCTTTAAGCTGTCCACCACAGTAAGCACTGCGTACCGTACTTCTGTGGCTCCGTATTTTATGATCTTCGGGATGTTAAAGCCCAGGGACTCGTAGCCGGAAAACTGGATCCCGGTCAGATACCGACCATGCTGGAGCGTAAAAAGATCCGCATCCAGGAACGCCTCATGGCTCTCCCATTTTCCAGTCTCTCCGTCCATCCGGTCATACTGCACCGTAATGTCCCGGTTCCCGTTTACCAGCATCTTAAGAACCACATCCCTGGCGATCATCACCCGGCGGCCGCCGATCTTTGTGATCACATCTCCGGCCTTAAGCCCTGCCGCATCCGCCGCCTGGCCCGGCGTCACCTCCTGGATCCTTGCCGGATCATAACCGGACCAGGATACGATGACCATGGCGAATACAAAGGCCAGGATAAAATTAAAGACCGGGCCTGCGGCCACCACGGACATCCGGGCTGCCGGGGATCTTGAGAAAAACGAGACTCCGCTTCCGTCCTCCGGGTCATTCTCTCCCTCTTCGTCGCCAAATTCCCCCAGCATGGCGCAGGAGCCGCCAAAGGGGAACAGCTTCCAGGAATATCTGGTCCCGCTTTTTTTACTCACATGGGAAAGGAGCCGGGGACCAAATCCAAGGGAAAACTCCACCACAGTGATCCCATTAAGCCTGGCCAGAAGAAAATGGCCGAACTCATGGAATAAAACTATCACACTTAAGACAACCAGTGCCAGTATCACGCTGTCCCTCCATTATATCTGAAATTTATTCTTTTCCTGCCGTCTGCGCAGGAACTCATACGTTTCCTGCTCCGCCTCCAGGACCTGCTCCAGAGACGGATGGCTGATCCTTGTATGATGGGCCATGGACTCGGCGATCATATCCGTGATCTCCAGGTATCCGGCCCTGCGGTCCAGGAATTCCGCCACGGCAAACTCATTGGCCGCGTTGAATACCACCGGCATGGAGCCTCCGGCCTTTCCGGCCTCATAGGCCAGGGCCAGGCCGCGGAAATTCTCCGGATCCGGCTTCTCAAAGGCGATCTCCGTAAGCTTCCAGAAATCCAGCCGGTCCCCGGCCAGGGGCCGCCGCTCCGGATAATACAGGGCGTACTGGATCGGAAGCTTCATATCCGGCGTTCCCAACTGGGCCATGACGGCCCCGTCCTCAAACTGTACCATGGAATGGATGATGCTTTTAGGCTGCACCACCACCTGGATCCGGTCCAGGTCCACGTCAAAGAGCCACCTGGCCTCCATCACCTCCAGGCCCTTGTTGACCATTGTGGAGCTGTCGATGGTGATCTTTCTTCCCATGGACCAGTTGGGATGCTTTAAGGCATCCTCCACCTGCACGCGCTCCATCTGCTTCCTGGTCCAGCCCCGGAAGGGGCCTCCGGAAGCCGTCAGAAGGATCTTATCTATCTTATTTCTATACTCTCCGTTTAAGCACTGGAAAATGGCGCTGTGCTCGCTGTCCACCGGAAGAAGGCGCACCTGGTGCTCCCTGGCCAGGGGGACGATGAGATGGCCCGCTGTCACCAGCGTTTCTTTATTGGCCAGGGCGATGTCCTTTCCCGACTTAATGGCAGCCATGGTGGGACGGATTCCGATCATCCCTACCACCGCCGTCACCAGGATCTCATATCCGTCCATGGCCGCGATCTCCATGAGGCCGTCCATGCCGGATACGATCCTTGTATCCGTATCCCTGACCCGCAGGGCCAGGTCCTCTGCCCTTTCTTCGTCCCAGACGCCGCAGACAGCCGGATTAAATTCCCGGATCTGCTCCTCCAGGAGCCTGATATTGCTTCCCGCCGCAATGGCTTTTACTGAAATATCCCCGTTGGCCCGCACCACATCCAGGGTCTGGGTGCCGATGGAGCCGGTGGAGCCTAGGATCCCTATGGTCTTCATTCCGCTTTCCCTCTTTCTCTTATCGTAAGCCCAGGAACATCACTGCAAAGTAAATGGCCGGGGCCGTAAAGATCATACTGTCGAACCGGTCTAAGATCCCGCCGTGGCCGGGGATCAGATGACCGTAGTCCTTGACGCCGTGGTTCCGTTTGATGGCAGAGGCCGCCAGATCCCCGATCTGGGAGATCACAGCCGCAATGGCACAGGCAGCGGCGCTGATAACACCGGGCCGGGCCAGCTCCACCATATGGCCTTCAAAGTATACGCCGTATAAAAAGCCCAGGAGGGCCGCTCCCAGAACGCCTCCCACGGCTCCCTCCACCGTCTTTTTGGGGCTCAGCTTCGGCGCCATCTTATGCTTTCCAAGGAGCATTCCCACACAGTAGGCACACGTATCACAGCCCCAGGAGCTTAAAACGATGAGCCACACCAGGTATTTTCCGTCGGGCATGGAGCGCACCTGATACAGGTAGGAAAGCATCAGCCCCACATAAAAGATCCCGAAAAAGGCCACTGTGATCTGCTCGGTGGTAAATTTAGGGAACGTAAACACATAGATGGTCATTAAAAGCATCAGCGCTGCGATGGCAAGGAAGGTCACATGACGGTCCATGCCAGTCCATACGATGGCATAATACGCCAGAACGGCCCCGTAGCCCACCAGGCCCGGCAGCTCCTTTTCGATCTTCATGACCCGGTACAGCTCAAAAAGGCCGATCAGGGAAATTGCCAGGGACACCAGAAACAGAAGCGTCCCTCCCTTAACCAGCAGAAATGCCGCCAGGATCACCAAAACGATCCCGCTGATCAGTCTGGTCGTAAACATATTGTCACCCCTTACTTCTTCTCCGTCTGGGAAACGCCGCCGAACCGGCGGTCTCTCTTATTATACTGGCGGATGGCCTCCAGTAATTCCTCTTTGTTAAAATCCGGCCAGAGGCAGTCGGTCACATAGAGCTCCGAATAAGCAAGCTGCCAGAGCAGGTAATTGGAAAGACGCAGCTCCCCGCTGGTGCGGATCAGAAGATCCGGATCCGGGATCCCGGCAGTATCCAGATAGGAGGCAAACCGGCTTTCCGTCATCTCCTCCTCGGTGATCCTTCCGGCCTTCACATCCTCCATGACCTTTTTTACAGCCCGGGTGATCTCATCCCGGCTCCCGTAATTGACGGCGATCACAAAGGTAAGGCCTGTATTGTCCTTTGTCTCCCGTTCCAGGCTGTCGATCCCCTCTACGATATCCGGCGCAAACCGGCTCCTCTCTCCAATCATCCTTACCCGCACATTATTGGCCTTGGCGATCTTTAAAAGCCGTTTTGCATAATACCGGAACAGCTGCATCAGGGCTCCCACTTCCTCTGCCGGCCGCTTCCAGTTTTCTGTGGAAAATCCATAGACCGTCAGGTACCGGATCCCCAGTCTGGCTGCGTCTTCTACGATCTGCTCCACAGTTTCGCAGCCCTTTTTATGGCCCAGCTGCCTGGGAAGGCCCCGTTTTTTCGCCCAGCGGCCGTTTCCATCCAGGATCAGCGCCACGTGAGCAGGAATCTTGAGATTTTCTTCCATTCTTTCCTCCCGTCCGGCATCCTTGGCCGGATTTCAAAAGACAGGGGCCAGGTTTCCCTGCCCCCTGTGATCTTATCTTATACTGTAAGGATCTCTTTCGTTTTGTTCTCCACAGCCTTGTCGATCTTCTCGATGGCCTTGTCGGTGATCTTCTGGATCTTTTCCTCAGCATCCTTTAAATCGTCCTCAGAGATCTCATCGTTCTTTTCCATCTTCTTAAAGGTATCGTTGGCATCGCGGCGGATATTGCGGACTGCCACCTTGGCATTCTCGCCCTTCTTCTTTACATCCTTGGCCAACTCCTTACGTCTGTCCTCGGTGAGCTCCGGGAAGATCAAGCGGATGCAGGAACCGTCGTTGTTGGGGTTGATGCCCAGATCCGAGGTCTGGATCGCTTTTTCAATGGCCTTTAACAGGCTCTTCTCCCAGGGCTGGATCAGGATCATCCGGGCCTCAGGCACGGAGATATTTCCCACCTGCTGGATCGGGGTCGGAGTTCCATAATAGTCTACTTTGATCTTATCCAGAACGTGCGGATTGGCGCGTCCGGCACGAATGGAGGCGTAATCATTCATCAGGCTGTCAATGGTCTTATCCATCTTTTCTTCGTAGATCTTTAACTGTTCTTTCATAATAACCTCCTGTTATGAAACGGTAACGATGGTACCGTTAATATTTCCCTGCATGGCATTGGCGATGCCGTTTTCCTCGTTTAAGGAGAATACGGCCATGGGCATTTTATGCTCCATGCACATGATGGACGCCGTCAGGTCCACCACTGCTAACTGCTTGTCGATCACTTCCTGGATGGAGACTGTATCGTACTTTTTCGCAGCCGGATTGACCCTGGGATCGCTGTCATAAACGCCGTCAATGGCCTTGGCCAGGAGAATGCAGTCCGCATCCATCTCAATGGCCCGCAGTGTGATGGTCGTATCCGTGGAGAAATAGGGATGTCCGATCCCTCCGGCGAAAAATACTACCATGCCTCTTTCAAAGTATTTATTGGCCCGGTCCTTGGAAAACAGCTTTGTCATAGAGCCGCACTCAAAGGGGGTTAAGATCTGGGTCTTCATTCCAGTGTTCCGGAAGATCTCAGATACGTAAATACAGTTCATGACGGTAGCTAACATTCCGATCTGGTCCGCCTTGGTACGGTCGATGGCGTCGCTGGTACGGCCTCTCCAGAAGTTTCCTCCGCCGATGACGATGCCCACCTGGACGCCGGCATCCACCGAAAGCTTCACCTGTCTTGCAACCTCTTTTACCGTATCCTCGTCAAAACCTGTTTTTTTCGGACCAGCCAGCGCTTCGCCGCTGAGCTTTAAAAAAACGCGTTTCATTTTCATTCTCTGCGCTCTCCTATGTATTTTGTTGTAACCGTCCAGCCATCAGGGATCCGGCGCTTCCTGTCCGCCGCAGGCGGCAGGAAGGGGCATGGCTGAACCGTTCTTTTTTGCTTGTAGGAAATTATATCATACTTTCTGTGAATTGCCAACATGGATTTAAAAGGTTCTCCAGGTTCCCGCTTTCAGCCGGCTTTTCATATAAGCACTTGCATTCCTTTTTCCATGAGATATAATAGAAGAATAAGGAACAGTTCCCGTCAATTTCATATAAAAGCGAGGTAATCACAATGAGAAAAAAGCTTGATCTGACCGAAGGTATTTTCCCCATGCCGGTTTTAATGGTGGCCACCTACAATGAGGACGGAAGCGTAAACGTCATGAACGCCGCCTGGGGCACCATGCAGGAACGGGGCAATGTGGCCCTTAACCTTTCCGAAGCCCATAAGACCGTAAAAAACATCAAGGCAAGAGGCGCCTTCACCGTAAGCATCGCTGACGCCGCCCATGTGACGGAGGCCGATTATTTCGGAGTGGAATCCGGCAATAAGACACCTGATAAATTTGCCAACAGCGGCCTCACTGCCAGCCGGTCCGAATTCGTGGACGCTCCAGTGATCAACGAATTCCCTCTCTGCCTGGAATGTACCTTCATTGAATACCAGGATGGGGCATACGGCTGCGGCGTCATCGGAAAGGTCGTGAACGTGACCGCAGACGAAAGCGTCATGGACGGGGACCGGGTCGATATGGACCGGGTAAACGCCATCGCCTTTGATCCCTATACCCACGGCTATTATAAGGTATCCGGAAGAGTCGGAGAGGCTTTTAAAGACGGACTGAAGCTCAAAAAATAGATCTTCAGCGCCTTTTTAGTTTTTTCCGAAAAAATCCCCCGGGGCCGCGCTCCGGGGGATCCACTTTTAATAATTCTCTGCCTTTACTTCAAAATAGCTCTGGGGATGGGCGCAGACCGGACAGACTGCCGGGGCCTTTTTCCCGATCACGATATGGCCGCAGTTCCTGCACACCCACATCACCTCTTCACTCTTTTCAAAGACCTTTTTCATCTCCACGTTCTCAAGAAGCTTTAAATACCGCTCCTCATGGGTCTTTTCGATCTCCGCCACCATACGGAACTTATGGGCCAGAGCTGTAAAGCCTTCGGCCTCCGCCTCCTGGGCAAAGGTCTTGTACATATCGGTCCACTCATAGTTCTCTCCGGCTGCAGCGGCTTTTAAGTTCTCTGCTGTATTTCCCAGGAGGGATAATTCCTTGAACCACATTTTGGCGTGCTCTTTTTCATTATCTGCCGTTTCCTGGAAGATCGCGGCGATCTGCTCATAGCCTTCTTTTTTTGCGACGCTGGCAAAATACGTATACTTGTTCCTGGCCTGGGACTCGCCGGCAAATGCAGCGATCAGATTCTGCTCTGTCTTACTTCCTTTTAATTCCATTGCAATTCCCTCCATAAGAATGTTTTTACTGACATTTTTATTTTATGGATTATTATGTCAAAAGTCAATGGATCCTATTCGAAATTCACACATCTTTCACATTCCATATTCTGGGTCCGCTGCCAGGCCAGCAGACGACAGCTATTACATCAGTGCCAGGAGCTTCCGGATATCCTCTTCCTTTGTGGCCCAGCTGGTGGCAAACCGCACCACCGTATGGTCCGCATCCTTTTTCTCCCAGATACTGAAGCTCACTTCCTTCCTTAACTCCTCCAGCTTTTTGTTTTCCAGGACCACGAACTGCTGGTTTGTGGGAGAGTCGATGTGGAAGCCATAGCCCTTTTCCTTCAGCCCCTGCTTTAAAACCTCAGCCATCCGGATGGCATGGCGGCTTACTTCCATATAGAGGCCATCGGTAAACAGTGTATCAAACTGGATCCCCAGAAGGCGTCTTTTGGCTAAAAGTGCTCCATGCTGCTTGATGGTGGTGAAAAAGTGCTTCGGAACCCGCTCCTTTTTCGGGAACACAACGGCCTCTCCGCAGAGAGCTCCCACCTTTGTTCCTCCGATATAAAAGGCGTCGCAGTACTCAGCGATCACCGGCAGAGTCACGTCCGTACCATGGGCCGCAAGACCGTATCCCAGCCTTGCTCCGTCCATATACAGGGGAATCCCATACGCTTTGCAGACCTGATGGAGGCCTTTCAGCTCGTCTTTTGTATACAGTGTACCGTATTCCGTGGGATGGGAGATGTAGACCATGCCCGGGAATACCATGTGCTCATACGTCTCGTCTCCCCAGAACGTCTTTAAAAGGCCTTCCAGCTCCCCCGCGTCCAGCTTTCCTTCGTGATGGGGAAGTGTGATGACCTTATGGCCGGAAGCCTCGATGGCTCCGGACTCGTGGCAGTTCACATGGCCTGTCTCTGCGGAAACCACTCCCTCATAAGAGGATAAAAGCCCGTCGATGACTGTGGCGTTGGTCTGGGTGCCGCCCACCAGGAAGAACACCTCGCCTTCCGGGCACTGGCATGCGTCCAGGATCTTCTCCCTGGCACTGGCGCAGTAGGGGTCTACTCCATAGCCGGGCAGCTTCTCCATATTCGTTTCGATCAGTCGGTTTAAAATTTTTTCATGGGCTCCTTCCAGATAATCGCATTCAAATGCCAGCATCGTTATTTCCTCCTCTATATTGTTTTTTCAGTTTTTTCGGATCTTTCAGATCTTTCGGAACGCTCGGTTTTTTCAGGTCTTTCTGGTCTTTCAGATCTTTCGGGGTGCTCAGTTCTTTCTGGTCTTTCGGTTTTTTCGGTTCTTTCTGCTCTCTCCGCTCTTTCAGCCCTTCCGGATCTCTCCAACCTCTCAGACTGGCCCTGCCGCTCTCCCCGTGGCTGCCGTTCTCCCCTGGGGGCCCGCTCCGGCTTCCCGGCCCGCTCTGGCTTTTCTCCCCTCTCCGGCTTTTCTCCCCGGCTCCGCTCATTTCTTGTTTCCGGCCTGGCCTCCCGCTTTTCCTTCTTTTCCTTTTTATCCTCACGGAAGCTTTTGAGAACCAGACTGGACGGATAACGGTATGCGTAGGTACAGCCCTTCATGAGCGCTTCCTCCTCCGGAGTCCGGCATACGCTGAGGATCATGTCCTCCTCTTCCTGGAGAAGGTAGGCTTCCCCATTTCCATCCCTTTCACGGATCTCCTTATAGATCCGGTACTTTCTGTAATACTCCGGACACGGAGTCTGCTTCACCTTCACCGGCTCCGGCACAATATTGAGTTTATATGCATCCGACATCCTGGCCAGGATATTATGTACCTTTTCGCAGTTTTCCCTGGACACCATATCAGGGGACGGAATACAGACCATGTAATTCATTTTCTGTCCTTCTTTCTCTTTCATGTATTTCATGCCGCCGGGGCCATAATGTCCCGGCCCCTTTTATACCGGATTATATCATGGCAGAAATCCCTTTTCAATAGCCGCTTTCACTGGCGGCGCTTCTATTCCTGCGCCCGGATGGCCCAGCGCATCTTTGTGGATCTGGCCCGGGGATTTCTCTGACATTCCTCCGCCGAGGGACGGATCACCTCCTCGGAGATCTCCTGGTACAGCCCGGCCTTCTTCCCCTCTTTAAAATAGTGCTTCACAAGCCGGTCCTCTCCGGAATGGAACGTAAGAATCGCCGCCCGTCCGCCTGGGGCCATGACGCCGGGGAGCTTTTCCAGAAAGCTGTAAAGCACTTCAAATTCGCTGTTGACGTCGATCCTCAGGGCCTGGAAGCACCGCTTACAGGATTTCACCACTGCTTCCTTTCTCTCTTCCTCCGGGAGAAATCCCAGCGCTGTCTCGATGGCCTCTTTAAACTGGGTGGTGGTCCGTATATATTCCTTTTTCCGATTCCGTTTTAATACCTCCCTGGCGATCTCCTCTGCATAAGGCTCATCAGAATTCTCCGCCAGCATTCCGGTCAGCTCCTCCCTGGTCACTTCCTTCAGCCGGTCCGCAGCAGACACTCCCTTTTCCGGATCCAGTCTCAGATCCAGGGGGCCTTCGGCTTTATAGGTAAAGCCCCGCTCCGGATTGTCGATCTGCATGGATGAAACTCCCAGATCGGCCAGGACGAAATCGAATTTTCCCACCTCCTCCGAAAGAAGGTCGATCTCTGCAAAATTCATCTGACGCACGGTAAGGATCTCCTCCCCAAAGCCCTTTTCCCTCAGCCGGGCCGTGGTCTTTACGATCTCAATGGGATCCACGTCCAGACCATAAAGATGGCCGGAGCCCTCCAGCTTTTCCAGCATCCTCCGGCTGTGGCCGCCATAACCCAGAGTGGCGTCCAGCCCCCTCTGGCCTGGCTGGATCTGTAAAAATTCCAGGATCTCATCGACGCAGATGGATAAATGCATCCCCGCCGGCGTGCTGCCCTTGGAGATAACCTTTTCAATGGTCTCCGCGTATTTCTCCGGTTCTCTCTCTTTATATTTCTCCTCAAATGTCCGGGGATGGGTCCCCTTATAACGGACCCGCCGCTTATGTGGCTTCTGCATATCCTGATTCTGGTTCTGTTCTGCCATTCCCTCTTTGTCCTTTCCTCGTCTTTCGTTCCATTGTATCACGGACGGCTCCCGATTTCCATAGTTTTCGGTTTCCCCGGTCCCAGGCCGCAGGATCCAGCCCCGGGCCGCAAAAACCGGCTGGCATCCGGCAGCTTCCTGCCAGACACACAGCCGGTCTCACCTTATGTCTGTTTTATTATTTTACTTCCACCAGCTCATACTCCCTGGAGCCGAAGCCCAGGGCAGCGGCAGCCTCGATGGTGTGGACGCCGTTGCGGCTCTCCACCCGCTCCAGGAAGTGCTTCTGTCCCGGATCATCCGTTGCCGCATATACCAGATCGATGCAGGCCTGGTCGATGGCGATGGGATCCTCGGAAACAAGGATACCGATATCCTTCATGCAGGGATCCTCTGCAACGGCGCAGCAGTCGCAGTCCACAGACATATTCATCATCACGTTTACATACACCGCGTTTCCATGGAAGAAATCCACTACGGATTTGGCCGCATCCGCCATGGATTCCAGGAAGGAATCATGGTCAGAGGTCCAGATCTTTTCCGGGTCTCCGGCACCGTGGACGTACGCCTTTCCATAAGAGGAAGCACAGCCGATGGCCAGCTGCTTTAAGGCTCCGCCGTATCCGCCCATGGGATGGCCCTTAAAGTGGGACAGCACCAGAATGGAATCGTAGTTCTTCATGTTCTTTCCCACGAAGTTTTTCTGGATCACCTTTCCTTCCGGAATGGAGAGTTCCAGATCCGGGCCTTCTGCATCCATGAGATCCACGCGGAAATATTTTTTCCAGCCATGGGCCTCCAGGGTGCTCATATGTTTGGCTGTGGTATTTCTCTGCCCTTCGTAAGCAGTATTGCATTCTACCACATTGCCTCCTACCATATCGATGATGGGCTTCCAGAAGGCGGGCTTTAAAAAGTTCTGGTTTCCCACCTCGCCGGAGTGCAGCTTAATGGCCACCCTTCCCGGCAGTTCCTTTCCCAGAAGGCGGTACAGCTCCACCACCTTTTCCGGTGTGATCTCTCTTGTGAAAAATACTTTCGACTTCATATCGAATCTCCTTTCCTGAAGGGATATAATGGATAGCTTTATTATATCGCCCTCAGGCGGTTCTGTCTATCACTTCTGTCTTTATGATGCGAAATCCCTGCTTCCTGTACAGCTCTATGGCCCGGCGGTTCCAGTCTGCCACGTGGAGGACTGCAGGGCCGCGGCCCTCTTTCTCCAGAAGGACCAGAGCCCACTGTAAAAGAGCCCTTCCCAGACCCTGGCCCTGAAATTCTCCCTTCACCACCAGATCGTCGATCTCTTTCCCATAAACGGCCACCGAACCCGCCAGGGTCCCTGAGATCTCCAGGATCCAGATCTCTGACCGTCTCCGGGCCAGCTCTTCCCGGCCGGCGCAGCATTCTGCCGGCTGCAGCTCCAGAGCCGTCCGCATGGCCAGAAAGCAGCCGTTGTACATGATCCTGTATTCCTCATAATCGCTGTCCTGGTAATTTCTCAGGTCCAGGGATGCCTCTGCCCTTCCTCCTGCATATTCCATGGTATGTACAGTAAATTTCAATCCTCTTCCTCCGTTCAGCCGACCCCGAAATCCGTGATCTCATAAAGGACCTCCACTGCGGGATCCTCCATAAGCCACTGGTACTCATCCATGAACCAGTCCACCAGAGCCTGGTCCCGACGGATGGGAGTGGTATTATTATTGTAGACGTTGACGGTCCCCAGCTTAAAATACCGCTTCAGACAGTCGATGTCATACCGGATCATGTCCTTTGTCTGGCCCTGGATCCCCACCATAAGACAGGGCGAGTCGAAATATTCTGCCACCTCCCCCGGTTCCCGGAAATCCGCATGCTTATTCAGGACACGCTGGCGGAAATCATAGTCAAAGGTCTCCACGCCGATCTTGAAAATTATAGGTACGCCCATCCGCTCCCGCATTTCCTCCAGCTTATGGCGGTAGATCCAGTGGGCCTCAAAAAACAGCTGCTGGATATTTTTATTATGCACAAGGGCCGCGATCCCGTCAAGCGTCGCCTCGGGAAGCTCAAAGCAGCTCCCCGAATTGATGATCTCCAGGGCTCCCATGTCTCCCGCCACCTGGGCCAGTACCTGCTGGTTTAAGGCCTCCATAGCCTCCCGGTCCCTTCCGTTATCCTCGATATAATCACAGAAGGCGCATTTTCCCCAGGCACAGGGAAAACCCCTGAGGAGACATATCTCCCTCTGATTTTTAGCAGTGATCCTGCTGTACCGTTCCTCTGGTATTCCCATAGCTGTTCTCCTTTCTTAAGGACCGCAGGCTCTGCCCTGCTGGCCGCATATGGCCTGTTTCAGCCGGTCCGGCACAGCGCCTGCGGCTGCAGACGCCAGAAAAAGGCTCACCGTCCGGTCTGCCAGATCCGTAATGACCTGCACCAGAAATATGCTGGCAGTCATTCCCAGGGGGGTGTGGGACAAAAGCTGTACAAGGACCGTAGAGCCCGACGACGTGATCCCGCCAAAAAGGCCCGCGCAGATCAGGGAGCTCACAATGGTCCCGGGAACAGTGATCAGCGCCGCAGCCAGAAAAAGCCGCAGCCCCCTGACGCGTCCCATAAGCTCCGGCATTCTCCTCGACGCCAGCCCCGCCATAAATCCAGTAACCATGCCCACCGGCGCAAAATACAGCGAATAAATATCAGTGGTCATTCCCATAAGGATCCCGCTGAGAAGATTGGGGAGCATACCGTAAACGGGCCCCAGGAGGATGCCTGCCAAAATGGTCCCGATGCTGTCCAGGTATACTGGAAGCCGCAGGGCCAGGGCTGCCTGTCCGCCCGCTGTGTTGATGCAGGCTGCCAGGGCGATCAGTACCATCTGGTTTACAGTCATTTTTTTCCTGCTTTTCATCGGAGCTGCGCCTCCTTTCCGTGAAGGAATGCCGTTCCCGTCATCCGGCTTCCCGCCGCCAGACCGGGGATCAGATCCAGCTCCTCCTCCCGGCATTTCAAGAGCCTGGAAAAGAACAGCCGGAAAAACCGCTCCGGATCCGTTTCTGTCAATATAAGGGCATTGGGAGCTTTTCTATAAAAGCCCATGGAGTCCACCACGGTCTGCCCCCGGGAGATCCCCTCCGTCTCCACCGCCGTATACGCTTCAAACCCTCGGCATAGTCCAGGGTCCGCGAAATGGGCCACAGCCAGGGGATCGTTGATGACGCAGCCGATCAGATGCTCCCACTCCCAGTGGAAATCAAAATAAAACTTCGTAATCGCCGACACAAAGCTGCCAACCTCCGGATCCAGCCGTTTCAGATACGCGAGAAGATCCGGAGTCAGGACGATCTGTCTGGTCACGTCCAGCCCTGTCATCTCGATCTTCTTTCCATACAGGGCAGCCGTTTCATACACACGGGCCGCCGCATCTGGATCTGCCCAATAATTGTATTCCGCCACTGGAGAGCAGTTCCCATGGCTTTTAAAGCTGCCTCCCATGGACACGATCCGGTCCATGGAAAGGATTGCTTCCGGACAGTCCGAAAGCAGACGGGCCAGATTGGTCATGGGCCCCAGGGCGATCACGGAGCAGGGGCCTCCTTCCTGTCCCGGCGCAAACCGTTTTTTTAGAAACTCCTGGGCGGTCATGGAGTTCTCATAGCCTGGGACTTCCGGGAGAAAGCTCTCTCCCAGCCCATCGGCCCCATGGGTATCCAGGGCATTCACATAGTCCCGCTTCAGCGGCCTTTCTGCTCCCACATAAATGGGAATATCCAGACGCCCCATATGCTTTAAAATTTTTTTTGTGTTGGAAAAGCCCATATCTGCCGGGCTGTTCCCACATACGATGGTAATGGCCTCCACCTGGATCTCCTCCATGGACAGCGCCAGCATCAGAGCCAGGCTGTCGTCGATCCCCGGGTCACAGTCAATAACCACCTTCTGTATCTTTTGATCCATCCTGTTTTCTCCTTCCGTTTTCACGCAGGGGAAACAAAAAACCGCCCCTGCCAGTTTTCTGAAAACCTCAGATAAGCGCACCAGCTTCTGGAAATCCATCCAGAAAACCGGTGCGCCAGGCAAAGAGCGGTACCAGCCCCGCCTTCCGGCCAGGGCTTTTTACCTTTATCATTCTCACTTATGCCTAGTTTTTTATACTGGGAGGTTCACGAACCAGTGGGGACCCCAGAGGATCCCGGTGCCAGAAGTATAGCACAGGGAAGGAATTTGCGCAAGGCCTCTCCCATGTTTTTCATTGATTTTCCACTCTGCTTTTAGTATAATGAAAACATCGGAATGTTCCCGTGAAAAATCAGAAAACGGGACAGATACAAAAGGGAGGAAGATTCTTATGCAGTATAACAAAGAACGGATTTTATCCAGACTCATGGAAATGATCCAGATCGACAGCGTTTCCTATAAGGAAGGCCCCATGACCGACTATCTCCAGAAATATTTTGAGGACCGCGGCTATGAAGTATACCGCGATCAGGCTGGAAAGGCCGTGGGCGGGGACCACAGCGGAAACCTCCTGATCCATATTCCTGGAACTATGGAAGGAGAATCCATCTGTCTCAATGCCCACCAGGATACGGTGGAACCGGGGATCGGTATTGTTCCGGTTCTTGAGGACGGAAAATTAAAGAGCAGCGGGGACACGATCCTGGCCGCCGACGATAAATCCGGAATCGCCATCATGCTGGAGCTTTTGGAGGTACTGAAGGAAACAGGAACCCCCCATCGGGACATGTACTATCTTTTCACCATCTGTGAAGAAAGCGGCATGTACGGCGCAAAAAATTTTGATTATTCCAAAATTCCTACCAAAAACATCTTTTCCCTGGACGGAGCCGGAAATCTGGGCTTTATCTTAAAATCCGGCGCCGGAAAGGACGTGCTGACCATCACCTTCCACGGAAAATCCGCCCACGGCGGCATTGAACCAGAAAAAGGCATCAATGCCATCAACGCTGCGGCCCTGGCCATCAGCAAGGTGAAATTCGGCCGCATCGATCCGGAGACAACCTCCAATATCGGCCGCATCGAGGGCGGCGCAGCCACCAACATCGTTACGGATAAAGTCACCTTTACCTGTGAGGTCCGCTCTCACTCCCAGGCCCAGATCGAGGCCCAGGTGCAGAAGATCATGGATGCATGCCAGGAAGCGGCCGCCGAATTCGGAGCCACCGTGGACATCGATGTGGACCACTTCTGCCCGCCCCACAAGCCGGATCTGGACGGCTTCCTTACAAAGGCAACGGTCCGCGCCCTGGAACTTGAGGGGATCACACCGGAATACCATATCAGCAACGGCTCCGGCGACAGCAATATCTTCTCTGGCCACGGCTTTGACTGCTCCGGGATCTCCACCGGTATGTTCAACGTCCATACCACCGATGAGTACCTGGATCTGGCCGTATTCGAGCAGGCCTTCAACGTAACCTGGAGGATCGTGACAGAGCCTCTGGATTAAAGACAGGGCAGGCAGGGAATAATATCTGTATAGAAAAAAGGATGCTGCGTATCAAAGGGCGAAAAACGTCCTTCCACAGCATCCTTTTTCTTTACACGCCCACTTCTGCCGGTATCACATGCCTGGTGTAAATCCGCAATAAACGCTTCACATTTTATCCCGCACACCCTTGCCCTCCGAAAATAAATATGCTATACTCCCGGCAAAACATATATTTCCTTTGTTCCTGGCCGTATGGCTGTCTGGACTTTCTATCTTCATTTCAGAAAATCTATGCTTTTCCATTTTCTTTATCATGAAAAGCAGGAGATTTTCAGTTCTCCTGCGAAAGGAGGACAAATGAATCATCGAAACCATGATACCAGCCCCGGCCACAATGGCCCACCAAAGCCAGCGGCCCGCCGCGACTATAAGGATTCCGTATTCCGGATGCTGTTCCGGGACCGGACGAATCTCTTAAGTCTTTATAACGCGGTCAACCAGACCTCCTATACGGACCCGGAGGAGCTGGCGGTCATCACCCTGGAAAATGCCGTCTATATGAACATGAAAAATGATGTGGCCTTTCTTATGGACTTCCGGCTGAATCTCTACGAGCACCAGTCCACCTGGAATCCCAATATGCCCCTCTAGGATCTCATTTATGTGGCAAAGGAATATCAGGTCCTTACGAAAGACCAGACACTTTACTCTTCCAGCCTCATCCGGCTCCCCACTCCCCGCTTTGTCGTGTTCTACAACGGCTCCGGGATGACTGAGGAATCCTGTATCCTGAGGCTTTCGGACGCATACCAGAGCCCCGAAGCCGAGCCCGAGCTGGAGCTTAAGGTCCGGGTTTTAAAGATCGCCCCGGAGGCCAACCGTGAGCTCCTGGAGGCATGTCAGAGCCTGAAGGAATATATGCTCTTCGTGGAACAGGTACGGAAGTATGCCGCATTCCTGGAGCTGAACGAAGCAGTGGACCGGGCCGTCAATAAATGCATCCGGGATGGGATCCTTTCAGACTTTCTCTCAAAGCATAAAGCGGAGGTGATCGCAGTGAGTATCTTTGAATATGATGAAGAACGGGAGATCCGCCTCATACGGCAGGATGAATTCCGGCAGGGACAGCAGAATATCCTCAGAAATCAAGTTCATAAAAAGCTCCAAAAGGGAAAATCCCCAGCCGTTATCGCAGATGAGCTGGAACTGGAGCCGGAGGTAGTGGAAACGCTGATACAGGAGCTTCGGAAGGAATTATCCGGCAGCGTCCTTTAGAGCTTAAATGCCTTTGGGACCATCCTTACCCGGTATCCTTCCGCTGGGAGTTGCTGTAAAACAGATGCCTTATCTATAATGCAGCGCTACACTCATCCGGCGCAAACTATCCCACCCATCTTTTAACGTGGACAGTATCAAGCGGCTTCTCCTTCTCCTCTCAAAAATGGGCATAGAAAAAGCCGGGATGTATTTCTGCACCCCGGCTTCAGCGGTATCCTGGGTTTAGATTCTTGTCAGAAGTTGGACTCCGCAGCTTGATGTATTCTTGATAAGTTCATTTTTTCTCACACTCTTGTTTATTTCCGTTATAAGCCAGATAATAACCTTTGAAATATACCGTGTGCTTTCACACACGGCAATTTTTTATGGACGGAGTCCTTTTACAAGAGTCTGGAACTCTTGCTCTGTATCCACAAAATGATATGGCGCATACTCACCATACGCAGTTGGTCTGCTGATTGTTACAAGTTGTACTCCCTTATAACCAACTGCTCTGTTCAGTTCCCTTTTTAATTCTGCCAGATGCTTTCCATGAGTTGTTTTTAGAGCAAAACAACCATATCCATCACGATCCTTCGCTACCAGATAGCACATTATTCAATACCTCCTTAAATTCATGCTCATTCCGAATCAACCCGCTTTCATACCTTTCACGCATTTCTCTTCCCGTCTCTATCGGATACTTCTTTTTATATAGGTAATTGTGAAGCCAGTTATTTAGCTGCCTGTCAAACAGCGTATTAAACTGAATTTCTATAGGGTAATGTCTTCCGCTTTTCTGATAGTACACATGAACGCCTCTGTAACCATCATCCACTGCTTTTCCTTTCGTCATATCAGCGATTCGAAACTGCGGAGACTCTTCTTCTAATATTTGATCGTAACTATCACAAAAAGCCCGAAAGCCTAAAATATCATTAAATACTTTTCGAGTCTGGTGATCCGGATAGTAACGGTCATACTTCAAAAGTATGGAATCCAAACTCTTGACTCTGTAATCTAACGCAATGCCTGAAAGGACTTCCTGTTCATCCAGCCACTCAGTCATCGCAATAAGTTCGGCAATTAATGCATCCTTATCAAAATAGTGCAAATTCTTCTTCAATAGAATTCCAAGATGTGACTCAAATGACAGCGCATCCAGAATTTCCACCGATAAGCCATTCATTTTCAATAACTGCTCATTCATAGGCACACCTCCTGCTTATCAGGATTCTTTACTTAAGCTACCACAGATATACTGAATTATCAAGGCATTAAGTATCCCCATATCCTTATTTTCTCACATCTCAGCCAATCAAGATTCATACCTTCTTAGATCGTTGTCTGCTGCTCACCACAAAAAGGTGTGTGTTTATCAGAGCAGCGCAGGGAACTTTTACACCTCAGTATATCACAAAATTTTATTCTTTTACAGCTTTTTTCTAACTTTCAACACCGCATAATTGTAGGACAATATTGTCGTATTCTACAACGGCTCCTGGATGACTGCGGAATCCTGTATCCTGAGGCTTTCGGACGCATACCAGAACCCCGAAGCCGAGCCCGAACTGGAGCAAGGTCCAGGTTTTAAAGATCGCCCCGGAGGCCAACCGTGTGCTCCTGGAGGAATGCCAGAGCCTGAAGGAATATATGCTCCTTATGGAACAGGTACGGAAGTATGCCGCATTCCTGGAGCTCAACGAAGCCGTGGACCGGGATGTCAATGAATGCATCCGGGATGGGATCCTTTCAGACCTTCTCTCAACATCTTCTGCTTCTGGACGACCATTTTTGTGTTGTAGGGGACCAGTTTCAGAAGCTTGTTGATATCCTTTAGTCCAGACTACGTTCCTTTGATCGATTTGTTGACACTTTCCAGCGCCTAGGAGAGTTTTGTGCTATCGCCGCCAATCTCAACGGTGATGCCCCGGATTCTGGATGCCATTTGGTAACACCCTCCTCGCGGGCATGAAAAAATCCCATCTGCACGAAGCAGGCTGCTTAAAGTAACAAAATATTATTATCTGTGTATCAAAATCGCCTTTTAGCATACAATATATTTATCAGTAAATTTATCAACCAGTTAGTTGATATTTTGACAAACGTGTGCTATAATGCAAGTAAAGAAAGGAGTGGACAATTATGGCTTCTGTTATGAGTGCTATTACTAATACCGTTCCGATCACCCAATTCAACCGTGGGCTTGCCGGAAAAATTTTTGAAGATGTCAAGCAGTGCGGTGCTAAAGTTGTTATGAAAAACAACACCGCAGAATGCGTTCTCATCTCCCCGGATGAATATATCCGTTTAATGGATGAATTAAATGACGCTCGTCTGCTGGCTGTCGCTTCTGAACGTATGGCACACTTTGATCCTGCCTCTTTGATTTCTGAGGAAGAAATGAACCGCCGTCTCGGTGTTACAGAAGATGATCTCGCCGGTTTTAGCGAGGTCGACATCGAATGAGTTGGAAACTAGAATACCTTCCCGAAGCAGAAAAAGACTTGAAAGACCTCGATGGAAGCCAGCGCATCCTTGTTCTAAAAGCTATCAAAAAAGTTCAACAAAATCCACTGCCTGTTGATGAACAGGGCTATGGAAAGCCACTTGGTAATCACAACAGCACGAACCTTGCAGGACTTCTGAAAATCAAGCTCCGATCCGCTGGCTTACGTGTTGTATATCAGCTTCGCCATACAGAATCATCCATGCTGGTTATCGTTATTGGCATCCGAGCTGACGAAGAGGTATACGATATCGCTCAGAAAAGAGCGCATAAACACGGGCTTTTCGATTGATGCCCAGTTCTTAATCGGCTATAATCCCTATAGTGATTAGTTTTCGGTAACCTTGCGAAATTTGAGATTGGAAAGATGACCTTCGGAGCACCTTCTTTTCCCTACTGTAAATTATTGAATAATCTGCAATAATGGGAACCAGAATAGAGCCCAATAAGGTGGCTCTGAATTACCGGAATATATGACTCTCATTCTCCGAAATGGTGGCTCTCAATGTCCGGACAGGTGACTCAGAGAACTCTGGAATAATCACTCCATAATTGTAATACAATAATCTAAATATCTTCCGCCTACAATTATAGCAGGGAACAGAGTATTAGGAAATCCGTAGGAATATTTGGCGCTTACGAATTATAAAGAGGATGCTGCATGGATGGGATAAAGAATATCCTTCCGCAGCATCCTTTTTCTTTACACGCCCACTTCTGCCAATATCACGCGGCAGGTGTAAATCCGCAAAAACGCTTCACATTTTATCCTGCACACCCTTGCTCTCCAAAGATAAATATGCTATACTCCCGGCAAAGCATATATTTCCTTTGTTCCTGGCCGTATGGCTGTCTGGACTTTCTATCTTCATTTCAGAAAATCTATGCTTTTCCATTTTCTTTATCATGAAAAGCAGGAGATTTTCAGTTCTCCTGCGAAAGGAGGACAAATGAATCATCGAAACCATGATACCAGCCCCGGCCACAATGGCCCACCAAAGCCAGCGGCCCGCCGCGACTATAAGGATTCCGTATTCCGGATGCTGTTCCGGGACCGGACGAATCTCTTAAGTCTTTATAACGCGGTCAACCAGACCTCCTATACGGACCCGGAGGAGCTGGCGGTCATCACCCTGGAAAATGCCGTCTATATGAACATGAAAAATGATGTGGCCTTTCTTATGGACTTCCGGCTGAATCTCTACGAGCACCAGTCCACCTGGAATCCCAATATGCCCCTCCGGTATCACATAGTTAAAGATATTGGTATCATTCAATCAATTTTGCCGATAAAGCGGTAGAAGATTTCTACCTCCTGTTCCCGGCTTCCGTCCTCACCTTTGACCGCTTCATGGACAACGATTTTTTCAATCAGCGTATTCAAAAGTTCGGCGGTCAGTTCTGTTGGATTGACGCACTCTTTCATCAAGGCAATCCATTTTTCTGCGTCTGCGGCGTTCTGGCTTTCAGTGGCGATAGCGGATTGAAGCCGCTCAATCTTTTCGTCCAGTTCAGCCTGTTCGCTTTGGTACTTCCCGGACAGCATAGAGAAGTTGTATTCCGTGATACGCCCCGCCGCCCAGTCCTCATACATCCGGGCAAACAGGGTATCGACTTCGGCTTTCCGCTTCTCCGCTTTGTTCAACTCTGCGGCTTGCTTCTTTCTTGCGGCGACCTGTCCCTTGTCATTGGCGTTTAACAGCCGCTTCAAGAGCCGTTCTTCATCATGCTGTACCAGCCCCGACCAGTATTGCAGACGGGAAAGGACATAGGCGTAAAGCACATCATAGCGGATATAGTGCATGGAGCATTGGCGTGTGCCCTGTCCGTACTTGCTACAATGATAATGGCCGTAAGGCTTGCTGTTCTGCCTGTTCTCCCCATAGGACAGCGACCAGCCGCAATCCGCACATTTTACCAATCCGGAAAAAATCTGCGTTGTACCATCCTTGCACTTCCTGCGGCGGTTTGCTATCTGCTCCTGTACCTGCCGGAAAACCTGCTCGCTGATAATCGGCTCCTGCGTGTTCTCCACCCGCACCCATTCACTTTGGGGCTTGCGTACCCTCCGCTTGTTCTTAAAGGAAATGTTCGTTTCCCGGTAATGAATGGTATGGCCGATATAGGTTTCGTCTTTCATAATGCTCTTGACCTGGGCTATCGTCCATGCGTAGCTTTTTTCCTCCGGCGCACCCGCATAGATGTTTGCAAAAGTCCCGTCACGCTGGAAGTTGATAAATCCCGGTGTGGGAACCTTTTCCGCAATCAGTATTCTTGTGATACTGGCCGCCCCTCTGCCATGAATAGCAAGGTCAAAAATCTTCTCCACTATCCAGCGGGTTTCCTCGTCGATTATCAGCT
>ENA-UOJV01001220-UOJV01001220.1-human-gut-metagenome-genome-assembly--contig:-C82-NODE-1220-length-30115-cov-7.199933_pt1 | contig 30115 bp, 35 predicted proteins | sample MGYA00242356_ERZ723903 | MGnify/ENA metagenome assembly ERZ723903
AAAATGATATTTAAAATATATTTAGCGTTTGTAATAGTATCGTTAATATCATTTATATTATATTTTCTAAGAATCAATGAATATTTAGCAGACCAAGGATTGCGATGTGTAGCAAATATGTCTACTGTGAAATGCATTATATATTGTTTTGTGCCTTTATTTCATATTTATTTTGGACACGAGTGCTATTACTTTGGAGTTATAGCTAATGATGAAGAGTTTGAAGAATATTTTGGAAAAGAAGATGAATAACAAAGAATTGAAAATAATAACAGATAACTACAGTATCTATCAAGGCGATTGTCTAGAAATTATGGATCAATTAATAAAGCAAAATGTAAAAGTAGATGCTATAATATGTGATCCACCTTATGGGATAGATTTTAAAAGTAATCATAGAAAAGAAAAATATGAAAAAATTAGTAATGATAATGATTTATCATTTTTAGATGAATATTTTCAAAAATGTAATAAGTTGTTAAACGAAGACACGCATGTATATTGCTTTTGTAGTTGGCATCATATAGATAAGTTTAAAATTGCATTTGAAAAATATTTTAAATTAAAAAATATAATAGTATGGGAAAAGAATAATACATCTATGGGTGATTTAATGGGGTCATATGCTCCTAAACACGAATTTATATTATTTGGACATAAGGGGAGAAGGTTAAGAAATGGTAAAAGATTACCGGATGTTATACAAGCCAAAAGAACTGGAAATAAATTACATCCAACACAAAAACCTGTTGATTTGTTAGAGATTTTTATAAAACAGTCAACAAATGAAAATGATTTAATTTTAGATCCATTTATGGGTAGTGGTAGTACTGGCGTTGCTTGTTTAAATACTAATAGAAATTTTATAGGTATAGAACTAGATAAAGGCTATTTTGATATATCTAAAAAGAGATTAGAGGAAGTTGAATAAACTTCTTTTTTTAATACTTGAAAAGGAGGTGGCATTGTGGCTAATTTAACACAACGACAAGAAAAGTTTGTAAGAGCATTGATAGCTGGAAAAAGTCAACGTCAGGCTTATAAAGAAGCTTACAATGCTGCTAACATGAAAGATAAAACAATAGATGAAAGAGCATCAGTATTATTTAAGAACGACAAGGTTAAAACAAGGTATAACGAATTATTAGAAGAACATAAGAATAAAGCATTATATACAAGAGAAGAAATGGTAAACGATTTAATTTGGGTAAAGGAAAAAGCTAAAGAAGATATAAATAATCCTAAAAAAGGACTAAGACAGGCGAATGGAACTATATTCATAAATGCAATAAAGGAATTGGGTGAACTTAATGAATTATATCCAGTAAAAAAACAAGATGTAAGTTTAAATGGTGAAATAAGTAATCCATATGCAAACTTCACTTATGAAGAATTAAAGAAAATGATAGACGAAGATTAAGGGGGTGACGATGGGATGGCAAATGAGAAATTAAAGAAATTAGGTGCAAGATGTGAATTAGCTCGCAGAAGCTTCTTTTGGTATTGCAATTTAAAAGCACCAGACTTTTATAAAACTAGCAGGGAGTATTTAGTTAAATTATGCAATACATTTCAAGCGTTTTATGAAAGCAATGACGAAGTTATGATTATTAATATGCCTCCTCGTCACCGGCAAAAGTAGAACAGCATCTTTATTTGTAGAATGGATATTAGGACAAAATAAACAAGAAAAAGTAATGACTGGAAGCTATAACGAGACATTATCAACTACATTTTCTAAAAACGTAAGAAATGATATACAAGAGGCAAAAGCAGATATATATAAGCCTGTATATAGCGATGTTTTCCCGGGCGTAAAAATAAAACGTGGTGATGGGTCCATGAACTTATGGAGCTTAGAAGGTGGATATAATAATTATTTAGCAACTTCACCAACAGGAACTGCAACTGGTTTTGGAGCTTCTATACTTGTTATAGATGATTTAATTAAAAATGCTGAGGAAGCTCATAATGAAAATATAAAAGAAAAGCATTGGGAATGGTTTACTAATACAATGTTATCAAGATTAGAAGAAGGCGGAAAAATAATAATTATTATGACTAGATGGGCAAGTAATGATCTAGCAGGAAAAGCATTAGAATTTTATAAAGAAGAAGGTAAAGAAGTAAATCATATCAATATGAAAGCATTACAAGATGATGGAACTATGTTATGCGATGAAGTCTTATCATTAAGAAGCTATGAATCTAAAATAAAAGCTATGGGTGAAGATATAGCTTCAGCTAACTATCAACAAATACCAATAGATTTAAGAGGAGTTTTATATACTTCATTTAAAACTTATTCTGAATTGCCTCCATACTTCCAACAAATTAAAAACTACACAGATACAGCTGATACAGGAGATGACTATTTATGTAGTATCACTTATGGAATTTATAATGGAGAGGCTTATGTATTAGACGTAATATTTACAAAAGAAGCTATGGAAATTACAGAAGATTTAACAGCCAAAATGTTATTTGATACACAATGTAATAGAGCTGATATAGAAAGCAATAATGGAGGTAGAGCATTTGCAAGAAATATTCAAAGAATATTAAGAGAAAGGTATAATTCAAATAAATGTTATATCAAACCATTTCATCAATCTAAAAATAAGCAAGCTAGAATATATTCAAATTCTACTTGGGTAATGCAACATATATATTTTCCGGTAAACTGGAGAGATAGATGGTATGAGTTTTATAAAGATGTAGTGTCATATCAAAGAGAAGGTAAGAATAAGCATGATGATGCTGAAGATGCATTAACAGGAGTCGCAGAAAAATGTAACATAGGAATAGGAATAGGAATATTTAAGTAGGAGGTGAAAAAATGTTAGAAGATGGGTTACTTTTACAAAGAATACAGGCTAAAATATTAAACAATCAAAGTAAGGCAGATACGATAAAAACTGCCAAAAACTATTATAATAATAAAAATGATATTTTACTTAAAGGAATAATACCAAAAGGAGAAGGCAAAGATCCATTAAGAAATGCAGATAATAGAATACCACATAATATTCATCAAATACTAGTAGATGAAAAAATATCATACCTATTTACATACCCTCCTATAATTGATATAGAAGATAATGAAGAAATCAATGAAAAAGTTAATCAAAGTTTAGGTAATGAATTTGAAAGAAAATTAAAAAATATTGGAATAGAGGCAAGTAATTGTGGAACTGCATGGATGCATTATTGGATTGAAACAGATGAAGACGCAGGAGAAAGTAAATTTAAATATGAGGTAGTAAATACAGAAGAAATTATACCGATATATGACAATGGATTAGAAAGAAAGTTAATAAACATAATTAGATATTACAAAGTAAAAGAAGAAGTTTTAAATCAATTAAATGAAGTTACATATGCTTATATTGAATATTGGACAAACGATAAAATGATTAGGTGGAAAATGAAAGATAGCTTCACTAACACTCCAATAGAAGAAAGTGAAGATATAACACATACCTTAGGAGATGTTCCGTTTATCGAATTTTCTAATAACAAAGAAAAACAAAGTGACTTAGAAAAAATTAAAAGTTTATTGGATTTAAAAGATGTTGTTGTTAGTGGATTTGCTAATGATATAGAAGATATACAACAAATAATATATATACTTGAGAATTATGGCGGAACTGATTTGAATGAATTTCTATCAGATTTAAAAAGATATAAAACTGTAAAAACAGAATCTATTGATGGAAACAGTGGAGGATTGTCTACATTAAGTATAGATATACCTGTTGAAGCTAGAAATGTACTTATAGAATATCTTAAAAAGCAAATATATGAATCTGGACAAGGATTACAACAAGATATAGAAGTTACAGGAAGCGTAAGCGGAGTCGCTCTTAAATTTTATTATAGAAAGTTGGAATTAAAATCCGGGTTATTAGAAACTGAATTTAGAACATCTATAAATCATTTAATAAAGGCTATTTTAAAATTTTTAGGAATAACAGAAAATTATAAAATATCTCAGACTTATACTAGAAATATGATATCTAATGATTTAGAAGCAGCACAAATAGCTCAAATGTCTACTGGAATAATATCTAAGAAAACAATACTTGAAAATCATCCTTGGGTAGAAGATACAGTAAAAGAAGAGGAAAGATTAGATGAAGAAAAACAACAAGAAGAGTCAATATTTGAACAACCTTATGAAATGCAACAAGAAAAACCTGCTGAAGTAGGTGAAGAAGATGGTAAAGAATAATAGAGAGTATTGGCAAAAGAGGGAAAAAGAAAAGCTGAATAAAGGAATTAAAGACTGCAATAAATTATCCAAAGAACTTCAATCTCAATATAAAAAAGCAGGCAAAGAAATAGAAAAAGAAATTAATAATTTATTTGTAAAATATGCTAAAGAAAATAATTTAACTTATAAAGAAGCTTCTACATATCTTACTAGTGATGAGTTTAAAATATGGAGAACTGATATAAAAGGATATCTTGAAATGATTAAAGATAATCCGGAGTTATTATTAGAGCTTAATACTTTAGCTATGAAAAGTAGGATAACGAGATTAGAGGCTTTACAATATGAAGTTGATAAACAGCTTAATCAACTAACCACAGAAACTGAGAAAAAAACTAAGAAACTTCTAACACAAACTATTAAAGATAATTATTATGAAAATATATATAATATAAGCAAAGAAAAAGGATTTTTAGCAAATTTCAGTGGAATAAATAATAAACAAATAGAAAGAATATTAAGCTATCCTTGGTCTGGGTCCAATTATAGTAATAGAATATGGGACAATAAAAAACAATTAAGCAAAACTATTAAAAATGAAATAACGCAGATGATAATTAGAGGAGAATCCAGCAATAAAGTTGCTAAAAGAATAGAAGAAAAAATGGATAGCAGTTATAAAAATTCAATAAGATTAGTCCAAACGGAACATGCTTATTGTATGAATGAAGCTTCTAAATATACTTACGATGATTTAGACATTGATAAATATGAATTTCTAGCAACTTTAGATATTAGAACTTGTAATGATTGTGCTAAGTTAGATGGAAAAGTATTTAATACGAAAGATGCAATAACGGGATTAAATTATCCTCCAATGCATCCTAACGATAGATGTACAACAGTGCCATATTATGAAGATGATGAAGATGATGAAAAAGATACTAGATTTGCTAGAGATGAAGATGGGAAAAGAATTGAAGTACCAGCTAATATGACATATGAAGAGTGGGCGAAAAAATATATAAATAAAGATTATGTAAATAATAGTAATATAGAAGATGTTATAAAAGAAGAACTTAAGAAAAAGAATAAGACTAAAACAACTACTAAAGCTAAACCTAAAACTAATAAACCTAAAACAACTAAGAAGAAAAAAGAAGCTAAGAAAACATATAAACAATATGATTTTCTTTCATCTATGGATATACCTGAAGAAAATAGCTTTTTAAAAGATATAACAGCAGATGAAAAGAAAGCACTTAAGAAATATACAAAAGATGAATGGTTTGAGGATATAAATGATATCCTTAGAGGCACTCACCTTGAAGAATTAACACCAAAAGAAATAAAAGCAATTGAAAAGAGAACTAAAAAGACTATTGAACAAATATCAAGTGCCTTGAAAAAAGGTGTTGCTCATACAGATATGAAAGTATATAGAGGCGCTTCAGGATCAATATTTAATAAAGTATTAGATAAAGATTTAATTAAACAAATAAAAGATAAAACTATGGATGCTAAAGAATTAAATAAAAAAGTAAAAGGTTTAGTTGTAAAAGATGATGCTTTTATGTCAACAACTGCTGCACCGGACAGCCCTTACACACAAGATTTTGATTTTGGAATATTTATGGAAATTAAAATAGATAAAGGAGCAACTGGAGGCGGATATATAGCACCAATTTCAACTCATACAGGTGAAAGGGAATGGTTGCTTGATAAAGGTACGCAATTACAAATTGAAAAAGTATCATGGGATGAAGGAAAACAATCATATAAGCTAGAATGTAAATATATAGATCCTAAAAGTTTGGAGGATAAATGATAAATAATGAGAGATAGAATAAAAGATGATAAGCAACAAGTTATAGTTCCTGATTGCAAAGAATGCATACATGCAATTGAAGAAGGAATTGAAGGTTGTGAATTAGATAATCAAACTATGAAAATAAAAGTAGGAATGGATAAGTGTGAATTTAAAGAAGCAAAATAGTTTTTTTTATTTTAAAGGAGAATAAATACAATGGAAAAACCAAATAAGATAACATTAGAAGTAAAAGCAACTGAGATAGATGAAGTTGGAGATATAATAGCTTCATTTATTTTTATGTTAGAAGATAGTAGAATAGATAGAGATATAAGGAAACAGTATTTAGAAACCTGTAAGCCTTTAAAGGAAAAATTTTTTGTAAGAATTGATAAATAAGGAGGAACATATGGAAATAAATAAAACTATAGAAATGATGACTAGTGCTGATTATAAAGAAAGATTTAAAGCGGAATTTTATCAATTAAAAATTAGAATATGTAAATTAGATAACATGGTATCTAAATATAAATTAGGTGAATTACCATTTGAACCTAATTGCAGTTATGATTTATTAAATGGACAATTAAAAGCTATGAGATTATATCAATCATATTTAATAGAAAGAGCGGAAATAGAAAATATTGAAATAGATACAACTCTAATGGGATAGCCTTCAGGTTATCTTTTTTTATTGTCTTTTTTAGTATTTACTAGACGTAAAAGAAGTAAATGCTACTAAAGTAATTCGACAAGTAAAAGTCGTATAAAAACGTAAATTATGGAGGTATTAAAATGAAAAGAATTTTTTTAAAAGAGTTAGGAATAGATAGTGAAGTTATAGATAAAATCATGAGCGAACATGGCAAGGATATCGAAAGATATAAATCTGAAATAGAAGATTACGCTTCTGAGATAAAAGAACTTAAAGCTAAAACTGTTGATTCAGAAAAAGCTATACAAGATGCTATATCTAAAAAAGAAGAAGAATTGAAACAAAAATATGCTGATAAAGAAAAAGAATTCAAAGAAATGCAAAAGAAAGCTGAAAAGGCAGATGAATATTCAAAAGAACTAGAGAGCTTAAAACAAGCTCAAAGTGATAGAGAATACACAGAAGCTATAAATAATTATTTCAATGATAACAAGATTGATTTTACAAGTAACTTTGCTAAAGAAGCTATACTTAGCAAATTTAAAGAAAAGAAATTTGAATTAAAAGATGGTAAATTTAGTGAAGATGCTTCTAAATTCATAGAAGAACTTAAAAAGAGCGATGAAGGAGCGTTCAAAACGACTGAACCACCTAAAAATAATTCAAATATACAAACGTATCAATATACACCTAAGGGAACTAATACACAAGATGTAGATTCAATGTTGTCCCAAGTCAATTCTATTTTGGGGCTATAAATTAAATTTAAAAGGAGAGGATAAACATGACAGCTATAAATACATTAGCTTATGCACAAATATTACAACAAGCTTTAGATCAAAAAGCAATACACACTTTATTAACAGGATGGATGGACTCAAATGCAGGACAAGTTAAATATGTTGGAGGGAATGAAGTTAAAATACCTCAAATGTCAGTTGATGGTTTAGCTGATTATAATAGAAGTGATGCTGGAGCAGGATATGTTCAAGGAGCGGTAACATTATCTTATAAAACATATACTATGAGTCAAGACAGAGGACGTAAATTTCAATTAGATGCAATGGATGTAGATGAAACTAACTTTGTTGCAACTGCTACAAATGTAATGAATGTATTTCAAACTGAAAAAGTAGTACCAGAAGTTGATGCATATAGATTGTCTAAATTAGCTACTACAGCGATAGGTGTAGCTAATGACACAAATGTTGAATATGGATATACTCCAGCAAAAGATACAGTACTAACTAAAATAAAAGCTGGTATAAAAGTAATAAGAGAAAATGGATATCAAGGAGAATTAGTAATACATGCTAACTATGATACAGTTACAGAATTAGAATTAGCTATGGCAGGAAAGCTAGCGGCAGTAACTTTCTCACAAGGTGGCATAAACACTCAAGTTCCAGCAGTAGACGGATGCGCAATAATAAAAACTCCAGCTAACAGAATGTACTCAGCAATAACTTTAAATGATGGAACTACTTCAACTCAAACAGCAGGAGGATATGCAAAAGCAGCAAAAGCATTAGATGTTAATTTTATAATAGTTCCAAGAGAAGTACCAATAGCAGTAACAAAACAAGATAAAATGAGAATATTTGACCCAGATACAAACCAAAATGCAAACGCTTGGGTGATGGATTATAGAAGATATCATGAATTATGGGTGTTAGATAACAAGAAAAACTTAGTATTTGCTAATATAAAAGATGCTAAATCTAGTTAAAATAAAGGTGATTTAAATGTATGAGCTTAAAAAAGACAATGTTCATAGAATAGTTGAAACAAAACAGCAAGTAGAAGTCTTGTTATCAAGAGGATATGAACTAATTGAAGATACTAAATTAAAAAAGAAAAAAGCTAAAAAGGGAGAGGATTAATGTCCTCTCTTTTTTATTGTAGGTGAAATTATGCTTGAAAATATAAAAGCTTTATTAAATATTACTAAAAATGATTATGACTCATTAATAGAATTGTATATAAAAAAAGTTACTAAAAGAGTAAAAGGATATTGTAATATAGAAGATTTTTTAGTTCTTCCACGGATAGATCAAGATGCTATAAATGAATTTATAGAAGACAAGGTAGCTAATATAATAGCATATAAACTAATTTCTCTAGGGGAAGACATAGATGGCTCAGGAACTTCTACTCCAGCTAATCAAGGAGCTATAAAATCTATTACAAGAGGTAGTGTAAGAATAGAATACAACTATGATAGTGTATCATCAGAAAGCATAAGCAATTCCAGTACAAAAACATCCCCAGAATTAACAGACGAAGAAATGAAGATACTTAATAAGTATAGAAAATTAAGATTTTAGGAGGTGTTATTATGGCAAGTGAAGCGGATATAATAGCAACTCTGTATTTTGATAGCATGGATATATATAGAAAAGAAAAAGTTAAAAACCCTAATACTGGGATTACAACTATGCAAGAAATATTAAAATATTCTGATCTCAAATGTTCATTAGACAAAGGGAGTGAAACAACAGTAGCAGGCGAAACAGGAACAGCCTATATTTCAGCAGCTTATAAATTATTTTGCAGACCAACAGTAGATATACAAGTTGGAGATAAGTTAGTTATAACTTACAATGGAAGAACAGAAGAATTTGAGGCCGGCGAACCTTATCCATATAAATCTCATATAGAAACTCCAGTCACTAAGAAGGTGAGAGTATAATGAGTGGGTATAGTTTTGAAATAAGTGGAATAGATGATTTTTTAAAAAATATAAATGATATCCAAAACAATTTCTATGAAGATTTAGAAAATTTAATTAAAAAATATGGGGTTTATTTATTTATAAATACTAAAAAACGTACTCCGGTTGATAAAGGACAATTAAGAAGAAGCTGGAAATTAAAATATAAAAAAGGAAATTTATATATTCAATTATATAATAATACAGAGTATGGAATATATGTTGAGTATGGCCATAGAACCAGAGGCGGCAAATCGTACGTTGAAGGAGCTTATATGTTGAAAAAAACTTTTGAAAAAACTGAAGAAAAATTTATGAAAGATTTGGAGAATGTATTAAAAAAATACGGATTTAAATAGAAATAGGAGGTGATTAAATGATACCTCTAAAAAATATATTATTCGCTACTACGAAAGCAGTAGCAGAAAATTTTCCGCAAGATGTATACATAGAAGATGACAATACGCAAGGCTTTGATAAGTCTTGTTTTTTTGTACAAATATTGCCTATTTCAAGTTCAGCTATAACTAGAATATCTAACCTAAGAACTATATCAGTATCAATAAAGTATCTACAACAAGCAGGAGAAAGTATAACAAATATATATGATGCCAGTGATAGACTTGAAAAAATATTTGGAAGGACTTTATTTGTAGATGATACTTATCTGACAGTAGATGATATAGAAAGCAATATATATTCAGATGAAGTAGGCAGAATACTTGATTTCATGATACATCTTGATTTTGATGATATTAAATATTCACAATATACTGGTCCGTTGGATAATCCGGATAGCGAACCAACAGAATATGAATTAATGAAAGAATTACATTTACAACTTAATGAATTAAGAAATATAACAATAGAAGCTGATGATCCTACTTTGCCAATAGTGGACAAAGCTATTGTAGATATTTCAAAATTATTAGAGAATTAAAAGGAGAGTGAAATAAATGGCTTTAGGATTACCAAGTATAAGTATTAAATTTATACAAGAAGGTATTACTGCTATAAGCAGAGGATCCAGAGGTATAGTTGCGATGATAATAAAGGAAGAAAAAGCTATATCTCCTGCAACTATAGTTGATGTAACTGATATACCTAGCGATGTGACAGATAATAATAAGCAACTTATAACGAATGCTTTAATAGGAAATACAAGTGCACCACTAAGATTAGAACTATACATTATAAGTGGAGAATTAACTTTACAAGATGCTTTAAGTCATTTTGAAAATACACAATTTGACTATTTATGCTACCCATCAGCTGTAGATGAAGATAAAACAGCAATAGTAACATGGGTTAAATCTCAAAGAAATTTAGGGAATATGGTTAAGGCAGTATTAGCTAATGAAACAGCTGATTATGAAGGAATAATAAATGTAACTCAAAGTGGAGTAGTTGTAGGAGAAAAAACTTATACTGCTGCTGAATTTACTGCAAGAGTTGCAGGATTAATAGCTGGAACAGATTTAAGAATGTCAACCACTTATACTTCTGTACCAGAAGTTGATTTGATACCTTATGAATCAAGAACTGAAACAACTGAAAAAGTAGGGAAAGGCGAATTTATTCTTTATAAGGAATCAGGAAGAATAAAAGTGGCAAGAGGAGTAAACAGCTTAACTACTGTATCTGATACAACTGTAACAGATATACAAAGTAAAGGTGATTTATTTCAAAAAATTAAGACTGTTGACATAATGGACTTAATAGCAAATGACATAAGAAAAACTGCAAGAGATGCATATATTGGAAAATTAAGTAACAGTTATGATAATAAAGTATTACTAATTACAGCTATCCATGGTTATTTTGATGGATTGATTAATGATGGACTAGTTGAAAAAAATACAGTAACAGTTGATATAGACATGGAAGAACAAAAGAAATACTTAAAATCAAATGGAGTTAGTATCTCTACTATGAGCGATCAACAAATCAAAGAAGCTAACACAGGCGATCAGGTATTTATAGCAGTAAAATGTAAAATTCTTGATGCGATAGAAAGCATTTCGATTAGGGTATTCATATAGGAGGTGTTATGATTGAAAGCTAACGAAGTAATAAATGGTACTTGGGGTAAGTGTATTACTTCTATCCAACTTTGCCCCACTAAGTAGAAATATTTAGTTAAAAAACGGGAGAATTCAAAGAAAACCTAAGAATAATAACTATATTTATGATATAATATAAATATAGGATAGTTAAGAAAGTCGCGAGTCTTGGCGAAAGGGGATTATCCGAAGTCCCTTTCCTATTTGTAAGTATTCGGAAATAAAAAACTATCGGAGGTTTTATTTTTATGAAGAAATACACTTTTGATAAAATAAAAGAAATAGTAGAAAGTAATGGATTTGAATTACTAAACGCAGATGATCCAAAGTTAAATGCTAAAATTACAATAAAATGTTCTGAAGGGCATATAAAAACAGTAACATTTAATAGCTTTTTTAAAAGACCAATATGTTATAAATGCAATCCTCATTGGAATGCTATGAGTGAAAAAGAATTTTTAGAAAAATTAGCAAATTCTAATACAAACTGCAAATTAATAAGTAAATATACAAAGGCATCTGACAAAATGAAATTCAAATGTTTAGGATGTGGTAATGAATTTTATGCTAGAGGACAACATATACTAGATGGACATAAATGTAAAGCATGTGCATTTTTAGAGTATGGAGACAAAAGAAGAAAAACACATGAAATATTTGAAAAGGAAATTAAAGAAAAGTATGGAGATGAATTTATTTTACTATCTGAATATAAAGGGGATAAAGAAAAGATAAAATGTCTACATACTAAATGTGGTAAAATATCAGAAAAAAATGCAGGAACATTATTAGGAAATGGAGGATGCAAATATTGTAAAGAAAGTAAAGGAGAAAATGCTATAAAACTATTTCTTGAAAATAATCATATTCAATACGAAAGAGAATATAGGAATAAAGAATGCAGATATAAATATACTTTACCTTTTGATTTTGCTATATACAAAGACAATAAATTAAAATTTTTAATTGAATATGATGGAGAGCTACATTATAAACCAGGAAGATGGAAAGAAGCTAAAAATAAACTTGCTTCTAATTTAATGAAGGACAATATCAAAAGTGAATTTGCCAAACAACATAAAATAAAATTAATAAGAATACCATATTGGGAATTTAATAATATAGATGAAATATTATATCATGAATTAAGAACTCTTTTATAGGGTTCTTTTTTATTTATGGCAACTTTGAACCGAGCCTAACAAATATCATAAAAGTAGTTAGGAAGGCGCAACGACTAACTCTTGCGGAAGATAACCAATAATAGAGACACGAGCACCCGTTACCTTACTATTAAGTTAAAGGTAAAGACATAGTCTGGACTCATGGGAAACCATGAGAAATGTAGAATAAAATGCTACATGATAACAAAATGGAAGTTTGGATAAATGATGTATTAGTTGATGAAATAGCAGCTTTTCAAGCTAAGATAGAATTTGACAAAGAAGATATAGATATCTGCGGTGAAATGATGACTCAACATAAAATAACAGGATATAGTGGAACTGGCTCTATGACACTTAAGAAAACAAACTCTAGAATGATAAAATTGTTAGCTAATTTTATGAAAGATGGTCTAGAACCAGATGTAACAATAGTTGGAAAATTAGCTGACCCAGGTAATGGAGGAAGTGAAAGAATAAGTATATCAGGAGTATCTTTTGATGATTTAACTTTATTTGATTTTGAAGTTAAATCATTAGGAGAAGTGGAATGCCCATTCACTTTTACAAAATATAAATTTATAGATTTAATATAAAAAATAATATCATAAAGGCTTTGGTGTTTCTAACTAAAGCCTATTTTTATTTTAGGAGGAAATCAAATGAATATAATAGATAAATTAATGAAAATAGATGCAGGGACATTAGAAACACCAACTGCTATACATAAAATGTATGTAAAAAAAATAGGTGAAGAACTAGAATTTGAAATACAAGCTATAAATGCAGAAAAGGCTACAGAAATACAACAGAAAGCTATAAAAATTGAAGATGGAAACGTATCAGACATAGATGTATATAAAACAAAAGTATTAACTATAATGGAAGGTTGTCCAATATTCAAGGATAAGGCACTTAGAGAACATTTTGATTGTGCTACTCCAAAGGAACTTATAAATAAATTGCTTCTTAAAGGAGAAGTAGAGGACTTAGTAAATGCAATAAATAATTTATCAGACTTAAAGAAAATAGAAAAAGTAGATGAAGAAATAAAAAACTAATTGAAACAGATAGTGAAATAGCAACAATGTACTATCTGTTTAAATATAAAAATATAATGCCATCTCATTATTATAATATGGGATTTGGAGAAAAGACTATAATAAAAAGCTTTATAAGAAAAGAGTCAGAGGAATTTTATAAAATCTCAAAAAATAAAAATATTTTCCCTACTATAAATATTAAATAAGAGGAGGTGAGGCAATGGCAAATGATAAAACATTAGAGGCAATCATTCGCCTTCGAAGGTGACGAAGTTTCAAAACCTTTAAATGAAATACAAAATGAAATGAAAGACTTAAATAAAACATCTAGTGATGTAAATAGTGCTATGAAAAATGTACAAAAGGCAACTGGGGACACAGCTAATTCAATGAATGATTTAACAGATATAGCAAAAGATACAAATAATTCATTAAAAGATACAAATGGAGCAGCAGACCAAGCAGCCAAAGGTATAAAAGCTATGGGACTTATGGAAGCTGGACAAAAGATGATGGAATTTGGAGGAAAAATTATTGATGTAGTTAAAAACTTAATGGATTTAACAGAAGCTACTAAAGAATTTAATTCTCTACAAAGTAAATTACAAGGATCAACTAAACAAAATGGATATAAACAGAAAGATGCTAATAAAAATGCTGGACAAGTATATGGGTATACTGGTGATGATATGATGGCAGTCAATGTTGTTTCCAATTTACAAAAGATGGGGCTATCTCAAAGTGAATTAGATAAAACTATCAATGCTTCGCTAGCAGTATGGAGTGCATATGGAGATAGTATCCCTATTGAATCACTAACCGAATCGATTACTGAAACAGCACAAGTTAGTAAAGTTACAGGAAACTTAGCAGATGCTTTGAACTGGGCTGGAATAAGTGAAGATAGTTTTAATAAAAAATTAGAGGCATGTAAAACTGTATCTGAAAAAAATAAACTTATAACAGATACCTTAAATCAAGCATACGGAAAAAGTAAAGAAACGTATGATAAAACTAATAAATCCATGATTGATTATAATAAATCTTTGTGGGAATCACAAAAGGCACAAGCAGAATTAGGTTCAGCATTAGCACCTTTAAATTCAGCAATTAATGGAATTAAATCGGCTTTTGCAGAAGCATTAGCACCAGTTATAAAACAAATTGCGGATGCTATACAACCAGTAATCCAAAAGTTCCAAGAATTTATAAAAGAACACCCTCAATTAGTAGCAGGTATAACAATGGTAGTAGCAGCTATAACAACACTAATAGGAATTATCGGAGCTATAATAGTTGTAGTAACAACAGTAAAATTAGCATTTACTGGCATAAGTACTGTTATAGGAGTTGTATCAGGAGGATTTGCAGCCTTAAGTGCCCCAATTTTAATAGCTATAGGTGTAATAGCAGCAATTATAGCCATAGGAGTTCTATTATACAAAAACTGGGATACAATTTGCGCAAAAGCTACTGAATTGAAAAACTGGGTAGTAGGTAAATGGAATGAGTTAAAAGCAGCAATAGCGCCAATTATTGAATTTATTAAAGCATTAGTTATAAGAAAATGGACTGAGATGAAAGCTAGTATAACTTTTGTATTAAATATAATAAAAGGAATAGTAATCGTAGCATGGAATGGAATAAAAACAACTATATCTGTTATATTAACTACTATCAAGACAGTTGTAACTAATGCATGGAATGCCATAAAAACAGTTGTATCAGTGGTAGGAAATGCAATCAAGACAGTTGTAACTACAATATGGAATGGAATAAAAACTGCCATATCAACTATTATATCAACAATTAAATCTATAGTAGTAGAAAAATGGAATGCTATTAAAAATGCTATAAAAAATGCAATGGATGCTATTAAAAATACTGCTATAAATGCTTTTAATAATGTAAAAGAAAAAATATCAGGTGTAATTAGTGATATAAAAAGTGCATGGCAAGGATTAAAAGATAAAATCACAAATAATCCTATAGTTGCTACAGTTAAAAAGGTTACAGAGTCATTAACTGGAGCAGAAGATGGAAACCATGCAGCAGGACTTCGAAGAGTTCCTTATAATAATTATTTAGCAAATCTGCATCAAGGAGAAGCAATTTTACCGAGAAGAGATGCTGATAAATGGAGACAAGGCAAAGGTAATACTCCTCAAATAGTAAATAATTTCTATGGAATGACTTTTAGAGAAGAAGCTGATTTAGATAGATTTACAGAAAAATTAGTTAGAAAATTAAATGAACAAAAAATAATAACTTAGTAAGGGAGGTAATATTGCATTATGGAGATGTATTTAAAAAATGATAAACATATATTTAGATTTCCAATATTGCCTTCTACTATAAATGTACAAGATTATGCAATAATAAATGACAGCAATATAACAGGATTAGGAGATGTTGCAATATTTGGAGGTAAAGGATTAAGAACAATAGAGATATCATCATTTTTCCCAAATCCAAAAAGAAAATATAAATTTGTAAATTATTCTAATTATCCAAAACAATGGGATTGTGTTTCTAAAATAAGAGGTTACATGAATAACGGTGAAGTAATGAGATTCATAGTAACTGGCACAGAAATAAACTTCCAAGCAAGAATAACTGATTTTACCTTTTCCCAACAAGATGGCACAGGAGATGTATATTATACTATTAATCTAAAAGAATATAGAGAAATTAAAATATCATCAACAACTCCAGTCAAAAGGAAAACTGATAACAAAAATAGGACATCTTCAAAAGATAAAAACAATAATAAAAATAAAACTTCAACCAAAAGTAAACAAACAATTCATATAGTAAAAAAGGGAGATACACTATATGATATAGCAAAGAAATATTATGGAAAAGGATCAAGCTATAAAAAAATAATAGAAAAAAATAAATCTAAATATCCTTCATTGACTAAAAATACAATAATTAAAGCTGGATGGAAGCTGGTGATATAATGATAACACTAAAAATAGTTGATAGAAATAATAAAAAAACAGATATAACACAGTTAGTAGAAAAAGTTACTTGGAGTGGAGATTATAAACAAGCATCAAGAAAGCTAGAATTTTCAATAATTTCAAATAAATACGATAAAAAAATACCAAAAGTCGATATTAAAGAAGGCTACATGGTATTTTTTTATGAGGATAAAAAAGAATTATTCAGAGGATTTATATACAGTATAGAAAAAACTGCTGATACTATAAGCTACATGGCTTATGACCATGCACAAAAACTAGTTAATATTAAAGTTAATTACAACTTCAAGAATAAGACTGCTAGTCAAATAACTACTCAAATGCTAGATGATTATTCAAAATATGGACTTAAAAAAGGAAGCATTGTAAGTGATGGTGTTTCATGGAGCAAAGTATTTATAGGAGTAAGCATGTATGACACTATAATGAGTGCTTATACAAATTCTCATGCTAGTAATGGCAAAGAATATATGTGCTATGCTAAGGAAGGTGAGATATGCACAGCCCTAAAAGGAGATATAAAGTTAGATGTTCAATTCAAAGAAAAAGAAAATATAATATCAACAACTTATAAATCTAGTATAGAGAATGTAGTAAATAGAGTAATTATAGTAGATGACTCAGGAAATAAAATAGGAGAAGAAAAGAATAGTAATTCAATAGATTTGTATGGATTATTTCAAGAAGTTGTAAAAGCTGAAAGCCAAACATCAGAAACTACACAATCAGCAACATCTGAAATATCAACAATGGCAGTTTCCGCTTCTACATCTTCAACTACTAAAAACAACTCTTTTTCATTAAATACTACTAATTCAATAGCAAAATCTATATTTGATTTCTGTATAGGCAAAGGTTGCACTCCACAGGTTGCAGCTGCAATAGTAGCTAATGCAGAATGTGAAAGCTCATTCAATACAAGTTCTGTTAATAGTATTGGAGCAAGTGGATTATTTCAATGGTTAGGAGTAAGATTAGCAAGCTTGAAAAGAAAAGCTACTAAAAAAGGAGTAAGCTGGACAAACTTAAATCTCCAATTACAGCATATGTGGGATGAATTAAATGGAGAAGATAGCACAACTAAATCATTGCTTAATAGCAAAGTAGGAGGAGCAAGCAAATTTATAAAGTTAACGGATGCTTATAAAGCTGGTTATTATTTTGGCGCTTGCTTTGAGAGAGGTGGAGGAAATACACTCAGAGGAAATAAAGCAAATGCTTGGTATTCAAAAGTTACTATTGGAGGTAAAAAAATATCAAATTCAAATACATCAACAGATGTGACTGATAATAACCAAACAACAACTACTACAGTTATAGATTTAGAAAGTGCTAGAAAAGAAGCAAAGAAAAAATTAAACGATAGAGAAAGAAGTGCATCTTTGGATGGATATGGCGATACTACGTGTATTACTGGATATGGTGTGACTGTTACAGACTCATCAACAGGATTAAAAGGACTATTTTATATAGATACAGACTCTCATACTTGGGAAAATGGAGAATATAAAATAGCGCTTAATCTTAATTATAAAAACTTAATGAACGAAGTTGAAGCAGGAGAAGATGAAGAAAAACAAGAAACAACATACAATGATAATAATTACAATGATGGAGAAAAAATATTAAACGGCAAGAAAGTAAAAGCCATTTTTACTGCATATTGGCCAGGACCTGGAATAGAAGGTGGAATATATCAAAGCATGGGTGGAAAATTAGACCCTAGCAAACGTACATGCGCTGCACCTAAGAGTATTCCGTTCAGAACAAAGATACAACCAAGTGGTACGGGAAGTTTTATAGATGGTAAAACTTATACTGTAACCGACAGAGGTGGGAAAATCGTAGTTAAAAATGGTGTATATCACATAGATATATTAATGAGAACTGACAAAGAATGTAGAGCCTTCGGCATTAAACATGGATATATCATAATAGGAGATGGAACTGGATACAAAGAAGTCCCAGCTACTTCAAATTTACCTTTAAATAAAAAACAGGAAAAATTAATCTCTGTTGCAAAAGCTAAACTTGGAACACCTTATGTATGGGGAGCTTCAATAAACTCTACTACATCATTTGACTGTTCATCATTTACTCGCTATGTGTATAAAACAGCATTAGGAATAACATTGCAAAGAACTTCTAATGTGCAAGGCGAACAAGGTAAAAAGATAACAAGCACATCACAATTACAAGCTGGAGATTTAATTTACTTTAATACTTATTCAACAGATAGAGCAAATGGAATAACTCATGTTGGTATGTATATAGGAAATGGGCAAATGATTCATGCTTCATATAGTTATAAGAAAGTCATGATAGTTAATTTGAAATCATACTTATCTTACAGAGGAACAAAATTTATATGGGCAAGAAGACATATATAAGGTGGTGATCTAATGGAAAAAAATCCTTACAATGAATTTCTATCTATAATTAAAGAAACTTCTAAAAGTAATATAACAGAAAATAAATTATTGAATATAGGAATTGTTGTATCACCTCTTCCAAATTTAATAATTAAAACATCTGAAATAGAATTAGATAAAGATAATCTCATGATAGATAAATGGCTCTTAGATAGACATAAGGAAACACAAACATATACAAAAGGAGAACATACTCATAGTGGTGGAGGCCATACAACAGGAGAAGGTGGAGGAGATGGAACACATACTCATACAGGAGGAGAACACTCTCATAAATCTAAAGATTATGTAAACAAGCTGAATATTGGTGATAAAGTTGTAATGCTTAGAGAAGATGATATTTTTTATATTATATCAAAGGTGGTGAGTATAGATGGATGAAGAATACAATGATAGTTTTTATCCCTTTATTGACTACATTACTGAAAGTGTATCAGACATAGAATTAGAAGAAGATGACACATTGCCTTTGTATAGAGAAATAGCATGGGATTTCAAGAATGAACATCCTCTTGTTGTTAACAATGAATTTAAGATAGTAGAGGAAAATGAAGCTATATGTGTATGGATATGGCACGCTATAAAAACATTTAGATATTATTTTTCAATATATTCATGGGATTTTGGATGTGAAATAGATACATTGCTAGGACAAAATTATACTCCTGAACTTACTAAAATGGAGGTTACTAGATATATAGAAGAAGCATTATTGATAAATCCTTATATATTAGAAATAAATAAACTTGAAGTAGATTTTGATGGAGATACATTACAAGTAGATATGAGAGCAATAACAATTTATGAAGAATTGGAGGTGAATTTTGTTGTTTAGCGAGCAAACATATGAAGCCTTAATTGAAAGAATTTTGGAAAATACAAGTGCTAATAATTTAGATACTAGAGAAGGTTCAGTATCATTTAACTTATTAGCACCATTAGCTGAGGAATTAGCGAAAGCTTATATTTCTATGGGCGATATACTTAATTTAGCATTTATAGAAGATACTTTTGACGACTATTTGGATAAAAGAGTTAATGAATTTGGGGTATACAGAAAAGACGGAGAAAAAGCAACTGGAGCTATAAAGGTTACTGGATTAGATGATACTTTTATAGGTAACAGTACAATAATTACATCTAATGGATTAGAATATATAGTATTAAACGATATACTTTTACCAAATGAAGATACTTTATATGTAGAAGCAACAGAAATAGGATATAAATATAATTTACCAGCTGGGTCCACTTTTGAATGTGCAGAGCATATAGGTGGAGTTACTTCATTAACTAATGAAACTGCATTTGAAAATGGTGTAGATACTGAAACAGACGAAGAACTTAAGGAAAGATTTAAATATATAATTCAAAATCCAAGGACATCAGGAAATGTTAATGATTATAAAGCATGGGCATTAGAGTGTGACGGAGTAGGAAGAGTAAAAGTATATCCTCTTTGGAATGGCAATGGAACAGTAAAAGTGCTTATTATAGGTAATGACAATCTTCCATGTAGCGAAGAAACTGTAAGTACAGTCATATCGTATATAGAAGAAAAAAGACCAATAGGAGCAACTGTAACAGTCGATACTCCACAGTTATTAAAATTAACATTTGATATTAAAATAAAACTAGATAGTGCTTATTCGTTAGATGATACAAAGGAACAAATATCAACAGTCTTATCAGATTATGTGAATAATTTGGAAGATGAAGATATTATATATTATAAAGCATTATCAGTAGTTGGTGATTTAGAGGCTGTAGATGATATAGTAGCATATACAATAAATAGCAAGCAAGAAAATATACCTGTCGGAGATTATTATATTCCTGTTATAGATACAATTACAATTTCGGTAAGCGAGGTGGTTTAGTTGGATTTAATCGATAAACTACCTTATTTTTATGACAATGGATATACTAGGCCTATTATAGAAGCTGAACAAAAAGAAAGAGATATATTAGTTGAAGAAATAGAAGATGTATTAAGACAAATGTATGTTTTAACTGCAACTTGGGGATTAGATTATTGGGAAAATATGCTATATTTACCACGAGGCATAGGAAAAACATATGAAGAAAGAAGGAGTATAATTTTAACTAAAATGAGGGGTAGCAAAACAACTACTATTGAAGTAGTAAAGCAACTTGCATACTCCTTTTTTGATGTTGAAAATGTAACAGTTGAAGAAGATAATGCACATTACATTTTTAATCTTACTTTAGAAAATGCAAAATTTGAAAGCAGTAATTTTTCAGACCTTATTAATGCAATTGAACTATATAAACCAGCTCACCTTAATTACTCATTTACTTTTGCTTCAAAGGGAACTGTAGTAATTAATAGTAGCCAGAGAATAGCATTATCTAAGTTGCCAGAGTGCAATACATTTAGAGTAGGTACTTGGTGGAAATCTTATTCAGACGGATATGGCAATATAGGAAAAGTAATACAAGCAAGAACTTATGATGGATATAGCAATTTACCTATTTGTGGATTATATAAAAATATAATAAAAATGTCAAAAGAGGAATTTGAATTAATACATAATCCAAGTAAAAATAATATTGTTGATTATGCTTTTGTTGATTATGCTATTGTAACAGAAACAGAAAGTATAAGTTCTAAAATAGGCGAATTAAAGATAGGATATAGCAAAATTTTATAACTGAAAGAAGGTGAATATATGGCATATAAAAAGAAAATATGGAAAACCGGCGATATTATGAAACAAGAAGATATTAATAATATTGAAAATGGGATATATGAAGCGCATCAAGAATTGAAGAATCTGCATAATTATGATGACACAGAAATAAAAAATATAATAGGATCTGGAACGTTATCTACATTAGCAAAAGATTTAAAAGGTGCAATAAATGAGGTTTTTCAATATGCCAGTAATGGTAAAACTTTAATTGCTCAAGCTATTACTGGCAAAGGGGTAGCAACAAGTAATACAGATACGTTTCAAACAATGGCTACTAATATAAGCTTGATAAGTGGAAAGGTTACTGGAAAAATATTGACACTTGATAATAAAAAATATACATTATCTGAGGATGATAATGGGAATATAACTGCTACAATAATCAAATTTAGTATAACTAATAAATTAACTAATGTAAGTAATAGTAACTCTGCAATACAGGTAGATTATGGGAACAGTTACTCTGCTACTATAACTGCTAATAGTGGGTATGAAATAAATTCATTAAGCATAACTATGGGAGGAGTAGATATAACTTCTACTGCTTTTAATAATAATGAAATAAATATATCTAAAGTTACTGGAGATTTAATCATATCTATAAGTGCTAAAAAAAAAGTTAATCCTCAGCCACCGCAAGAAGAAAAACCTATAGAAGATACTTTAGAAATATTACCTTCATTTGCTTATACTGATATTCCAGAAGAAGGGACTAAGAATTTATATGTAAAATTATCTAGCAAACCAGATTCAAATACTGTAGTTAATGCGAATTCATCATCACAATATTTATCTTGTTCGCCTTCTTCATTGACTTTTACAAATACAAATTGGAGTATATCACAAAAAATAGCTATAAACTCATTAAAAGATAATAATGAATCTAATGATGCTTATAATATAACATTATCATCAGGTAATTTATCTACTAAAGTATCACTAGAAGTTATCGATGCTTCTAATAGTAATTTTGAAATGCTATATAATAATGGAGTAGTATCTCATGGTACTTTAACTTTAAAGAATGCTACAAATTATGGAAGTTATATTACAATAAATCAAAACCAAGATTCTTCTGTTATGATAAGTGGATATCCTATATCATTAAATAAAAATGATAAAGTTTATTTAGAATTAGGATTAGATACATCAGATCCAGGTTCTGCATATTCTATAAGATTACTTCAATTAGGAGATTCATCAGCTAATGATATAAGTAATAGTAATATACTTACGGAGTCAGAATTATCAAATGCTTTAGATGGTGATAGAATATTAACGTATTGGACTGTAGCAAATGCAATATCCAATATTAATTTAACAATTACAGCATATTATGCTAGAATGAAAATTTATAAAATATATATTGAAAGGGGGTAGTGTTTTATGGCTAATCAAATAATAAATTCAAATAATTTAACTTCAAAAGAAATTCCAGAATTATATGTAAGATATTTTAATCCAAAAATAAAAATAAATACAGAAATAACTATCCCTTATTATGTATCTGATAATACTCAAGCAGAATATTTGAACAATAGTAATGCTAAAAGCTTTACAACTGTAGTTACATTTAATTCAAAAGTATTTTCTAGTACTACTACTGCTGGGGAATTTACTATTAATATAGGATCAATATCTACTGTAGGAGAAACTTATTTTAGTATTTATACTATAGATGCTAATGGTGTTGCTAGTGTAGAACAATTTTTCGATATATTAATAATAGATGATACATATTCAATAACTCAAAGTCAAACTTATACAATGACTTCAGCAGACTTATCTACTTATAATATAAAAGCTGGAGAGTCTGTATCTATAAGTGATGCTAAATTAAATGGTGCTGCTTTAACAAATTTATTCAAAGGAATTAAAAACAAAGGCTATAGAAAAATTATAATGCTCAATAACGTTTATATGCTTGATTATCATGGCGATAAAGTTACTTTGCCAGACCAATTCACTGTTGATATGAATGGTGCAGCATTTAAAGCCGCTCAATGTAACGACATAAACGTATCTAATCTAGTTGATTTAAGAGATTGCTTTGATTCTCATGTGATGAATGGAAAACTTATAGGTAACTATGATGGATTTGATTTTGAGGCGACAAAGAATAATACGAATTATAATATACCAGGTGAAGGTCTTGCAGTAGCTGAAATTAACGGCGCTCGATATTCTTCATTTGAAAATATGGAAATGTCTTACTCTGTGGGATATAACTTAGGAGTTTTCGGTGGAAACAAAGCTGGTTATGTTGGAACCCCAGGCCAATTAGCTTTTAAGAATCAATGTTATATCGATGCTAATGGTAACCAAGTAAGCAGCTCAACTATGTGTACAACTGACATCACAGATATTTCTACCTTATTAGATAGAGGAGAATTACAATGTAGTGTATATTTGGGCTATGGAGGATTGGCACTCAATAAAGCAGAATTATTTATGCACTTTTATGGTAATTCTCAAAATTATTTAAAGACTATAAAAACAAGACAATACCAAGTAGTAAAAATTCCTTCAGGGGCAAATTACATAAGAATAACTGGATTTACTTCTGTAACTGAATCTTCTGGTTTAACTATATGTTGTACAGGACAAGCGACTAATTGTGAATTAATAAATATAAAATCTCATAATACTAGAACTTGTGCTATGCATCCAGGAATATATAATCATTTACTTATAAAAAATTGTACATTTAATAAAGTTGCAGATGAGAATGAATATAAAGTAACTAAATTAGCTTTAGACTTTGAAGATGGATATGAGAATGGAAGAAATTTATTCTTCATAAATAATGAGGTGTACCAAGGAACTTCGGCACTAACAGTTCAAAGATGTTTTAACTGCAATGTAATAAAATGTAGAAACTTTGGTTTAGATCTTAGAGGACATATAAAAGGAGCTTTAATTAAAAATAATTTCTTCAATGAAGGAAGTATATATACAACTAATTTCGATTCTCAATCGCATTTAAAATTAGATAATAATACATTCTTCAGATCTTTGAAATTTTTAAAATGGGATAATAATGGAAATTATCCTACTGTGGGATTAACTAATTTAGATTGTAAACAAAATTATCAAAATAATTCTAATACTAATGTAATAATAGATAATGCTGTTAGTGGAAGTGGTAGTGGAGGATCTCCATCTCAAACATATTATAATATTATAAATAATATGCCAAATTGTACTACTAATAATAGTGATAATTTAGTATTAAAAGATTCTTCATATAAAGCTACAATAGTTCCAAAGAGTGGATATGATATAACTTCAATAACTGTAACTATGGGAGGAGTAGATATAACTTCTACTGCATTATCTGGACATACAATAAATATAGAAAAAGTTACTGGAAATGTTAATATAAATGTAATTACTAGAGAAATAGAAAGTTATAGGATAACAAATAATTTAACTAATTGTACAAATTCAAACACTACAAGTAGCATATTAAAGAATAAAAGTTATAGTGGTACTATAGTATCTAATGAAGGATATGATTTATATAGTATAACAGTAACAATGGATGGAACTGATATAACTTCATCTTCTGTAAACGGAAATGCTATAAATATATCTAGCGTAACTGGAGATGTTATTATAACAGCTGTATGTACTACAGAAGTATCTGATATTATATATGACAACGGTACTCTAAATAAAGGTACGCTTAAATTAAATAATGCCACTGCTGAGAGTGCTTATATAAGAATAACTCAAAATCAAGATTCTTCTGTTACTATAAATGATTATAAATTAACTTTGAATAAAAATGATAAAGTTTATATGGATATAGGATTAGATACTGATAGTCCATCAACTGCATATTCTATAAGAATACCTCAGTTAGGAGATTCTTCAGTAAACAATTTTACAGATACAAATATGATAAATGAATCTCAAATATCTACTGCTTTAAATGGTAAAGATAAAGTTACTATATATTGGACTATATATAGTACAGTAACTAATATAGATTTAACATTAACATCATACTTCGCTAGAGTTAAAATATTTAAAATTTGGATAGATAAAAACTCTACTGAACCTGGTGGAGGTGGTAGTACTACTGAAACGCTAACTATTAGTAATATTCCAAATATAACACAAACTGCACAAACAGAATTCTATATTGAATATAGTACAAATATAGCGGTAACAAAACACGAAGTTTCATGGGATGGAGGAAATACATTCTACGATAAAACGAGTGATGTAACTGCCAATGGAACATCATATAAATTTAAACACGATAATAACGGTAGTGCAGGAACATATAGCATGGCTATAAGAGTTACAACTGCCAAAGGTACTACTAAGACAAGTAATGTATTTACGGTTACTTTAGTAGATAATAGTGGATTAACTTTCACTCAGTATAAAAAACTTGATAATGGGGTAATTACAGATACTACCGATGGAAAATACTATAGCACAGTTGATAAAATAGCAGTAACTCCATCCGGAAAATATACACTTGATTTAAATCCTATAAGTTATGTTTGTGTATGTTTCTATAATAGTAGTGATACTTATCTAGGCAATGACTCAGGAGGATATATAGAAAATAATACATCAGACTGGTCAGTTGGGTCTTTATCAACAACAATTAATGTGCCAGCTGGTGCTTCATATATTAGAATATGTGGTACAAGTGGCGGTACACAAGTAACTGGAACATTGACTAAATCATCTTCTAGTACAAGTGCTTTGCTAGATAGCGATGGAGCTTACGTTATAGACGACTTTTCAAGTAACGCAATAGATTCAAATAAATGGGGATATGAATTAGGATATGTAAGAAATAATGAAACTCAAAGATATACAAATACAAACGCTGAAGTCAACGATGGTGTATTAGCTTTAAGGGGTTTAAAAGATAGTAGTGGGAATTGGACTTCATCTTCTATTATATCAAAAGGTCATTTTGCATTTATGTATGGGAAAATAGAGGCACGTGTTAAATTATGCAACTTAAATGGAGCATTTGGAGCATTTTGGACTTTAGGAGATAGTTTTGAATTTGGATATAAAGAAAATGGTAGCCCGGATACTTTGGGCGAATGGTGGGCGTATTGTGGAGAATTTGATATAGTTGAATTTTATAATAAAAAATTAACTTGCGGAACATTCTTCAATCAAAAGGAAGAAAGTGGTCGTGTATGGTATGATAATTATACAACTGGTGATTGGCATATATTTGCAATGGAATGGAAAACGGATGGTACATTAATTTTCTCTATTGATGGAAATGAATTATCAAGAACAAGTGCTACTGATAATAGAGCCTTCCATATACCACACTTTATTTTACTTAACCAAGCGATAGGAGCTAGTGGTGGTACTCCTGATAGTGATACAACTGAAATAACTCAATATGTTGATTGGGTTAAATATTATCCATTGAGTACGGATAATGTAGTACTTAATAGTAGTGATTTCACAATTCAAGCAACAGATTTTAATGAAAATAATTGTGTAGTTAGAGCAACGTTTAATGACAACTGTATCAACAAAGCTTTAAGCTGGAAATCAAATAATGAAAGTGTTATTACTGTTCATAGTGGATTTTGTGTTGCAGCTAGTTCAAGTGGTTCAGCTACTATCACAGCAACTTCTAAGAGCGGTGTTTCAAAAAGCATAACATTAAATGTCAGCAATAACGCTATATCACATTAGGAGGTGATAAACTTGAGAACTCTTACAGATAAGGCACTTAATAAATTAGCAAATTATTATATTAGCAAACTGAAAAATGTTAAATATACACTTGATGGAGAAGAAAAAGAAATAGATTTTTTTTCTAAAAAAGTAATAGGAAATACTGCTTGTGCTTATGTATTCTTTGATGAGAATTACAAAGGGAAAATTACAAATATAAGAGTAATAGATAAAGATGGGGATATAGTAGCACAAGACAAGAAAGTCTATGAAAGAACTACTGATAAGGCATTGTATATAGCATTTAAGCATGAATTTACGGAGGTGTAAAAATGAGTATATATACAAAGAATGAATGGATAGACCATATAGAAGATGTTGATACAGGAGAAGTATTACAAGTTGGTACTTTGTATTGTGCTAGACTTATGAATCATATGGAAGATGGCATAGAATCAGCACATAGTGAAATGATTACAATGGAGACAGCTGTAAAAAATATGCAAACAAAAGTAAAAGTATTAGAAGATAATCTTATAAATAATATGCCGCATAACAATTTCTTAGAAGATTTAACTACTCTAGATGATATTAATATTGTTGATGGGATTTATAGTCCAATTTTAGGTAAGGTTTATTATTAGAAAGGAAGTGATTGGATGGCAGTAGGTGATATAGTAACTATAGGAGCATTACAAGTGGTTGATAGTTCCGGAAATACTAAAAAATTACAACAAGTTCCAAGTCGATATGCTCCCGATTTTTATGATTATAAATCATACACATTTGTTGATAATACAGAAAGTAAATATGATTTTAAATGGATAGAAAGCAAAATTGATGGTAAAAAAGTATATATATCTCAAACTTTTATATTTCAAGATGTATCTTATAATGCATTATTTAAAAAAGTTAATATGAATAAAACTTTAAAATTAAATGGTTCAGCATATATTTTAAGACTATTATCAAAGGATGAATTCCAAAATAAACTAAGCAGTACTGTATTAGACCAATTGGATTTTTCAATAACGTCTTCTAATCCTCTATATACATTAACATCTACAATATTAAATGGAACTAACGTTATCAATATTATATATAATAAAGATAATTATATTCCTTATATAAAAAGTTTATGGGATGAAAATGATTTTGATCTGGATACCTTTTCAACTGCTAACGGATGTATACTTGCATTGGAATTATTAAATAATCCACCTACTATAAGTGGAGAAGATGAAAATTTAGGAAACAAAACAAGTTCATTTAGTATAACTTATTCTATATCAGATGAAGATAGTGACCAAGAATTAACAGTAAAAGAAAAATTAAATGGAAGTATCATAAGAACATTAAAAAATCCAACTCAAAATTCAACTTTAACATTTACAATAACAGATGAATTATTTGTTTCTCTTAGCATGAATACTACCAATACCATAGAAATAGAAGTTACCGACGGAAGTGCTACTACATATAGAAGATATACATTTGTAAAGACTAATTCAGCACCATTTATAACTTATACAGGGCAAGCAGACTTAGGAGAGTTAACAACTAAACCTAGTATTACTTATTCAGTTAAAGATAATGAAGGAGATGCAATAACTGTAACTGAAAAATTGAATGGTGAAGTAATAAACCAATTTAGTGCAACTACAAATACAAACTATACAGTAGGAATAACTGATACGTTCTGGCTTACTTGTGGATCTAATACAAATACAGTAGAAATAATAGCAAGTGATGCTCTTGGTGGAAGTAGTTCAAAGACTATTACATTTTCCAGAAAAATAACAAAACTACAAATAGTTATGAAAAATGCAATAGAAACAGATGCAAAAGCAACAAAGATATTAGTATCCCCTCAATGGACCACAACTGGAGGAGTTGGAAAAGTAGAAGTATGTAACAATGGATTTGACTCTAATCCTAAATGGGAAGATGCAACTACTATGGTAGTACTTAATAGACCTTATTTATTTACTAATACAAGCAAAACTGCTTCAAAATGGGGAATCAAAATAAGAATAACAGTTGCAAAGAATCAAGGATATGATGGAGAAGTTGCAATATTTGGATTTGGAGGTGCCTATGAGTAATGAAAGTATTTCATGAAAAATCACTGATAGAAATAAATAAGGAAAAAGAAGAAAATGGAAAACTAAAAAAGGAAGTTGAAGAATTAAAATCAGAATTAGAACTAACTCAAGCTGCATTGAATGATTTATTATTTGGAGAAGAAGGAGGTGAATAAGAATGGCTGGATATTTAGCATTACAAATAATGAAAGGTAACCTTAGTTATGCAAAGGTTATGAGTAAGTTTAGCAAATATAAAGAACGAATAGACATTATATTAGTAGCAGAAGGCAGAGAAGATTTAATAGAAAATTAATCTTCTCTTTTTTATTATCATTTAAGAGGATCTTCATAGGTCCTCTTTTTATAAGGAGGGATAAAATGTCTTATAATAAAAAAGTATGGAAAAGTGGAGACAGAATTACAAAAGAAGCGTTAAACAATATGGAAAATGGTATAGAGGCAGCACATCAAAATTCAGGTGGAAGCGGTACATCGTATGATGATACCGAAATAAAAACTGATATAAATACTATTAAAACTGATTTAGGTA
>ENA-UOJV01001239-UOJV01001239.1-human-gut-metagenome-genome-assembly--contig:-C82-NODE-1239-length-29662-cov-12.083730_pt1 | contig 29662 bp, 30 predicted proteins | sample MGYA00242356_ERZ723903 | MGnify/ENA metagenome assembly ERZ723903
ATATTATATCAAAGTGTTTCATGTTTGTCAACAACTTTTTTAAATTATTTTTTGTTGCTTTTTTGAATCTCTCAAACAGCAACTCTGATATATTATCATATATCTTCTTGCTTGTCAATAACTTTTTTGAAGTTTTTTTCAAAAGTTATTTTCAAACAAAACGGAGAAAGAGGGATTCGAACCCTCGCGCCGGTTGCCCGACCTACACCCTTAGCAGGGGCGCCTCTTCGGCCTCTTGAGTATTTCTCCTCAGCCCGATCCAAGGTCTGTATTTAACTGTGTGTTTACATACTTTTAATGTAACTCCACAGCGCATTGATAATTATACCTAAGAACCCTTTTTCTGTCAACGGTTTTTTCGATTATTTTTTTCTTTTTTTAAGTTTGTTTTCTAATTATCTATATATAGAAGAAACAGACTCTTTTTCACTATATCTAGCAAAGAGTCTGTCCTTTTTACCTTATCTTTATTTTATGCTTCCTTTGGTTCATATTCAGATATGGTTTCTTCTATTCTTCTTTTTACTTCTTTTGCGATCTCTGTCGTCTTCATATTTTGATATTCTTCATAATAAATCGGTTCCAGGAAATGTACCTGTACCGTTACCGGTGCGATACTATTTGTATCAAACGGTTTAAAAGAATCGATCAACGCAATCGGTATGATCGGGCATTTCGCTTTTGTTGCCGCCTTGAAGCTTCCACCTTTAAACTCAAGAAGCTTGTTCCCCATCTTCGAGCGGGTTCCTTCTGCAAAGATCAGATAGTTCCTTCCTTTCTTTACTTCCTCTGTAACATCCATGATCACTTGCATAGACTGACGGATATCTTCGCGGTCGATCATGTAGGCCTTCATACATTTAAATGTCTGCTTGAGAAGTGGAACATTTGCCACTTCTTTTTTTGCCACCACAGAAAATGGACGCGGGCAGGCATCAACAATTGCGAGTACGTCATAAAGCCCTTGATGATTCGGAAAAAACATAAACCCTCCCTCTTTGGGAATATTTTCTTTTCCATATGCCTCGATTGTTACATTTCCGCCTTTATTGGCTCTTTTGACAATATATTTCAGAAGCTTATATCGGGTGATCTCCGGATACTTGTCTACGTGCGCGGCATAGTAACACAGCTTGCACCACATAAACGGAACAAGCAGAATATTCCGAATTACCATAAGTGCAATTCTTTTCACACAATTCATTCCCTATTCCTCCGCATACTCTTTGACGGCTGTCTCGTATAAATTATTGCCCTCGGAGTCGATCACAACAATTGCCGGAAGGTCTTCGATCTCCAGGCGGCGGATCGCTTCTGTGCCAAGATCATCATACGCGATCACATCTGCTCTTTTGATACATTTTGAAAGAAGCGCGCCTGCTCCTCCGACTGCTGCAAAATAAACTGCTTTATTTCTCACGATTGCATCCCGGACAGCCTGACTTCTTTTCCCTTTTCCTATCATTCCGCCAAGCCCCAGATCCAGAAGGCGTGGTGCATATTTGTCCATCCTGCTTGCTGTTGTCGGTCCTGCTGAGCCGATCGGTCTTCCTTCTCTCGCCGGAGATGGTCCCATATAATAAATCATCTGATTCTTAATATCAAGTGGAAGCTCTTTTCCTTCTGAAAGCACTTCATCCATTCTTTTATGAGCAGCATCACGGGCGGTATAAATAACTCCCGTAAGATATACATAATCTCCTGCTCTTAAATCCTGTATTTCTTCCTTTGCTACTGGAACTGTAATATGTCTTTCCATATCCTTTTCCTTCCTGATTCTTTTTCTGTATTCTGCTGCGGCGTTTTTAACCGCTAACAGGAGTCTTATAATTCTCTTAAAATAATTTCAGCCAGTTTCTCAACTGTAAAGTCTACAAAACTAATGCACTGCGCTTTTCTCTCCGGAGAATTTTTTTCTTTTCCTCTTGTCAGCACACGACAGCAGGTTGCTCCGCAATGTTCTTTAAATGCGTCGTGAAACTCTTTCGTCAGCCGCTGGCATTTCAAAAAGATTTCATCTCCAGGTGTTCTTCTTCCGAAAAAATAGCCGATGCACATGGTTGCTCCTGCAAGCGCACCACAAATACAGCCACCATCTCCGAGCCCCCACGGGAATCCTGATGACATAGCGATCGCATCATCTGACAGATCAAGATCAAAGCCCTTTTTGATCGCATAGATCACCGACTCTGAACAAGCGAACCCTTTCTGAAAAATCTCAACCGCATCTTTTCGCATTGCGTCTACGTCTACATTTGTATTCATAATTATCCTCTTTTCATTTTCCTTTAAATATTACACACATCCTCTCACCGGGCAGAAACCATTTGTAACATGCTTCATCTTCGCACGAGTACATATTTTCGGCACGGAAAGTCTTTTCAGAATCCCCCCGGTAAATTAAATAGTGCGGATCACATGGCGGTTAACATGACAGCAAATATTTACAGCTACCGGAAGTCCGGCAATATGAGTCGGATAAGTGTTGACATTGACAGCCAGCGCGGTTGTACTTCCCCCAAGTCCGCCCGGTCCGATTCCAATCTTGTTGATCCGCTCCAGTAATTCTTCTTCCAGTTCTTTTACATATGGAATGTCTGAATGGCTTCCGACTTCTCTTGTAAGTGCTTCTTTTGCCATCAGTGCGCATTTTTCAAATGTGCCGCCGATTCCCACGCCGACAACCATCGGAGGACAGGCATTCGGACCGGCATCTTTTACTGCCGTAAGAACTGCTTCCTTTACTCCTTCGATTCCGTCTGCCGGTTTCAGCATAAATACACGGCTCATATTTTCGCTTCCAAAGCCTTTTGGTGCGACCTTGATCTTCACCTGATCGCCCGGAACAATTTTATAATGAATGATTCCCGGTGTATTATCTTTTGTATTCTCTCTGAGAATCGGATCTTTCACGACGGATTTTCTCAGATATCCGTCAACATACCCCCGACGGATCCCTTCATTTACCGCATCTTCCAGGTTGCCGCCTTCGAAATGTACATCTTGTCCGATCTCAAGAAATACGACTGCCATTCCAGTATCCTGGCAGATTGGGATCATATCTTTTCCGGCGATCTTCAGATTATCCTGAAGCTGACTTAATATCTTTTTCCCCAGTGGTGACTTCTCTGTTGAAACTGCATTTTTCATCGCAATGTCCATATCTTTTGAAAGAAAATGGTTCGCTTCAATGCACATTTCTTTGATATTCTTTGAAATCTCTTCCACGTTCAATGTACGCATTGGTTTTTCCTCCTGCATTTCATAATCTGATTTTTATTATACTATGGTTTTTTTTCATCTGCAATGTAATCATCTTCAAATAAACCTGTATTACCTCCAATTGTTAACCTTATAAAATTTTAAGTTGACATTCTTTCTTTTGCATGGTAAAGTGTGGAATGTATTTGATATTTTTTTACCAAGGAAGGTTTACTTATGATTTCTGAAATTGAAACAACTACAGATCCGGTGCTTTCACGAGAAGATGCGATTGCAATCCTGAATACACCGGACGAAGAACTCGATCAGCTCATTGCACAAGCTGAAAAACTGCGCAGAAAATATAAGGGCAATCATGTAAGTATTCATATTCTTACCAATGCCCGCAGCGGTAACTGCTCACAGGACTGCGCTTACTGTGCACAATCCTGTCGTTCAAAAGCCGATATCGACAAATATAAGTGGGTAGCTGATGAGAAGTTATATAAAGATAATGATTTTGTAAATGAACATCATCTTTCCAGACACTGCATCGGACTCAGCGGTATGAAATTCACCGACGAAGAGATTGAAGAACTGGCTTCTAAGATCCGTAAGATGAAGGAAGACGGAACCCGCCTTTGCTGTTCCATCGGATTTCTTACTGAAAAACAGGCTCTAATGTTAAAAGAAGCCGGACTCGACCGGATCAACCACAACCTGAACAGCAGCCGGGCTTACTACAGTCACATCTGTTCTACCCATACTTTTGAGCAGCGCGTTCAGAATATCAAAATGCTTCAGGGACTTGGATTTGAAATCTGCAGTGGCGGAATCATTGGAATGGGCGAAAGCAAAGAGGATGTTGTTGATATGCTTCTGGAGCTTCGTGAGATCCAGCCGGAAGCTCTGCCGATCAACTTCCTGTTGCCAATTCCGGGAACTCCGCTCGGTGATGCTGATATTTCCGAACTCACAACTGAGTATTGCATGAAGGTTCTCTGCCTTGCAAGACTTCTGGTTCCGCAGTCAGATATCCGTTGTGCTGCCGGACGTGAGGTTTATTTTAAAGGTGAAGAAAGGAAGCTTCTCAGCGTTGTAGATTCCATCTTCGCTTCCGGTTATCTGACCGCAGATGGTCAGGGAATCAAAGATACGATCCGGACGATTACGGATGCCGGTTTTACATACGAGATCGAATCTGCTTAATTTATTGACACGCCGAACATTATTAACATTCTAAAAGGAGAATACTTAACATGGCTCAGGGAAACACTCAGACACTTAGAACTACCAATACTTACGCAATGGCTGTCACCGCTCTTATGACCGCTGTCACCTGCATTCTTGCACCGCTTTCCATCCCGATCGGACCGGTGCCGATTTCACTTACCAACTTTGCAATTTATCTTTCTCTCTATCTTCTGGATTGGAAGAAGGGAACCGTCAGCTATATCCTTTATCTTCTTCTCGGACTTGTAGGACTTCCTGTATTTTCCGGATTCACCGGAGGAATCGGAAAGCTTGCCGGACCAACTGGCGGATATATCATTGGTTTCATCCCAATGGCAATCATTGCCGGTATTGTAATTGACAAATTCAGTCAGAGATGGATCCAGATTCTTGGAATGATCGTTGGGACTGTAATCTGCTATGCATTCGGAACTGCATGGTTCTGCATTCAGGCAGGTTACACTGTATCTGCTGCCCTTGCAGTATGTGTCATTCCATTTATCCCGGCGGACCTGATCAAGATGGTGATCGCCATGATCATCGGACCTGAAATCCGCAAAAGACTCGGAGCTGTTGCACAGTAAGATGCACGGCATCTGCCAGAATATTTGAAGTCTGGCAAAATAATAATTCAGCCCCCTCTACAAAGTCCGGAAAGCCTGTTTGCCGCAGCGTTTCCGGACTTCTTTGTTTTTTTAATCTGGCTTTTACCAGAGCAAACGTAAGCCATGCCATAACATTTCTTTCCATGCAGCCTCACAAAACAAAGCAAGAGACCAGACAAGGCATTTGCATATTCCCTGTCCAGTCTCTTTATGATTTATCCTACTTCTGTATTTCTACTTTCGCTCAGATCTTTATTCTTCTGTCTGCTCTTCTACAACCGTCTCAGCAGTTGCTTCTGTATTTGCTTCTTCTGCAGTCTCTTCTGCGTTCTCCTCCAGTTCACCTGAAGCTCTGCGTACCTTTGCGATACTTGCAACTTCTTCGTGTTCCTTCAGATTGATCAGTTTAACACCGGATGTGATTCTTCCGAGTACGGAAATCCCCGCACATTCCATACGGATCACGATACCATCTGTGTTGATGATCATAATCTCATCATCCGGACCTACTGCCTTTGCACCGACTACATTTCCGGTCTTCTCTGTGATCTTATAGCATTTCACGCCTTTTCCACCACGGTTCTGGGCTGTGAATTCTTCCATGCGGGTTCTCTTGCCCATACCCTTTTCAGATACGATCAGAAGCTCTTCACCCTGCGCATCAAGCTGCATTGCAACAACTTCATCACGGTCACTTAAATTCATACCACGAACGCCCATAGAGGTCCTTCCGGTTGAACGTACATCAGATTCATGGAAACGGATGCATTGACCATACTGCGTAACGAGAATAACATCTCTTTCATCATCCGTAATCTTAACTTCGATCAGTTCATCATCCTCACGGAGTGTGATCGCAGCAAGTCCTGTCTTTCTTACATTTGCGTAATCCAGGATCGGAGTCTTCTTAACAAGACCTTTCTTGGTTGCCATGAACAGATAGTCACCTTCCTTGAAATCCTTGATCGGAATCATTGCTGTGATCTTCTCATCTGGCTGAAGCTGAAGGATGTTGATAATTGCTGTACCTCGGGAAGTTCTTCCTGCTTCCGGAATCTCATATCCCTTCAGGCGATAGCAGCGTCCGGTATTGGTAAAGAACATAATATACTGGTGAGTATTGGTCATGAACAGCTCTTCTACATAGTCTTCATCCAGAGTCTGCATACCCTTGATGCCCTTGCCGCCACGATTCTGGCTCTTGAAAGTATCGTTGCTCATTCTCTTAATGTATCCCATCTTGGTCATGGTGATCACTACATCTTCTCTCGGGATCAGATCCTCTGTAGAAATGTCGTATTCATCAAATCCGATGGCTGTTCTTCTGTCATCTCCGTATTTTTCAGAGATCACAAGGATTTCTTTCTTAATTACGCCAAGCAGAAGCTTTCTGTCTGCGAGGATCGCCTTGTACTCTGCGATCTTCTTCTCAAGCTCTGCATACTCTGCTTCCAGCTTCTCTCTTTCCAGACCGGTCAGAGCTCTCAGACGCATATCCACGATCGCCTGGGACTGTGCATCACTTAAGTTAAAGCGGCTCATCAACTCTGCTTTCGCAATCTGTACGGTCTTGGATCCACGGATGATCTTAATAACCTCATCAATGTTATCCAGGGCGATCAGCAGACCTTCCAAGATGTGTGCACGTTCTTCTGCCTTATTCAGCTCGTATTTGGTACGTCTGGTCACAACGTCTTCCTGATGTTTCAGATAATGGTTCAGGATTTCCAGAAGGCTCATAACCTTCGGCTCATTATTGACCAATGCAAGCATGATCACACCAAATGTATCCTGCAGCTGTGTATGCTTGTAAAGCTGGTTCAGAACGACATTCGGGTTCACATCTCTTCTCAATTCGATGCAGACACGCATACCTTCACGGCTTGACTGGTCGCTCAGGTCTGTGATTCCATCAATCTTCTTATCTCTTACAAGCTCCGCGATCTTCTCGATCAGGCGGGCTTTGTTGACCATATACGGCAGCTCGGTTACTACGATTCTGTGCTTTCCATTCTGCATTGGCTCGATATTGGATACCGCACGCACACGGATCTTTCCACGTCCTGTACGGTAAGCCTCTTCGATTCCTCTTGTTCCAAGGATCGTTGCTCCCGTCGGGAAATCAGGTCCTTTGATGATCTCCATGATCTCTTCGATCGTGGTCTCATCTTTATCTTCAATCTGGTCATCAATAATTTTCACAACCGCACCGATGACTTCTCTTAAGTTGTGCGGTGGAATATTGGTTGCCATACCTACCGCGATACCGGAGGTTCCGTTCACCAGAAGGTTCGGGAATCTTGACGGAAGTACGGTCGGTTCTTTTTCTGTCTCGTCAAAGTTCGGTGCAAAATCAACGGTATCTTTGTTGATATCCGCTGTCATTTCCATCGAAATCTTACTAAGTCTTGCCTCGGTATATCGCATTGCGGCAGCACCGTCACCATCCACAGAACCGAAGTTACCGTGACCGTCTACAAGAATGTAACGGGTAGACCAGTCCTGTGCCATATTAACGAGAGCTCCGTAAATAGAGCTGTCACCATGTGGGTGATATTTACCCATGGTATCACCGACGATACGCGCGCATTTACGATGCGGCTTGTCAGGACCGTTGTTCAGCTCGATCATCGAATAAAGAATACGTCTCTGAACAGGTTTCAGACCGTCTCTTACATCCGGAAGCGCACGAGAAGCAATAACACTCATGGCATAATCGATATAGAACTCTTCCATGGTTTTTTTCATATCCACTTCATGAACTTTATCAAAAATATTATCTTCCATTGGTATTCTCCTATATATCTAAGTTCTTAACAAATTTTGCATTCTCTTCGATAAATTCTCGTCTTGGTTCTACTTTATCTCCCATCAGGGTTGTAAAGGTAAGATCCAGTTCGGAAGATGTCTCATCGTCCATTGTCACTCTTCTTAAGATTCGATGCTGCGGATCCATTGTGGTATCCCATAACTGCTCTGCGTCCATCTCACCCAGACCTTTGTATCGCTGAATCTTATTGTTCTGATCACGTCCGACTTCGCTGATGATCTTCGCCAGTTCTTCATCGCTGTATGCATACCAGACTTTCTTGTTCTTCTCCAGCTTGTAAAGCGGCGGCTGAGCCAGATATACATAGCCCTGTTTGATCAGCTCCGGCATAAAACGATAGAGGAATGTCAGAAGCAGTGTACTGATATGTGCTCCATCAACGTCGGCATCGGTCATGATGATGATCTTGTGATATCTCAGTTTGGAAATATCGAAATCATCATGGATTCCTGTACCGAATGCAGTGATCATTGCCTTGATCTCGGCATTACCGTAGATCTTATCCAGTCTTGCCTTCTCTACATTCAGGATCTTTCCACGAAGTGGCAGGATCGCCTGGGTCGCTCTGTCACGGGCTGTCTTTGCAGAACCTCCCGCAGAGTCTCCCTCTACGATGTAGATCTCACACTTGGATGGATCCTTGTCTGAACAGTCTGCAAGCTTTCCAGGCAGTGACATGCCTTCCAGTGCGGATTTTCTTCTGGTAAGATCTCTCGCCTTTCTGGCCGCCTCTCTTGCTCTCTGCGCCATAACCGACTTCTCAACAATTGATTTTCCAATAGCAGGATTCTGTTCAAGGAAGATCTGAAGCTGGCTGCTGACGATACTGTCAACCGCACCTCTCGCTTCACTGTTACCGAGCTTCTGCTTGGTCTGTCCTTCAAACTGAGGATCCTCGATCTTAACACTGATGATCGCTGTAAGACCTTCCCTGATATCCTCACCGGAAAGATTCGGCTCACTGTCTTTTAATAATTTGTTCTTTCTCGCATAGTCGTTAAAGGTCTTTGTGATCGCATTTCTGAATCCGACCACATGGGTCCCACCTTCCGGTGTTGTGATATTATTTACAAAACCATAGGTGTTATCTGTATAAGAATCATTGTGCTGCATTGCAACTTCAACTTCTACATTATCTTTTGTTCCTTCACAGTAGATGATCTGCTCGTAAAGCGGAGTCTTACTGCGATTTAAGTACTGAACGAACTCCTTGATACCGCCTTCATAGTGGAACACTCTTTCCTTCGGTTCTTCATCCCGGAGATCAGTCAGGCTGATGCGAAGTCCCTTGGTAAGGAACGCCATCTCACGGAATCTCTGTTTTAACGTATCATAATCAAATACTGTATCTTCGAAAATAGTTTCATCCGGAAGGAAGGTTACCTTTGTTCCTGTCTTCTCCGAATCACATTCGTCTACAACCTTCAGCTTGTAAACAACATGTCCTTTTTCATATCTCTGTCTGTACACCTTCCCTTCGTGGCAGATCTCAACCTCAAGCCAGTCAGAAAGCGCATTTACAACGGAAGCTCCTACACCGTGAAGTCCACCGGATACCTTGTATCCTCCACCGCCGAATTTACCGCCGGCATGAAGCACAGTGAATACAACCTCTACCGCAGGGAGTCCCGCTTTGTGGTTGATCCCCACCGGAATACCACGTCCGTTATCTATAACCGTAATTGAATTATCCGGATTGATGAACACCTGGATATGATCACAGTATCCTGCAAGCGCTTCATCCACCGAGTTGTCAACGATCTCATAGACAAGATGGTGAAGTCCTCTTGAAGATGTACTGCCAATATACATACCAGGTCTCTTTCTTACTGCTTCCAGACCCTCCAGTATCTGGATTTGGTCTGCTCCATATTCTGCACTCATATTGATCCTCCTAATTCTCTTTTGATACATGTCCGTTCTGAACATGGAATACTTTATTTATTGAAAATCGATGATTGACAAACTCGTCAAGTCCCGTACAGGTGATCAGAGTCTGTATATCATGAATACTGTCCAGTAAATAGTTTTGCCTGTGTTTGTCAAGTTCAGACAATACATCGTCAAGCAGCAGCACCGGCGTATCCTTTATGATCTGCCGTACCAGCTCGATCTCAGACAGTTTCAGCGAAAGTGCCGCTGTCCTCTGCTGCCCCTGCGATCCGAATCTGCGGATGTCGATCCCACCTGCCATAAAACAGATATCATCCCGGTGAGGTCCCACCGAGGTACTCTTCATCCTGATATCGCGCTCCCTGTTCTTCTCAAGCGCCGCCTCAAGTGAAAGTGCTCCGCATCCAGGTTCATACGAAAGGCCGATCCTTTCCCTGCCTCCCGTCAGTTTATGGTGAATGTCTCCGATTATCGCATTGACCTCCTCGATAAACCGGAGCCTTCTCTGAATAATCTTTTCTCCATACTGAACCAGCTGCATATCCCATACATCCAGTGTGTCCAGTATATCATCTCTGTAATAGGCATCCTTCAGCAGACGGTTCCGCTGATTGAGTGTGCGGTTATAATTTGCCAGGTCACTAAGATACACCTTATCAAGCTGTGAAAGCTCCAGGTCCATGAACCTTCTCCTCTCCGCCGGACCATTTTTAATAATGTTCAGATCCTCCGGCGAGAAAAACACAAAATTCGTCAGACCGAAAAGCTCACTCGCCCTCCGGATCGGGACCTTGTTAATCGCAATCCCTTTCGGACTGTTCTTCTTCAGGTGCATATCAATCTGCCATGGAACGCCATTTTTCTCAATGACAGTCTCAATATGAGCCTCATCCTGCCCGAATCGGATCAGATCCCGGTCCTTCGTCCCCCTGTGAGACTTCGTGGTTCCCGACAAATACACCCCTTCCAGGATATTCGTCTTGCCCTGCGCATTATCACCGTAAAAAATATTCGTGGCATGATCAAATTCAATATTCAATATTTCATAATTTCTGTAATCTTTTAATTTTAATGATTTGATAATCATACCTGTGCCAGCCTATTTTTCAATCTTGATCTCTTCTCCGTTAAATGTAACAACGTCGCCGTCATATAATTTTTTACCACGTCTGGTATCTACTTCTCCATTAACCTTTACCAGACCTTCTGTAATGACTTCCTTGGCTTCCACACCGGATCCTACAAGACCTGCTACTTTCAGTGCCTGACCAAGCTTGATAAATTCATCTCTCAGTTTGATTGTCTCCATAATTTTTATCCTCTCTAAATTCCTATACTGCTCCACTGAAGTTCACCGGAAGAATCAGGTATACATAGCTTTCTCCTTCATCCTTGATAAAGCAAGGAGCCTTTGCATTCATAAAGTAAAGATCTGCTTCTTCGTCATCAATGACACGAAGTGCGTCAATGAGGAACTTCGGATTGAAGCCGATCAAGAGGTCTTTTCCCTCTTTAGTGATCATAATCTCTTCATCCATCGTACCCTTCTCTGACTTGATCTTAAGTTCCATCATTTCATCCTGAATGTTGATGATGATCGGCTTCTTATCACCTTCTTTTACAAGAAGAGTTGCACGGTCAATACAGTTCAGGAGTTCTCTTTTATTGATTCTTACCTTTGTCTCATAATCATTGGACAGCATCTGCTCAATACGGAAATATTCTCCTTCAATCAGTCTGGATACCACAACGGTATCATCAAATTCAAATACAATGTGGTTGGCTGTGAAATACAGTCTCACTTCGCTGTCTGCTTCACCTGAAAGGATCTTGCTGACTTCGATCAGAGTCTTTCCCGGAACCACGATCTTCTTCGGTTCATAAGATTCCTTCAGCTCGATCTTGCGGATGGAAATACGGTGTCCGTCAAGGGATACCACTTTCAGAATATCCCCGTTCATATCGAAGAGTTCTCCTGTCATCAGTTTGTTGCTGTCGTTGTCTGCAATTGAGAAAATGGTCTGGCGGATCACTTCTTTCAGTGTGAACTGGGAAATGGAAACCGGATTTTCTCTCTCAATATACGGCAGATAAGAAAAATCTTCACCGGATTTACCGGAAATATTGAATTTTGCTTTTTCACAGGTAATGAGCGTCTGAAAGTTCACTCCACTTTCAATCACGATTTCATTATCAGGAAGCTTTCTTACGATATCTGAGAAAATCCTCGCATCCAGTGCGATCATTCCCTTCTCATCGATCTGCCCTCTGATCACAGTCTCGATCCCAAGCTCCATATCGTTCGCTGTAAGTTTGATAATATCTGTAGTTGCATCTATCAGAATGCATTCCAGGATCGGCATGGTTGTCTTTGTCGGAACAGCCTTTGATACAATGCTGACCCCTTTCACAAGATCTGATTTAAGACATCTGATTTTCATAATGTGTAAAACTCCTTTCGACGCGCAAAATATATATTTATATAAAACAAATCCGTAGTTATCTTAGTAGTGTCTGTTGAATTGTGGACAAGTACTTTAAGGCCTTGATCCAAAAGGATTTAAGGCTTTGACAAGTCCATGGACAGTTCTTTTTCTTCCCTGGCAGATCATGGAAAACTTTTCTACAGCGGGCTGATTTTCTTCTGAATGATCTCGATCGTATTTCTCAAAGTCTCATCTTTTTCCACATCCCGGGCAATCTTGTCCACACCGTGGTTCACAGTGGAATGATCACGCCCTCCGAGCAGATCACCGATACTTTGAAGAGACGCATCCGTCATCTGCCTGCACAGGTACATCACGATCTGTCTGGCTCCGGCCGTTCTTGCATTTCTCCGACTCCCCTTAAGTTCAGAGACGGAAACATTAAAATGATCGGAGACAACATCCAGAACCAGCTCCGGCGTCACCTTGTGGCTTTCGTCCGGTGCGATCATATCCTTCAGTGCCTCTGCCGCCAGAGAAACATCAAAGTTCTTTCTTCCACCGATTCGGTATAATGCGATCAGCTTGTTAAGTGAGCCTTCCAGTTCCCGGATATTGGTCTTGATGTTCATCGCAATATACTGGATCACCTCATCCGGAATCTGATATCTTTCCAGTTGGTCCAGTTCTATTTTCTTATAAAGAATCGCCATACGTGTCTCGTAATCCGGCACCGAAATATCTGCGATCAGTCCCCATTCAAATCTTGTCCGCAGACGCGCCTCCAATGTCGTCATATCCTTTGGCGGTTTGTCGCTGGAAATGACGATCTGCTTTCCGGCATTGTGCAGATGATTGAACGTATGGAAAAATTCTTCCTGTGTACTTTCTTTGCCGATAATGAACTGTACGTCATCGATCAGAAGTACGTCATTATTGCGGTACTTATCGCGGAATGCATTCATCGCCAGATCGTTGCCGGTCTTTCCGTTGCGGATCGCCGTGATCAGGTCATTGGTAAATGTCTCACTTGTCACATACAGGACTTTCTTCGATGGTTCCCGGTCCAGTATGTAGTGTGCGATCGAATGCATCAGATGGGTCTTGCCAAGTCCTACCCCACCATATAAAAACAGAGGATTGTAAACCTCACCGGGAGATTCGGCAACTGCCAGTGATGCGGCATGTGCAAAATTATTATTCCCTCCTACCACAAAAGTATCAAACGTATACTTCGGATTCAGATTCGCTTTTTCAGCTATCGGGCTTACCTCTTTATGCTTATGTGTCTTCTCTTTTACGGGCGCAGTCTTCTCCAGATATCTGCGCTGCTGCTCGCGCGGCAGATCTCTGGGAATAAACTTAATCTGATACTCTGTCCCGGTAACTTCCGCGATGCATACTTTAAGCGGAAGAAGATATTTATTCTGAATGTGTTCGATGCTCGCCTTAAAATTAACGGTAAGATACAGAGTGTTACCTCTGATCTCATATACCTCCAGCGGGCGTATCCACGTTTCAAAAGAAATGTTCGATAGAAAATATTCTACTTTTAGCTTTTGAATGATCTCTTCCCATTTTTCTTTTATGACGTCCATATTCCTGCCCCATTCATCTTCAAAATAAGCATAATCATACTCTTATATTCTACCTTAAAACGATTTCAGAATCAATCAAAAACCTTAAACTTATTCATAATTTCCTTAAAATAAGGGTCGAAACTTTATTAAAACTGCTTGACGGAGACAGCTTTTTTGATTATAATGAAGTACGATGTCTTAAAAACGTAAATAAGCTTCTATTCATATAAGAAGAAATCGATAGGAGGTGGATATCAATGAAGATGACATTCCAGCCAAAGAAACGTTCCAGAGCGAAAGTTCATGGATTCAGAGCAAGAATGGCCACAGCAGGTGGAAGAAAAGTTCTTGCAGCAAGAAGAGCAAAAGGAAGAAAAGTATTATCAGCATAGGTCACATATATGTGGCCTTTTCTTCTATGCAAATTTATGTAAATCGGGAGAATAAAGTATGAAATTTTCCGAATCATTGAAGAAAAACAGGGATTTCCAGTCTGTATACAGAAAGGGAAAACCTTATGGCAACAAGTACCTTGTAATGTATCTCCTGGCGAATGATCTCGGACGCAACCGCGTCGGAATTTCCGTCAGCAAAAAAGTTGGGAACAGCATCATAAGACATCATTTAACAAGGCTGATCCGTGAGAGTTACAGGTTACACGAAGAACAGTTCCAATGTGGATATGATATCGTGATCATCGCAAGGACGACCGCCAAAGACCGGTCATACCATGAGATTGAAAGCGCTCTCATCCATCTGGGCAAACTTCATCACATTTATTCGGACTGCAATTAGCCAGTTCAGTATATCGAAAAGACGGATATACACTACGAGGCACTGAAATTATGAAAAAGATATTATTATATTTGATTCGTTTTTACAGAAAATATTTATCACCTATGAAGGTATATACCCACTGTATTTACATTCCAACCTGCTCAGAATATGCTTTGGAGGCCATTGAAAAATACGGTGCGTTTAAAGGAGGCCTTCTGACCGTATGGAGAATCCTCAGATGCAATCCATTCGCCAAAGGTGGATATGATCCGGTGCCTTAAACCTATAGGCCGTCCAAATACCGGGACGGAAATGTTTATGGAGGAAAGGTTATGACAGGAATTTTAATGACACAGGTCAGCACACCGATCATCGGACAGGCTGCCTGGCTGCTCGGTAAGATCATGGATGGTATTTACCGGGTAATGGATTTAATCGGCATTCACAACCTGGGTGTATGTATTATTCTTTTGACAATTGTCATCTACACTTTACTGATGCCGCTCACCATCAAGCAACAGAAATTTTCCAAGATGTCCGCTGCAATGAACCCTGAGCTCCAGAAGGTTCAGCAGAAGTACAAAGGAAAAAATGATCAGGCTTCCATGCAGAAGATGCAGGAAGAAACACAATTGGTTTATGAAAAATACGGAGTATCACCGACCGGCGGATGCTTAAGTATGTTTATCCAGTTCCCAATTCTCTGGGCAATGTACTATGTAATCCGCAACATCCCTGCTTATGTTGGGCAGGTTAAAGCGGTATACACACCGCTTCTTACCTCTATCATGGCACAGGATGGATGGCAGAAGGTCATGGAAAAGATCGGCGAAGCAAAACCGATCCTTATGTCCGCCTCCAAATATGATTACTCTGATAAAAACGTACTGATCGACGTACTGTACAAATTCCAGACTTCAACCTGGGAAACTCTCGGCAAGAAGCTTCCGGATCTGCAGCCTACGATCGACAGCACCGTCGATACATTAAAGTCCATGAATAACTTCCTTGGACTTAACATTGCGGAAACTCCTATGAACCTCATTAGCAACGGTGTAAAAGCCGGCGCATGGGGAATTGTGATCATGGCAGTGCTGATTCCTGTCCTTTCAGGACTTTCCCAGTACCTGAGCGTGAAGCTTTCTCAGCAGACAACTGCAGTTACGAACAATCCGCAGGCTGACCAGATGGCTTCAACCATGAAGACAATGAACGTTACCCTTCCTCTTGTATCTGTATTTATGTGTTTCACATTACCTACAGGTCTTGGAATCTACTGGGTTGCAAGTGCCGTTGTCCGTATGGTACAGCAGTTCTTTATCAACAAACATCTGAATAAGATTCCGATGGATGAACTGATCAAAGAGAATATGGAAAATGCTGCTAAAAAACGCAAGAACAAAAACGAAGTGGATGCAAGCAATGTAAACAAAATGGCTCATAAGAACGTGAAAAACATTCATGAGCCGGTAAGAACAGCTGCTCAGACAAAAGAACTTGAAGAAAAGCTTGAAGAAGCCAAGAAGAAAAATGAAAATGCAAAGGCAGGAAGTCTTGCAGACAAAGCAAACCTTGTAAAGCGCTTTAACGAAGGCCAGAAATAGGGGGACAAGTCAAATGAATGAGATTACAGTATCAGCAAAAACTTTAGACGATGCCATCACAGAAGCTTCTATCCAGCTCGGCGTAGCAAGTGATCAGATGGAATATGACGTGATTGAAAAAGGAAGTGCAGGCTTCCTCGGAATCGGAAGCCGTCAGGCAGTTATCCGTGCCCGTATCAAAAAAACTGTAACAGAAGAAATCAAAGCCGAAGAAATCAAACCGGAAGAGATCAAAAAAGAATTCAAGAAGGATTTCCGAAAAGACCGCAAGGAATTCGTTGGACACAAAGAACGTAAAGAGCACAAAGAATACAAAAAAGATTCGAAAAAGGACTTCAAAAAGGAGCCTAAGAAAGAATTTGTAAAAGAAAACAAAACAGAAACAGCCTCTGCCGTAACAGCAGCAGCTCCGGTTTATGAAGAAAAGAAAGAACTTCATGTAGCCGTTGTAACAGAAGCAACACAGAAGATCTGTGAAAAATTCTTACAGGAAGTCCTTCAGGCAATGGGAATGGGCGAAGTAACTATCGTATCCTCCATTGATGAAGAAGGTGCTCTTGCAATTGAGATGAGCGGTGACAACATGGGTATCCTGATCGGTAAGCGTGGACAGACATTGGATTCTCTCCAGTACCTCACCAACCGTGTAGCCAACAAGTCACAGGATGGTTATGTACGTGTCAAACTCGACACAGAAGACTACCGCAAGAGAAGAAAACAGACTCTTGAAAATCTCGCAAAGAATATCGCTTACAAAGTAAAACGAAGCAGAAAGCCGATCTCACTGGAGCCGATGAATCCTTATGAAAGAAGAATCATCCATTCCGCTCTGCAGGCTGATGACAGAGTTTCTACCCACAGCGAGGGCGAAGAACCATACAGACGTGTTGTTGTAACACCGAACCGCCGTTAAACAGTAACGCAAATTGGTTGCATACACCGTTATAACTGAATCATTCACAGTAAACCGCAGTCATTTAATGGCTGCGGTTTTTTACTGTTCACTCCCGTGTCAATCACTACGCTGATTGGCACGGAGGATGCACGGTTTATCTTGAATGGCATCTCGCCCATCGCCAAAGGCGATTTAAAATGGCGAGATGCGTTGCTAGTCACAGGTACTGTGAACAGTAACGCGGTTTTTTTCTACTCTTCACAATAGGCACTTCCATTTTGACAGCTTTCGGGGTAAAATGATAACATCGCATTTATTACAAAAGTATAGAAGGAAGCAATAAAATGGGATTTAAAACAGACACAATCGCAGCAATCTCCACAGCAATGACTAATTCCGGAATCGGAATCGTACGTCTCAGCGGAGAAGATGCGTTTTCTATTATTGACAAAATTTACAAAGGCAAAAGCCCGAAGCTTCTGTCCGAACAAAAAAGCCATACCATTCACTATGGCTATATCATGGACGGAGAGCAGACGATTGATGAAGTGCTGGTTCTTTTAATGCGTGGGCCGCACAGCTACACCGGTGAAGATACTGTGGAAATCGACTGTCACGGCGGTGTATTTGTCACAAGAAAGATACTTGAAACCGTGATCAAATACGGTGCAAGACCTGCTGAACCGGGTGAATTTTCCAAAAGGGCTTTTCTGAACGGCCGAATGGATCTGTCACAAGCCGAAGCCGTGATCGATATCATCAGCTCCAAGAATGACTATGCACTACAAAGCTCGGTAAACCAGTTGAAAGGCTCTGTCCACAATAAGATTAAAGAAATCCGTGAAGTAATCCTTTACCATACCGCTTTTATCGAAAGTGCACTGGATGATCCAGAGCATATCAGCGTAGACGGATATGGTGACAGTCTCCTAGGCGTCGTAAAGGATCTGCAGCAGAAAATCCAGTGTCTTCTGGATACTGCCGATGACGGACGTATCATCAAAGAAGGCATCAAGACGGTTATCGTCGGGAAACCGAACGCCGGGAAATCCTCGCTGATGAACGTTCTGGTAGGCGAAGAAAAGGCAATCGTAACCGAGATTGCCGGAACCACAAGAGATGTTCTGGAAGAAAATATCCAGCTTCAGGGCGTTTCTTTAAACATCATGGATACCGCCGGAATCCGCGATACCTCTGATATCGTAGAAAAGATCGGTGTGGATAAAGCAAAAGAAAATGCAGAAAAAGCCGATCTGATCATCTATGTGGTCGATGCATCCAGACCTCTTGATGAAAATGATCACGAGATCATCGAGATGATCCGGGATAAGAAAGCTGTGATACTACTGAATAAGAGTGACTTATCCACAGTTGTTGATAAAAAGGCATTAGAAACGTTGATAACTAAGCCAATGATCGATATTTCCGCAAAAGAGGAGACCGGGATCCATGAACTGGAATCTACTTTAAAAGAAATGTTTTATCACGGTGATATCTCATTTAACGATGAGGTTTATATCACCAATATCCGACACAAAACAGCTCTTGCCGATGCACTTTCCAGCCTGAAAAAGGTAGAAGAGAGCATTGAAAACCAGATGCCGGAAGACTTTTTCACAATTGACTTAATGGATGCATATGAATCTCTGGGAAGCATTACCGGAGAGACGATAGGAGAAGATTTAGTAAATGAAATATTCAGCAAATTCTGTATGGGAAAATAAAGACGCATACGACATCGTTGTAGTTGGTGCGGGGCATGCCGGCTGCGAAGCTGCCCTTGCCTGCGCAAGACTCGGTCTGAAAACGATTGTTTTCACCGTAAGTGTAGAAAGTATCGCCATGATGCCATGCAACCCGAATATCGGCGGTACCTCAAAGGGACACCTGGTACGTGAGCTGGATGCGCTCGGCGGTGAAATGGGAAAGAACATCGACAAGACATTTATTCAGTCAAAGATGCTGAATAAATCTAAAGGGCCTGCCGTTCATTCCCTGCGCGCCCAGACAGATAAGAACAAATACAGTAATACCATGCGACAGACGCTGGAAAACCAGGATAACCTGGAGATCCGGCAAGGTGAAGTCGTCAATATCCTTGTGGAAGATGGTTCTGTAACGGGCGTTCAGACCTATTCTGGTGCTATATACCGCTGCAAGGCCGTTGTACTGTGTACCGGAACCTACCTGAAGGCAAGATGCATTTACGGTGATGTCAGCACGCATACCGGTCCAAACGGGCTACAGGCAGCAAATTATCTGACCGACTGTCTGAAGGAGCTTGGTATTAAGATGTACCGCTTCAAAACCGGTACACCGGCACGTATCGACAAGCGCAGCATTGATTTCAGCAAAATGGAAGAGCAATTCGGCGACGAGAGGGTCGTACCTTTTTCGTTCACAACGGATCCAGAAGATGTGCAGATTGAGCAGGCTTCCTGCTGGCTTACCTATACCAATCCTACAACCCATGAGATCATCCGTAAAAACCTGGATCGTTCCCCACTTTATTCCGGTATGATCGAAGGCACCGGACCACGCTATTGTCCGTCTATCGAGGACAAAATTGTAAAATTTGCCGATAAAGAACGGCATCAGGTGTTCATTGAACCAGAAGGTCTGGAAACCAATGAAATGTACATCGGCGGAATGTCAAGTTCACTTCCAGAGGATGTTCAATATGAAATGTACAGAAGTGTTCCTGGTCTTGAACACGCAAAAATAGTTAAAAATGCTTACGCAATTGAATATGACTGTATCGATGCAAGACAGCTTCATCCGACACTTGAGTTCAAATCTATTCATGGTTTGTTCAGCGGTGGTCAGTTCAACGGAAGTTCGGGATATGAAGAAGCAGCCGCTCAGGGACTTATTGCCGGAATCAATGCCGCACTGGAGGTCCTTGGAAGAGAGCAGTTAATTTTAGACCGTTCCCAGGCTTATATCGGTGTTCTGATCGATGATCTGGTTACAAAAGAAAGCCACGAACCATATCGTATGATGACTTCACGTGCCGAATACCGGTTACTCCTGCGCCAGGACAACGCCGATCAGAGACTAACCGAAATAGGGCACAAAATAGGGCTTATTTCAGACGAGAGATACCAGATGTTGTTAGACAAAGAAGAAATCATCCGCAAGGAGATCCACAGGCTCGAGCATACCAACGTTGGAACTTCCCAGGAAATCACGGATTTTCTCACAAATTGCGGCAGTACGCCTCTTACTTCAGGATCTACACTTGCTGAGCTTATTAAGCGTCCTGAGCTGAATTATGAGCTTCTCGAACCTATCGACCATATGCGAACAGAAAGCTTCAGCCGAGAGATTGTGGAACAAATTGATATCAACATCAAATATGAAGGCTATATCAAGCGCCAGTTAAAACAGGTAGAACAGTTTAAAAAGCTTGAAACCAGGAAAATACCGGCAGATATCGATTACGATGCTGTTCCGAGCCTACGAATCGAAGCTGTGCAGAAATTAAAGCAGTTCCGACCGCTTTCCATCGGTCAGGCCTCCCGTATTTCCGGTGTCTCACCTGCCGATATTTCTGTATTACTGGTATATCTAGGACATTAGACCGCCAGATAACCAGACCTGTATTTTGATCTTTTTTGGGATATTACAGAATCCATTATTTCTGGTTTCTGTTTTTCCCTTTATATAGATGTGTACTTTTGAGGGCATCACCCAAAAAGTACACATCTATTTTCAAAGAAATGGTTTTATCGTGTACTTTATAGGGCAAAAAGTATGTTTTTCATCTTTTCGTATACCTTTTAGGTGCATGATTGTATTTTTTTAAAAACATTATCACTTTATCGTGTACCTTTAAGGTGCTATCTTCTCAGAAATTGTGTACCTATTTGGTGCAAAACAGTGTAAATTACTGTTTATTTTCCGCAAAGATGTGTACTTTTAGGGGAAAAAGGAGCAATATGAGTAAAAAATTTGAGCAACAGCTTGCAGAATTAGATATCACATTAACGCAGACCCAGTTTAATCAGTTTGATAAATATTACGAAATGCTGGTGGAATGGAACAAGGTTATGAATCTCACCGGTATCACCGAGTATGAAGAAGTAAACGAAAAACATTTTGTCGACAGCCTTGCATTAGTAAAGGCTCTGGATATCAGTAAAGTTCAAACCGTGATCGATATAGGAACAGGCGCCGGATTCCCTGGAATTCCTTTAAAAATCGCCTTTCCGCACCTGAAAATCACGTTGCTTGACTCTTTAAATAAGAGAATCCGTTTCCTTGACAGTGTGATTGAAGAGTTAAATCTTACGGATATCCATACAATCCACGGCAGAGCAGAAGATTTTGCCCGTCAGGCAGACTACAGGGAACAGTTTGACCTCTGTGTTTCACGTGCAGTAGCCAATTTATCTACATTATCCGAATACTGCCTCCCTTATGTAAAAGTTGGTGGATTCTTTGTTTCTTACAAATCCGGTGATATTGTCGATGAACTTTCCGCTGCAAAAACCGCAGTACATGTCCTTGGAGGTACACAAAATAAACCAGTTGTATTCCAGCTTCCAGGCAGTGATATCAGCCGTTCATTTGTAAAGATCAAAAAAATCAAGCCTACCGGGAAGAAGTTTCCTCGAAAAGCAGGACTTCCTTCCAAAGAACCTATCCACGGATAAACGGCTGTACATGCCTGTAGTCTGTATATGCCGCAATGGAAATTGAACTATTTTTTCTTTACCTTGAACTTCTGCTATTAGTTCTTTTTATAATAGTTCAATTTTAATTGTTATAGTTTATTCTATTTTGTATTTTTGATAGTTCAATTTTTTGTATGCATTGAAAATGTATTTTTATTTTTTTGTATGCAGTTCTGCCAGAAATTTGTTTTCCTATTTCATTTCAAAAAGCGGGTAAGTTCAATTTTTTACCCGCTTAAAATCTGATTTTTTATTTTCATTTAACTTGATTATTTCTACAAAAAGCCCAATAATCATCCTTCTGTTTTGTTTTTCAGAGAAAGACAATTTCCATAGAAATTCCCAGAGTTGCATGTCGGTTTTCATGGTGTTCATGAGCAGAATAAGTACCAGTTCTGTTTGCTATTAGATAATCGCAAAAGTTGATCAAGAGCCATATATAGCCAAATGCGAGATGTACACCGAAGTGTACATCCCGCATTTGGTTATAATGTGTACCTGAACGTACTTTATATTATTCAGCAGAGAAAAGGATATCCAGCTGTTCTGCGAATCCTTCCGGTTGTTCAATTTGAGGAAGATGTTTCGTATCCTTTATACACATGCATTCTATAGCAGGCACATGCTTCTGATATTGTTTAGCAATCTCAATACTGTTTTCATCATATTGTCCAGAGATAATGCAGATACTATTTGTCGCCTTGCGAATGCAATGATAAATATTTGTCTTTGTATATCCTCCTTTGATACTTGCAAACAAATATTTTGAATGTGCGTTTTCATTATGAGCAGATTCATGGTATATCTTCGTCATCTGATAATCTATCGTATCTTCGTCATACAGATACTTATCCACAAATTTTTCATCAATCGCTTCTCTTGAATGAATAATGTTGTACAGTAGCGTACCAATAATCGGTATTTCGATAAGGAACTTCAGCGTCTTGGTTCTCTTATTCGGACATTTTGCAAGTTCCGTAAGTGACAGTGGATTCACCATACAAATCTTTCCAATCACGTTTTCATCATTTCCGCATGCCATAACTGCAATAGCAGCCGATTCTCCCGTAGCCACAACATCTGCCTTTTCGCCAATGATATGTTTAATAAAATCCGTCAGCATTTGCACATAAAGAAAATTAGTATAAGTAATATTTGGTTTTTCAGATCGTCCACAGCCTAGCAGATCCACGGTATAAACAGTATACTTTTCTGCAAGAATTGCCGCTACTTTTTTCCATTCTACGCCAGAGCTTTCTGCATCCAAATCATGAAGTAGCAGTAGTGGTTTACCATTTCCCTGTTTTCTATAATAGATTTTTCCAAATCTCCAGTCATAATAGTTTCCCTCAGATGAGTTTAACAAACTGTCTTTTGTTGCCATTTCTATAAGTGTTTTATTTATCAGATGGATTGTAATCGCACCAAGTGTTGCTAAAATCGCGCAGCTTTTCAATTTATTTTTCATCGTCAATTGCTCCCTTCTCCGAATCATTTTTGTCCAGATTCAGCAAGATTATACTCGCAAATAATATCTGTTTTTGTATAATATTTTACCTTGCGGCTTATAGATAAGTATACCATAATCTCCTCACAGTTTAAAGATTTACATCATGTTATTGTTCCTTGGTTTTCGACAAAATGTTTCACGTGAAACATTTTATCTCTCCTTTTTCAGCTGCTCATAGCCAAATATATTTTCATTTATCTAAAATATTTTTCATACATTTTTATATTTCACTTTATGTAGAATGTTTCACGTGAAACATTCCCGCATTTATAAAAAATGCCGAAATAAATGTTTCACGTGAAACATTTAGTAGATTTAGATAAAGTTTAGTGTTACAATTATATCTAGATGTAAATAGAACTTCATATATATTTGCACACTATTAGAAAGGAGGTAATTGCAATGGGACGAATAATTGCCGTTGCCAACCAAAAGGGTGGCGTTGGAAAAACTACAACAGCGATCAATTTATCCTCGTGTTTAGCGGCGAAAGGGCAGAAAGTTCTCGCAATCGACATGGATCCACAGGGTAATATGTCCAGCGGTCTTGGTATAGATAAGGATAATGTTGACTATACTGTATATGATCTTTTAATTGGCGAAGCCACTATAGAGCAAGTGTTACACAAAGAAGCAATTGAAAATCTCGACGTAATTCCCGCAAACATTGATCTATCTGGCGCCGAAATAGAGTTACTCGAGACCGAGAACAAAGAATACATTTTAAGAGATGAGGTGCTTAAGATAAGAAGTAATTACGATTACGTCATTATCGACTGCCCACCTTCACTTAGTATGCTGACAATCAATTCAATGACTACAGCAGATACAGTATTGGTTCCAATTCAATGTGAATACTATGCACTAGAAGGATTGAGCCAGCTGATTAAAACAATCGAGCTTGTAAAAGAAAGATTAAATGAAAACCTTGAAATGGAAGGTGTTGTATTTACTATGTATGATGCCAGAACCAATCTTTCTCTTCAAGTTGTTGAAAATGTAAAAGATAATCTTGATCAGACAATTTACAAAACTATCATTCCACGTAATATACGACTTGCAGAGGCCCCAAGTCATGGCTTGCCAATCAACTTATATGATCCTCGTTCAACAGGAGCTGAAAGTTATATGTTATTAGCAGATGAAGTAATTCATAAAGGAGAAGAGTAAGCATGACAGCAAAACGAGGCGGACTTGGAAAAGGTCTGGATAGTTTAATCAAAGAAAACAAAACCGCAAAGCATACTGCACCAGCTAAAAAAGAAGTAGTGAATGCCGGTCCAATCATAATGAAGATCAATGATGTGGAGCCAAACCGTGACCAGCCGAGAAAACATTTTGAGGAAGATGCTCTCTTGGAACTTGCTGATTCAATCAAACAGTTTGGAATCCTTCAGCCTCTGATTGTTCAGAAGCGGAACGATTACTACGAGATCATCGCCGGCGAGCGTCGCTGGCGTGCAGCAAAGCAGGCCGGTATCAAAGAGGTCCCTGTTATCATTAAAGAATACACGGATCAGGAAATCGTTGAGATTTCTCTTATTGAAAATATTCAGCGCGAAAATCTGAATCCAATCGAAGAAGCGCAGGCATACAAGCGTCTGCTAAATGAATTCAGTCTGAAGCAGGACGAGGTAGCTGAGCGCGTTTCAAAGAGCAGAACTGCTGTAACAAACTCCATGCGTCTTCTAAAGCTGGACGAGAGAGTACAGCAGATGATCATTGATGACATGATTTCAACCGGGCATGCGCGCGCTCTTCTTGCAATCGAGGATAAAGAACAGCAGTACATTCTTGCCAATAAAGTATTTGATGAAAAGCTCAGTGTCAGGGATACCGAAAAACTTGTCAAAGAACTGAAAAAGCCAAAAAAAGAAAAAGAAAAGCCTGTTATCCAGAATGCGTTTGTATACGAAGATCTGGAGGAACGTATAAAATCAATCATCGGTTCCAAAGTCCATGTCAATCATAAAGCAAATGGAAAAGGCAAAATTGAAATTGAATATTATTCGGACAACGATCTGGAACGTATATTTGAATTGTTAATGTCAATACAGGAAGGAGAATAATATATGGAAAGTAAAATTCTAAAGTCACTTGGAATTGATCCGGCGTATATATTTCTTTTTCTTATCATGCTGATCATATTGATGTTTCTTCTTTATATTAATGTCAATATGAAATACAACCGTCTGAAATCGAGCTATAACGTATTCATGCGCGGACAGGACGGCAAAACACTCGAAGAAAGCTTCAGCGCAAGATTCGATGAACTCGACGAGCTTTCCAACATTGCCCACGAAAACAAAGCGGACATCCGCATATTGTATCGCGCGTTGCGAAGCAGCTACCAGAAAGTAGGTATTGTAAAATACGATGCTTTCGGTGAAATGGGGGGAAAACTCAGCTTCGCCCTCACAATGCTTGACAACGACAACAATGGATGGATCCTCAATTCCATGCACAGCAGAGATGGCTGTTACACCTATATAAAAGAAATTGTGCGTGGTGAAAGTTACATTGAGCTCTCTGAAGAAGAGGCCGAATCACTAGATCAGGCCGTTTACCAGGAAATGTATGATCCGGATGTACAAGATGCGATCAAACCACAGTAATTTGCCTGAATCCCTTGATAATCCTCAGGTGATAGAATAAGATGATGTAAATGGAAAAATTTACTTTTGCCACTCAAATCATAAGATATAAAAATAAAGGAATAAGACAGGAGAACAATTATGTTAGATATTAAATTTTTAAGACAAAACCCAGATGTTGTAAAAGAAAACATCAAGAAAAAATTCCAGGATGAAAAGCTTCCACTTGTAGATGAAGTAATTGAGCTTGACAAGAGAAACCGTGAAATCAAAGGTGAAGTAGAAGCACTCCGTGCTGAGAAAAACAAAGTTTCCAAAGAAATTGGCGCATGCATGGCTCATGGTGAAAAAGAGAAAGCAGAAGAGCTTAAGAAAAAAGTTCAAGAAAACGCTACCCGTATGGAAGAACTTTCTGCTGAAGAAAAAGAAGTAGAAGCAAAAATCAAAAAAGATATGATGGTTATCCCAAATATCATCGATCCATCTGTACCGATTGGTAAAGACGACAGCCAGAATGTTGAAATTGAAAAATTCGGCGAACCGGTTGTTCCGGACTTTGAAATTCCATACCATACAGAAATTATGGAAAAATTCAACGGAATCGATCTTGAAAGTGCAGGAAAGGTTGCCGGAAATGGTTTCTATTATCTGATGGGAGATATTGCACGTCTTCACTCAGCAGTTATCTCTTATGCACGTGACTTTATGATCGATCGTGGATTCACATACTGTATCCCGCCTTTCATGATCAGAAGCAACGTTGTTACAGGCGTTATGAGCTTTGCCGAAATGGATTCTATGATGTACAAAATTGAAGGCGAAGACTTATATCTGATCGGAACCAGCGAGCATTCTATGATCGGTAAATTCATCGATACCATGCTTGATGAAGCTGAGCTTCCAAAGACACTGACTTCTTATTCTCCATGCTTCCGTAAAGAAAAAGGTGCTCATGGAATCGAAGAACGTGGTGTATACCGAATCCATCAGTTTGAAAAGCAGGAAATGATCGTTGTATGCAAACCGGAAGAAAGCAAAGAATGGTATGATAAATTATGGAAAAACACTGTTGATCTGTTCCGTTCTCTTGATATCCCGGTTCGTACACTGGAATGCTGTTCAGGTGACCTTGCCGACCTTAAAGTAAAATCTTGTGACGTAGAGGCATGGTCTCCAAGACAGAAGAAATACTTTGAAGTAGGAAGCTGCTCTAACCTTGGTGATGCACAGGCAAGACGTCTTGGCATCCGTGTAAAAGGAAGCGACGGAAACAAATACTTCGCACACACACTGAACAACACAGTGGTAGCTCCTCCGAGAATGCTGATCGCATTTCTCGAGAACAATCTTCAGGCAGACGGTTCTGTCCGCATTCCTGAAGTACTTCGTCCATACATGGGCGGTAAGTCTGAAATCAGATAGAAAACGAGGTAAATTTTGCATAAATATTTAAACGCTATCGGATTCCACGATATCGCATCTGAACGCGAATGGTATCAGATTCTTCTTGAATCCGAAAAGAATTTTTCCGGATATGACCGTATTGCCTTGGACGAACACACAGATCTCTGTGAGCTTCGCAGGGAATACGGCAACGGAATAGGCATTTCTTCCTACGGCTTTATCGATGAAAATGATGAAGCGTTCCGCAGAGAATGCTATTTCCCATATTTTTCAGGCAGTGGAGTCAGCTCTTATGCTGATATTGCAGTAGAACAGAAAACCTTCTCACCGACCTATGTTGGTGTCTGCGAGGATGTAAAGCTCGGCTGCAGTATCATTTTCCATATTCAAAACGGAATGGAATACATAAAAGAAGCCACTCTCGGCGGTCTGAACAAAAGTTCAATCTCTGTAACATTTTCCGGGCTTGCCTTAAGTGGGAAAATTTTGCTTCCGGTCACAAAGGATACAGGCGCTGCGGACAAGAGAGCGGAAGAGCTCCGCAACCGGATGATGCTCATGAGCGCAGCAAAGGAAGGGAATCCCGATGCCATTGAAAGCCTTACGCTTGACGACATCGACACCTATGCCGCAGTATCAAAAAGAATCCGTGGGGAAGATATTTACAGCATTGTCGATACACATTTTATGCCATCTGGTCTTGAATGTGACCAGTATGCGATCCTTGGTGAGATTCTGAATATCGATACCATTGAAAATCTTCTTACTGGGAAAGAACTTTATGTTCTTACAGTTGAAACCAATGAGCTTCAATTTGATGTATGCGTACCGGTTGAAAAGGTAATTGGCGAACCGGCAATTGGAAGACGGCTGAAGGCACAAATCTGGCTGCAAGGGCATATTAATTTTTAGGGAAAAATTTTGACTTATATAAAAAGCATGACCAAATTTCTTTTAATTGAAAATTAGTCGTGCTTTTTGTATATGCGCTTCAGAACATTCGACTTTACATAAAGAAGTCCTATAAAAGCTATTTCACATACAAAATCCCGCTTTGTTACCTCACCATAATTATCCCATAATTATTCTCTTAGAAAAGCATTTGACATTTTCATGTTCAAACGGTATGATATATGTGTATGTTCTATTAGTTAAATGAATATAACAAGTGTCTCCTAAGGGTCAGGTGGAGCAATCCCCTTTCGGAAGCGATTTATGAAATAAATTTGAAAATTGCTCCATTACAATTAAATACGTCTCAGTACCTCAGTAGGATAGAGGGTTCGCCTCCTAAGCGAAACGTCGCAGGTTCGATTCCTGTCTGGGACGCCAGCAAACAACGCTGAAAGCCTTGATTTATCGAGGTTTTCAGCTTCTTTTGTTTTTGGCTTATAACCTGTCGGATAAGAACATATTCAATTTATATTTTGCAATTTCTTTTGATTTTCAGAATTTGTAATTCGATATTTTTATGACTGTTTGAGTAGAAGAGTTTGCTAACACTTTTTTTATTTTGAAAAAATATCAGCAGATTTTTGAAGATTTGCTAACACTTTTGAAAAATTACTTTGAAGCTGATTGTTTCAAAAGCATTGCTTTCATCTCTGGCGTAAGTGATTTTAAAAGCTGTAAAAGCTCCATATCACTGTCTGATAAGCCGTTGTTTTCTGGCTGAACTTCCTCATTTTGTGGTTGCATTTCTGAATCATGGTTTAGAGTGGTCTGATTGAGAAACGCAGACAGGGATTTGGAAAGGTGAACGTTATCTACGTGAAAACCTTTATGCCTGAGAAAACAGATGAGAAAAAATTTGGAGAGGAATTAGAGAAGTTTAAAAAACAAACTTCTGTGGAAAATGAAGAACCTGCAGAAGTTTACAATGCAAACTTCATGAAGTCCCAAAATCAAACTTCTAGAAGTCTCGAAAACAAACTTCAAGAAGTTTACATTTTAAACCCTAATAATACTATTCCCAAAGTTCAAGAAATCATAGAGTGTATGGATTCAATTCCATATGCTCTTTTTCTTTCATATTTCAAAGAAAAGAGGATAAAGAAATGTCAGAGAAAAGATGTTATACAGTTCAAGAGTTACAGGAAATCTTAGGAGTCAGCAGACCTACTATTTATAACCTTTTGAAGAAAAAGGAATTCCGGTGGATCCAGTTGGATGGCGGAAAGTATCGCATCTCTAAGAAGAGTTTCGACGACTGGCTCGATAACTTGGAACAGTAAAAACAGGGTGTTGATCAGGCAGATATTGTCTGCATCGACATCCTAAATTTTTTTCTGGATTTGAGATATGATATAGGAAAATAACACTAGCCATGATAGAACAGGTACATATCTGGATACCGTAGCAGCATCCACTGATCAAGCAGAACTGAAAACAGTACAGGACTTTCTGGATCGTATTGAGAATCAGGAATTGT
>ENA-UOJV01001243-UOJV01001243.1-human-gut-metagenome-genome-assembly--contig:-C82-NODE-1243-length-29592-cov-5.765616_pt1 | contig 29592 bp, 30 predicted proteins | sample MGYA00242356_ERZ723903 | MGnify/ENA metagenome assembly ERZ723903
CGTACTACAATAACATGCCATTATTAACTTCACCTTTAATAGTGACAACTACTCTCCATCTATGTACGTGGTTATTATTACACTTGCCTTCATAATTTGTTAGAAAATGGGCCGCATCAAATGACGATTCACTAGTAATTAAATGCATATTTACCTCCTAAATAAAAAGTGGGATTAGCTAGATGCAAAAATCCCACATAAAATATTTATTAAAGGATAATGCCCTAGTTTTATTTATAGACAGGATGGTACAAACGAACTGTCTTTCTTAACCCACGTTAATATAACAAATAGAAGTGATAAATTCAATTAAATTATATCAAATTTCAATAATTTTAAATTTGTGTCCTGAAAAAGGAATAAGTTTATTAAAAATATCATCTGTTTTCAATTTCATATAACAAGTTTTTGTTCCATCGCTACAACCGTAAAATTCGTTTTTTAAAACATCTGAATCTATTACTAATTGAACATCTTTAGCACTTTCTAAAAGAATACTAAAAATAGAACAACATCCTATTTCAGTATGAAGAAGAGTTTTCATTATTTCTTCACTAGCAAAAGAAACTCGAGAAATATTTAAACTCTTAGAAAAATTTTTTGTATTAAATCTTTTGTTTGCTGACATTAATAACAAATAAAATTTCGTTTTTTGTTGGTTTGCTAAAAATAATGTTTTAACTATATCAACATTTAATTTCTTATCTGCTTCAAGACAATCAGTCATAGTAATTAGTTCATCTGTATCAATTCTTTCATATTTAATATCAAGTTTTTCTAAAGTATCGAAAGCTATTTTTTCTAAATCACTTTTATACTCTTTAGGTTTACTTGTATATATTTCACTTATATAAGGCATAAAAACTCATTTTAAATAATTACAGCACTATCACAACCATTTAAATGTGCAATTTCTTTTAGTTCATTAAGTTTTGCATCATCAACAATTACTCTTCCAAAAGTATTTATTCCTTTTTCGTTAACACCAAAATATCTATATTTTAATAATTTATAACGTACTTTTGACTTTATAATTTTTGAAACTGCACTAACAGTTTTGATATTTTCCTCATCATATTTTGGTAATATAACTGTTCTAACTTCTTCAAGTTTATTTTTTTCTAATAAGAAATTTAGATTTTTTAAAACAATATCGTTTGTTTTACCAGTTAAATAAGTGTGAAATTTGGGATCAATTGCTTTAACATCAAGCATTACACCATCACTTATATCTATTAAATCTTCTAATTCAGTTAAATCGTTAGCACCATTTGAATCTATTAAACAAGATAATCCAAGTTTTTTTACTTCAATAAATAATTCCTTAAGAAACAAATAATAGTTTGTACATTCTCCACCTGAAACAGTTATTCCTCTAATAAATGGAGAAACTTGTTTGATTTTATAAACCAACTCTTCAACTGTCATAATTGTTATTTTAGGACTAGCACTATGAGTACAAACATGAATACATGTATCACAATTGACACAAATATCTTTATTCCATATTACTTTTTTATTTTCGTTAAAACTTAATGCCTTTACAGGGCAAGTTGATATGCATTTACCACATGATATACATGCGTTAATAGTTTCTGGATTATGGCAATATAGACATGAAAAAGGACATGTTTGAAAAAATATTGCCATTCTATTTCCTGGCCCATCGACATTAGAGAAATTAATTATTTTATTTATCTGTGCTTGTTCCATAAATCTTACGATCTAAGGCTTTACCTTTTTCTTTTGCGCCTTTACCAAAAATAGTACAGTTATTTATTGATTGTTTTCCATTAGTTAATTTATCAATTTCACTCTTTTTAACAAGATAACCTGTAACTCTAACTACATCGTTATCACAATTATAAGCCGTGAAATAACGCATTCCTTTTTCAAAAGATCCATTGATTATATCTAAAATAGCTTCTTTTGAATTTAACCACGTTTGATCAAATTTAAATATATCACCTACACCACATGGAAAATATTTATGAAGAGTTGATTCAATTTGCAAATGTTCAAATAAATCTGGTTCATAGCCAATTGGAACACGACAACCAGGTGAATTATCAGTTCCATCTGAATCGATGCCAACTTGAGCGTGCATCAAATAGTGATTATCACATTTGCTGCAATATAAACCATGATGAGCATTAACTTGATCTTCAATTGCTTTTAAAACTCTGTCGGCTAACTTTAAGGTCTCAACGTTATGACCAAAGCCTTTTTCTTTATCTTTAATTCCTAAAAGAGTGTTGACACATTCAGCAACACCAACTAAGCCAACCATGCCAGTAAATTTTTCTCTTTCAACAAATCCTTCTTTAACTAAGAAATTAGATTTGAAAAAACTAGAGTCTTCAACGATAAATTTAATTCTTTGATCAATTATTTCAAGAATTAAATTAACATATTTTGGTAAAACGTTATTAAAGAAATCGTCAATATCTTTTGCCTCAGTACTTATTTCATATAGTCTTAATCGTGGTAATGTATAACCACCACCTCCGATATTTAAGGCGTTATAGCAACTGGCAATAGCATAAGGAATATCTTTATGCTCAGCACTATACATTTTATGATTTGCAAAAGAAGGTTTAGATGTTGCTAGCATAGTATCAATTGAAGCAATAGCTAAGTCATGTGGAGTTATATCCTTATCATATAACAATGTGATATTTGGTATTGCTAATTGCATTTCTTTAGTTAAGTCTAAAATAATTCTAGTTATTTTACTATCTTTAGGACCAATATTAGCATGAACAAAAGAATCGCATAAAGTTTTGTCGATATGTTTTAAAAATAATCTTAAAATTTCTTTTGTTTGAGGACTGTCAGCTTCGTTTTCAAATGGTTCAAAAATATCTGTAAAGTTTCCTAAATAAACAGGATAAGAAGTAATTGATGGAACATGCTTATAAAATATAAGAAGATTATTGCATGCTTCTAAAATATTTTTAGCTGGTTCAAGTTCTAAAAATACACAACCATTTTTCATTAATAAGCTATAATCTGGAAGAATATATCTAGGTCTATAAGGAGCTAATCCTTCGTTTAAATCACAAACTTTTCCCTCTTTTAAAGCTTTTATCCATAAAGGATTTCTAGATAAAGTTTTGTCTTCACTTTCAGCTAATCTTGCTAAAGCTAAAACTTGTTGAGAATAAGTTAATGTCTCATCTGAAATAATTTCCATTACTTTGCTTTTTTCCATTGCTAAACTCCTTTTAATTACTCTATATAAATACTATCACATTTATTAAAAATATTCTTCGAAAGTGCTACAATTAATGGTACATAATATTTTATCAAATAAAATTTTATGTTAAAATATTAATAACAAAGGAGAATTCATTTCTATGAAAAAATTTAAGAATTGTATACTATCACTCAGCGCAGTTTTATTGTTAGCATCATGCTCTGGTGGAACCAATGTCTCCATAGGAGTAGGCAATGGTAAAATACCTGATGATGCTATATATGTTAATTTTAGTGTTGCCGATTCATTTAAAGATGGTTATAAAATTAGCGGAAAATTTACAGCTAAAAAGAATGCTAATTTAGAAACAAACTACGTTTTCGCTATCGCTGATAGTGATCCTGTATTTTCTTCATCATATAACGAATCAGTTTTACTTAGATTAACTGGTGATATGATGAAAGCAACCAAAAAATCAAATGGAACATATGGCGGAGTTAAATTTTCTATTCAATTAACAAATTTGAGTTCTTATTTCACAAAAACAAGTGAAAGTAAAGATGTATGCTTTGTCCTCCGTGATGAAAATTATACGGATAGAACTGATATTACAAAAGTTAATTCAAGTCACTTTAATTATACTTTTGACGGAACAACAGTAAGAATTGCACACGCTTAATATTTAGAAATTAAAAGGATCTCGTTGAGATCCTTTTTAGTTACCTACAAATATAGAATCAATTGAAATTGTTCCTGATTCAACAACTATTTGTATAGTTTGTTTTTTCTTTGAACTTTCTATAGCATTTTTGAATATTATTTTTTTATTAACAGCAGAATTAATTTCAATCGTTTTTCCATTCACATAAATCTTAGCTCTAAATTTATCGCTTGTTTTACCGAATATAGCTAATCCAGCACTTCCTTTATTAACAGTAAATTTTATAGTACCACTACCTTTTACTACATGACCGTATGATGATAATTCACTATTATCAACTGTCCATTTACCATAATAGTTTAATTCGTTACACGATATATTAGTTCCATCAAGTTCATATGAAAAATCAATTCTTGATAGGCATACATATTTATTTCCACTAGTTAGACTACTGTCTGTAACAACTATTTTTACATATCTGAAGCTACTAATTTTAAAGAAAGTAGATAGTTCAATACCGGTGCATTTTAAATCTTTAAATTCATCTATTAACGAATATGAAACATTATCTTTACTTCCATAAATTTTAAAAGTCGTAGGAATGTGGTTAACACCAGAAGCTCTACCGACAAATCTCACTTTATTCCATGTTTTTTCTTCGCCTAAATCTAAAACTAATTCAAATGGATTGTCGCTTGATAAAAAGTTACCTTTATTTGAATGATAGTAAGTAGAATCATCACCATCTAAAATATTGTCTATTTTAGTTGTATCATCCCAAGAATCTTGATTTATAGATATTACTTTTTGATTTTGTGGATTTGTTTTATAAAATACTAAATTATCAGTATATACGTATGGATACGCAATATCAGATTCAAAAGAATACTCTTCTATAATAGCATTCGAATTATATAAATAGTTCTTAGCAATTGATTGTGGTGCCTGTTCACTATTAGTCCATCCTAATTCCGTAAAGGCATCTGGGTGATTATTTGAAATCGTTATTTGCTTATACCATATAAGTTGTCCTTTTTTTGCTTCTATAGTTAAACAGTGATTTTCATCTAAATCGAATCCACCTTTATCACCTGAAAACTCTATTTTTTTCTCATATTCTTTGCCATCTAAAGATATATATAAAGCGTGATTTCCTCGACCTGCTCTTAAACAAATAGTGTATTTTCCATCTTCAGGAACAAGTATTTTACCATTTAAATAACCTATCTTATTAGCAGAAATATGATTCATAAATGTAGAACTTGAATTAGATTTCTCCTTTTCGGTATATCCTTCAAAGTTTGCATTTAGCGCTTCATCTGGAGTGTTAAAAATTCTTTCTTCATAAGTATATAAAACTCTTTCAGGATCAGAATTTTTAAATCCTAAATTAATTGATAAAGTCACATCAGGAGTTTTAATCTCTGAGTTAATCAATTCTATCGTTACTTTTATTGTTCCACTATATCTTTTGCACTCTTTAGGATTATACTTATATTTATTATTGTTAATCTTTGTCAAAGTACCATTACTTGGTTTAGTTATCTTTTTAATTTTATATTCAAAGTCTTTTGGAACGTACAAATAATTATCTAGATCTAAAATAAATTCTTTATCTCTTTCAATCAAATATGGTCTGATAGTTTCAATATTTACTTCTTCTTTTCCACTAAAGAAATTTCTACCTGTTTGATATAAAGAGGCTATTGGTACAAAGACTGGAAGCGTACCATCAGTGTAGTTTGCTTTGACATCTGCATCTATTGTAAGACCTAATACTTTTTCAAAATAATAAGTCATATCATAGCCTGTCGCTTTACATAAAGCCTCATACCAAGATGTCGATGTGTACTTTTTGGCATCAAGCCTTGTTGCTTCTATAAACTTATCTACTCCAAATGAGTGAATAATATCGGCATAAACATTTAGGCCTTTATTTCCACTACCATAATTACTTAATGTCTCGCGTAAACTTCTAGATGGATCGGTATATCTATTCCAACCAGAAAGCGTACTATCATCTTCACTTCTAGCTGAAGATATATCTGTATACAAAGCGTATGAAAGCAAGCTTGTAGCATTATTTGTCACTTCGTTTGTAGAAGCTCCCTCCATTCCATAGTTTTGGAAATGATGATTAAATTCATGAATAGTTCCCCAAAAACCGTTTTTAACCATACCATTATAATCAAGTGCACCACTCATCCAATAAAGAGGAGCATTAACAGCTATTCGGCCACCGACAAACGCTACTGCTTCACCAGCTGCAACAAAAGGATCATAAATATATCCAACACCAGACTCTGCACTCGAATTAGTTGGAACTCTTGAAGAAGTTCGACATATCTTTTCCCACAAATCTCCAACTTTTATTAAATTGTCATAATCAAAGTTAGCTCTACTTTTTGGTCCAGAGTGTCTAACTCCTTTGTCCCACACTTCAAAATCATAATATGGAGCAGACAATGTCTTCATACGTTCAAATTCTTCGCGTGTTGTATAACCATGGATGTAGCATGGATATTCGACAGCACCAGAAATAGTGACGCTAAAAGTATCGTGTTTTTCAGGATAAATATATATTGGACCACCTAACGGATTACCTACATAGGCTGTTGTACTTGTTATATTTAATGTGTTAGCGATATTAGGTAATCTTGAGAATATATTTTTATCAGCTTTCCAAATATTGTTTCTAGTGTTTTTATGTGTCACCTGTCCAACCACAACTTTTAGTGAGCCGATTTTTTCTAAATCACTCTTTGATATTTCTATCTTTACTAATTCTCCAGGAGCAGCATACAAACCAGTAATATAGTTTCTCCATATTGTTGGATTAACATTTACTTTTCTTATAATTGCTTTTTCTGTATCAGAAACGTTTCCTTCATACATATCTTTACTTGCTGTATGTTTATATAGTTTTTTACCTGTTGCTACTCCGTTTAAAATATAATTCCCGTTTTGATCAATAGCATCATAATTTCCTTCATCAGCAAAAAGTTTATTTGCTTCAGCAATTAAGTTATCTTTTTCGGTATCGGAAATATTATCCAATCCTTTTCCATAAACAGGATATCTTTCACATATTCCTTCGTTATTATAATCTTTAGAAATATTTCTCTCTACATAACCTAAATCTTCGAAATTCTGTTGAACTTTTGTATTGTTTAAGTTTAACATTTCGTTTGAATATAACTTTTTTTGGCTTTTATTAAAAATAGATAATCCTACGCCAAAGCCAATAAGCAATATAGCTACAAATGAAAAAATAATAATTTTTTTGAATAGTATATTATCTTTCTTTTCTACTTTTTTATCTTGTTTTGTATTTTTTACTTTGTTAACTTTGTTTTCTGTTTTCATAGGCACCACACTTTACACAAAAATTATAAGTGAAAATATTTATGTGAGCAACACGGAGGCATAGTCTAAATTATTTTTTACTTTTTACACAATAAAAGCGCTTATGAAAAGCGCCGTTTAATATCTATCTTTTTCTTTTTAAATCAAACTTAGCTATTTCTTTTTCTAAGCTTGATTCTTTCATAATCTTTTTAACATTATCTATAGAAATGAAAACTTCTTTACCTACATGTTCTGCCTTTGATTCATACATTGCTAAATCGGCTGCTTGAAGTACTTCATGTCCTGTTAAGCCACAACAATCTTTGTATTCAGAATAACCTATACTAAATTGAATCTTAGAATCTTTAAATACTATATTTGCCATGGTTTTCTTTAATCTTCTAATTAAGTCCTTAACGCCATTTTGGTCTAAATCAACGCTCATAAAGGCAAATTCATCGCCACCTTTACGATAGAATATAACGTTATCATCAGCAATTGAAATTAAGGCACAACCAATTTTTGTTAAAACTTCATCGCCTGCTTTATGGGAATACGTATCGTTTATTGATTTAAAATCATCTAAATCCATAAAGCCGATATATCTATGTCCGTGAATTGAATCTAAATGTAGCTTTAAAGAATTATAATTAAATAATCCTGTTAATTTATCCTTATATGAATCAGCAAATAACGATTCGTAACTTAAATCACTTTGAAGTCTTTCTTTCAACAAAAATAAAACGTTCTTATTATCGAAATCTCTTAACATTGATATTTCAAAGAAAACTGTAATTGATTCGTTTTTTAGTGGTAAATAGAGATGATCTAATCTTTTAGAATTACTAGTAATTGATGAAACTAAAGAATTATAGTATTTTTCTACGCCATTAACTTCAATAATTTCACTTTTTCTATCGATATTTTCAAGCATTTCAGAAATATTTTTAAAATTGACAAATCCGAACATTTGCATATCGCTATAAAGATAATCAATTTCTTCATTTAAAATATTATTAGTATCTTTTACTTTAAATATACAGGCCTTGTTATCACCTATAAGTAATTCGTATAATGTCTTTTCTCCGAATTGTTCAATTATTTTACTAAATGCGCTCATAATTTCACCCACTATATTTTATTTTAACACTAATTTTTTAAAATAAAAGCACTTTTTAGTAAAAATTTAAACGCTTACATTTTTTATATATAAATTTTACAAAGAAATTATTCTTTTTGCTTCTTCGTTATATACTTTAAAATCGCACGAGAAATCTAAAATCTTTTTAGCGTTCTCTTTAGCTTTTTCTATATTATTTCTAGTGTAATAATAATACATTTTTAATTTTACATTCGATATTTCTGTAAATTTTAATTTTGCTTTGTTTGAGCATATAGATTCAATATTTAAAATTTCAGTCTCAGTTGCTACTATATTATATAAATTAGTCATATTAGCTTGATGAATTGGATTTAAATATTTAATCTTTTCTAATGCTTCGTTATATTTCTTTTCTCTAAAAAGAATTTCAACTTCAATAACTTTATAAAACTCTATTTGTTGTTTATTCTTTTTAGGTTGGTGAGTACTCTTAAATATCTTAATTGCTAATTCTTCATTTTCGACTAACATATAGTTAGCTTTTATTATTGTTAAATAATTGTATGTCTCTGGATGAATATTTTTAACGAGTAATGCATCGATCGATTTTTGAAATTCAGCATAATTAAGATCTTTATTTATCAATTTCAACGTTTTTCTTAATGGGTTGAGTAATTGATTTAAAATTATTAAAGCTATAGTTGCAATTGGAATTAATAACAAGCTCCAAGTCATTTTAATATTAAAATGATTTAAAGTTATAACTGTGATAAAAACTATTAGTACTAAAGAAGCAAAATAAATATAATTTGCAATTAATATTTTCTTATCTAAAACACCTTCTGGTAACGTTTTATTCATAATAATTTTCGTATTTGTAGAATTTGATATAGTTTCTGTTAATCCTGGTTTTTTTATTACAACAACTATTAATACTATTGCATACGGAATACAAAATAAAGCAATAAAAATAGCTGCTAAGTTAATACTATCTGAAAAACAAATACCTGTAAATACTAAACCAATAGACAAAAGGCAAGTTCTAACAATTGGTTTATTCTTGACTATAAACTCTAATATTAAACAAGTTAAAAATACGATCATAGACAAAAATGGCAGCCATAATATTCCTGATGGTAAATATGCGTTTTCATTTTTGTCTAATCTAAGCGTTAAAAATAGTAGCATTGTTAAAATAGATAATGCAAGCTGGACATAATTTAGAATTTTAATACTTTTTTTCATAATAAATTTCCTTTTTATTTTTTCATAAAATATTATACCTTATTGCAACAATCAAGCAAAAGATAAAAATATTAAGTCATTATCATCATAGTTGTATTTTTATAATCAAAGCGGTATATTTATGTTAGGAGGTTAGTTATAGCTAACTCATTAACTAAATATTCAAAAGGAGGTAATTTTTATGAAAAGCAAAAATAAATATCTTACCAATCTTTTAATTATAATATCTGTCTTATGCTTTTATATAGGAGTAGGTGTTTTTATGCAACTACGTTCTTGCGATACATATAAAAATTCATATGAAACTCAAAGTATAGTTGAAAGAAAATAATTACTATTAACTTATGTCAAATATTATCTTTTATAGTCGATATTTGGAAAAGTGTATTTTTTTCGCTATTAATTTATAAGAAAAGTGTTTTATTCGGTTAGAAATGGAGCTACAAAATGTTAAAACGTAAAATTGAAAAAACGATAATTAACTATTTAAATTCAAACTCAAATAAGATAATGATTATTGATGGAGCTAGACAAATAGGAAAATCTTTTATAATTAGATATGTAGCAACTGAGATTTTAAAGCCAAAATTTACTAATTATATTGAAATTAATTTTGTAGAAGATTCTTTAAGTGATAGATTATTTTCAAATATTAATAATAAGGAAGACTTTTATCTCCAATTAAGCATGATCGCTGGAGATAAAATGAAAGAAAAAGATAACACGTTAATATTTATAGATGAGATACAAGAATACCCTCAATTTTTAACAATGCTAAAGTTCTTAAAATAAGATGATAAATTCACATACATATGTAGTGGAACTTTATTAGGAGTAACTTTAGCAAAAACTCCTTCTATTCCAATTGATAGTATTGATGTAGTTCGCATGTACCCATTAGATTTTGAAGAGTTTTTATATGCTAATGGTTTTAATGAATTTGCAATTAATTCAATACATGCAAAATTTATAAAAAAATAAAGTTTAGAAAGCACTATTCATAATAGGCTATTAGATCTTTTTAAAAAATATTTATTGACTGGTGGATTGCCTGATGCAATTAATAGTTTTATAAATGATAGAAATATTTTTAATATTAGAAAAATTCAATCTGATATTTATGATTATTATGGAGATGGTGCTAGCAAATATGATAAAGATCATAAACTAAAAATAAAGCGTATTTATGATTTAATTTCTTCAAATCTTGAAGATAAGAAAAAACGTGTTGTTGTTAAAATATAGAAAATATTAAAGGCAAAAGATTTTCAAATTATCAAGATGAATTTGATTTTTTAATAAATTCAGGAATCGCCTTAGAAGTTAAAGCAATATCAACTCCTGTTTTTCTCTTATAGAATCAAGCGGGAAAAATTTGTTAAAACTTTATTTAAACGATGTAGGTCTATTGTCTAATATTTTATATAAAACTAATATAAAAGCTATATTAAACGATGAAAAAAGCATCAATCTTGGAACTGTTTACGAATCAGTTGTTGCAAGCGAATTAAAAGCTCATGGTCATAACTTATTTTATTATGATAATAAAGCAAATGGTGAAGTTGATTTTTTAATTGACGATTATGACACTTTATCTTTTTTACCTTTAGAAATTAAATCAGGAAAAAATTACACTATTCATAGTGCAATAAATAAATTTTTATCAAATAAAAGTTACAATGTTAAACAAGGTATCGTTCTTTCAAACGAACAGAAAATATTTGAAAAGAACAATATACTTTATTTACCAATATATTTTGTCATGTTTTTGTAGTTTAATTATTCTTTAACTGCAAAATCTATAACACTATCATCATTATCTATTTCTTCATCTAAATATACTGCCCAAGTATATTCTTTTTCTGTGTCGTCATATTCAAAACCAGAACTTAAATAGACGTCTTTAAATTTAGATTCACTATCTTCTGGCTTTACTGTTAAATCCATTATTAGTTTTTCTAAGCAATACTTTTTAATTAATTTAATAATTGCCATTGCACTATCATCATCAACTGCATCAATACTTTGGACTACGATTGTATCAACTAGGACATGATCAACAGCAAAAACACATTTGCCACAAGGCTTTAAACCTAAACCTATTCGACATTCATAATATGATCCAGCCTTATCTAAGCCAGCTTCTTGTCGACTTATTTCATCTATCTTTTTTATAGTAGCAAAATATAATTTATCGTTTACTTTTACCTTCATAATATAATTTCCTTTTCTTTAATGAATATACATAAATAATTATTTTTAATCAATAAAACGTAAGTGAAAATAAATAGAATTAAAGAAATGTTTTATTTTTTTATTTAAACTGATATAATGCTCATCTTTGGTATATTGCATACCACCACAATTCAAAATAACTAAGCCTGATTAACATTTATTTTTAAGTAGACTCGCTTAATCGCTTCGAGTCCTGCTTTTTCGCCGTTCTCTACTGCTTTGCCATACATTTCGATTGCTTTTTTATAATCTTTTCTCACACCGAATCCGTTCTCATAACATATACCGAGATTGTGATACGCAACGCCCGAACTGTACTTTTCGGCGGCTGTCTTAAAGCATTTTACCGCTTCTTTTTTGTCTTCTTTCACGCCGTTGCCTTGAAGATAGCAAAGTCCGATATTGATAATTGCTTCGTACTCGCCGAAATTGTACGCGTCGGTAAACAAAGAAAAGGCTTTTTTATAAGCCACTTTGGTTTTGACGGTGTAATAGTAATAAAGTCCCACTTGAAGACACGCCGACGAATTTTCGCCTTTAACGCTCTGTTTCAGCCAATGAAGTGCCTTATCTTTATCGGGTGTTACGCCGTAGTATCCGCAAGCATACGCCATACCGAGATTATATTGCGCGGCGGCATTGCCGAGTTTTGCGGCTCGTTTGAAAAGTTTAAGGGCGGTTTTTTCGTCCTTTTCAAGTCCTAATTCGTCGCCGAGATACGCTTCCGCCATTCTTTCGATAGCGTCCGGAAAGTCCATTTCCATAGCCGCCTGATAGTATCGTAAAGCGTTTTTATAATCTTTCTTTTGCTCTTCGCAAATCGTCGCAATCGCCCAATATAATCCGACAACCTCCAACTCACACTGCGCGAAACAATCGAGCGCGTCGTCATACTTGCCTTTGTTATAATAGTAATACCCTAAATCGAGAAGAGCGTCGTCTTGTCCGAGTGCCGCCGCTTTTTTAAGATAATAAATATATGCCTTTTTGTCGGGTTCTACCTTATACATACCCGTTTCGCGAACTCTTGCGTACGTATAAAGGCTTTCGGGATCGTTGAGGTGAACGCCGTCCAAAAGATATTTCAAACCTTTTTTGTAGTCGTGCGGAACAAACCTGTCGTTGAGATAAACGTAAGCCAAATCAAAGTTGAGCGAACTATCGCCAAGACTCAATCCTTTTTCGTACCACTCTATGGCTTGGGGAACGTCTTTCAGTTCTTCATTGTTTAAATAGATAAAGCCTATCTTTTTTGCAACCTCTATATCTCCGAGATAAAAAGCACGCTCGTAATATTTCAACGCATTTTTAACGTTTTCAATCTTAGAATCTTCAATCGGAGTATTGAAATAATACAAATCGCCGAGAGATCTTGCTGCTGCCGCGACACCCAAATCGGAGGCTTTGGCGTAACACTCGATTGCTTTTTGAATATCGATTTTTACATAACCAGTTTCATAGCAAAATCCGAGACGGGCAAAACACTCCGCTTCGCCTTTGTTTGCGCCTTCCTTATAAACTTCGAACGCTTTTTTGTATTGAGAGCGGTAGCCCCAAGTGTCGCCAAGAACAGTATATGCCAAAACGCCGTTGTCGACGGCTTTTTGATAGTACGTCGTTGCGGTTTTGAAATCGCCCTCATCGGAATATAAATCGCCTAATTTGGCATAATACTGTGGTTTCTTTTTAGCAAGTTTTAAGTACTTTTCTATTTTATCGTTTGAGACGCTCATATCTTTGCATTACCTTTTTATTGATTTCATATTTAAACTATAATTGATTGGTTCTGGATGTTTGTTTTGTAATTTCCCTATAAAATCACAAATAATATCATATAAATTATCTTTTGTATATGCGAGTTTTTCTGGAATAACGTCATCATCTGTTATTTTTCCTTTATTGTATTGTTGAGCATATAGTCCACATTCTTTAATATAGTTCATTATTACATAAATTTTTTGTTTTTCATTTTCTGAAAAAATTGGCTGATTTACTAGGTTTTGTGTTATAAATTCACAAAAATGAGTAAACTCTTTATCCCAATTAATATTCCCATTATCTTGTGCTTCACATCGTATTTTTTCTATTTCTCTTAACAATTCACCCTGTAAACAGTTTGATTTACCTTTTAGTGGAACATAATTTTGCCATATATGTTTGCATTCTTCAAAATATTGTTGTTCAAATTTTTTTGATATTAATTCGTTAATTAAATCACTATTTGACATATTTCCTTCTCCTTTAAAAAATTTAAAGTCTTATAATTAAATTTCTATATGTTCTATGTTGTTGCTTGACGAACGCCTATAAACCACGATTTCATTGTTGTTTATACTTATAGGTTCTGCTCCTGTAAGAGCACAAATAGCATTTAGAAAAGTCTTTGCATTATTTTTTGCATTAGGGTGAATTGATATTTTGATTAGTTCATGTAAATCAAGGGCAATAGAAATGTCCAAAATTTCTTTTACACCAATATCCTTTTTGCTAATTTCCAAAGTTGGATTTATTTTTAGCGCCATACTTTTCAGGCGTTCACATTGAGAATTTGTAATCATTTTTCTCCCTTAAAGTGTTGTAAATGGTTTTGACGCAATAAGTTTATAGTCATCATCGTGAGTATAAAATTGTTCCATTAGCCAATATATACCATTTGTTCCCTTTTTTAGTTTTTTAGAAAGTTGTTCTTTTGTTATGGGCATAACTTGAAAAATGCTAATGTATTTATGTTTGGAAACAAAGCACTTAACTATGCTTGGAGATTTAAATATTTCTGGTAATAACAATACAGTCCCGCAGTATTTGCCTTTTATTTGCATGTCAATGGTATCGGAAACCGTAATATTTTCTTTTGCATTAAAGGCGTATTCAGCAGTTGCCCAAAGCAATGAGTTGAGCGATAACCATTCCGTTTTCTCCTGACTGATTTCGACTTTTGGATCGATAAGCATCATGTATTCGTTACGTTGATTTGCCTTTCTTCCCCACCCAATATCACGTTCAGGCATTAGGTAGTCGCTAGCACCAATCGTGCATAGTTTCCAGAATGGCACATCTTTTGAGGGCTCAAATACAAGAGTAGTAATTGGCTTCATTTCATTTGATAGAACATTCTTTTTAAGTCTCAAGCAAAAAACAGGCTTTTGCTTAAAAGTCTCAACATAATGGTCATATAATTTTTGTTGTTTCTTGTTACTCGCTTTATAAGCAAATTCTTTTTCATCTAATTCTGGCAAACCAATCACTCCTGTATAGTATTCTAAATATGATGTTATTTTACCACAAAAGGCTCAAAAAAACTGAAAATGTCGCAAAAAATAGCCATTTAAAGTACAAAAAAGGCTTGATACGCTATTTACTTTGTATCAAACCTATTCTTTTCTTATGTATTGGCACAAGTATAGAAATACGGTTTCATTTTTCAATGGGTAGTTTCATTTTGTTGCAAATGGTTTCAAATTGGCACGCTAGATAAGGATGATATGAAAAAGCACCTTTGATGCTATCGTAGGTGCCATAAGTGTTATTTGAGATTATTTAAATATTTTTGAATATTAGCTTCATCATCAATTTTTCGTAAGACTTCATTGAAGTTTACCCAACCATCGTGACTTACATTATAATCATGATAATTCCCGTTTAGATAAACATAGAATTGAGTACCAACCTTAACAACTATTCCACCTATGATTTTTGGTGCTAAACCTCTATTGGTATTTATGTTTACTAAATAATCGTATAATGCATTTACTGTTGTGTCTTCAACACGATGATCTACCGGCTTTGTATCAAAAATACCAACTGAGCCATTTTTAAATTTTACAATAAAATCAGGTTGGAAAGTATTCATGCCATTATTATAAGAAATACCAAAATTAACTCGCATAAGTTCAGTTCCATTTTCCCAGTACCACTCAACCACGTTTTGTGAATCAAGGTAATTTAAAAAATCCTTTTCAAGTTGATTATCAGGATTGCCTTGATTATCTTTTAAAACATATAGTGGTTTGTAAAGGGATTTTATCGATGGCACTAATTCTGTATGTGTTTCAATAGAATATGGTCGAGATTCTTCTATTTTAAAATCATAATGTTCGCCTTTTTTATATGCTTCTTTTGAAATCATTTCTCTAAATTCTTGAGTTGATTCACTAAGTATTTCTGCAAATATATTCTTATTGTTTACAACAATCTTCATTATAGATGTGACTTTTTCTTTTCTACCAAAAACATTGTAAAAAATGCCAAAGGCATCCATTATTGCTGAATTAATAGGTGATTTAGATCTCACGTATGCAAGTCCACTTAGATTACTTCTAATTAAGTCGTTGTATTGAGCTTGTATATCGTTTTCTGCCATAGTAACTTTAGCTAGGCCTCCAGAAATGTTTCTTTCTTCATTAGCTGAAGTTACACCTATATTTGTTTCTTCCATGACTACATCATCAACTTTTATATCTAGATTCATTCCTTTTAGTTCAAATCTATCTTTAAGTTGCCCGCTCATAGCATATTTATCTTCTTCTTTTAATTCAAAGAATTTCATAAATGACTTTATGAAATATGCGCCATATCTTGAATCAGCTGAGTTATAGTCACCTTGTCTTGAACGATAAAAAGAACTTAATTGAGTTTGGCTCCATACATTTAATTTATTATATCCATCTCTCATTTTAGACCATTCAGTCTTAATTCTATTAGGATTATATGTATCTTGTTTAGTTTCAAAACTCCATATATTAGTAAAAATATAAGCATTATCTAAGAGATAATTATCATATGACTTAGCTTCTGCAGTTCTCAGTATTCTACCAATAGTTTGTGTCTCAAATGTTTCAGACTTTCCATCTCTAAATTTAATTAATATATGAGCACGAGGACAATCCCATCCTGTTGCAACTGCAGTTTTAAATACTAGATATTCAGTAATGTCATTATTCTTTTTAATTGCTTTCTTATCAAAATTACCTTTATCATCACACCAAAATTTTAATTTACCATTATCTTCGGTGATGCCTTTTTCTCTTAAGAAATCTTTAATTACCAGTTTTTTAGCTACACCTTCATCGACGTTTGGTATTTGAATCAAAACAAGAGGATTAACAGCAATATTTAATTTGTTATATTCTTCAACAATTTCTTGTCTTTTATCATAACCTTTTTGAAGGACTAATAATTCAGAATCTTGTTCAGCTAATGTTTTATCTTCTTTATTGATTCCTTGATTTACTATAACATCTTCCTTAATCATTCCTTCATCAACAACCTTTTGTGTTTCTATTTCAACATCGATATGATTATTAAGAGGTGTTGCTGACATTTCTAACACAATATTCGGAATGATAATTGTATTAATAAATTCTTGTATTCTAGCTTTTTGTGAAGCACCAATATGTGATTCATCTATTACTAGTATGACTCTAGTTCCGTTTTGTTTTGTTTTTTCAATAACATCAATGAAATTCATGCCTTCTTGATCTTTCATTAAGTTATTAGCCCATTTACCAGTTTCTTTATCTTTTTGGATAAGTTTTTCCCAGTTAATAAATACTATTTCTTTATCTTTTATATATTTTCTAGATCCAAAGAAATCATCTTCAAGTAGTGAACATACTGGATTACCACCTAAATAAGTCTTAACTGCGTCAAATGATTGTTTATGTAATTCGCCTTTGCCTGGGCAAGCCCATAATATACAAAAATTAACACTGGGATTTTCTTCTGCAAGTTCTTCAAATAATGAGGCTGCCATAAAAGTCTTACCAGAACCAGTAGGAGCTTTAAATACAACTTCTTTTCTTGATGTAGATTTAAATCCAATAGAAATATATTGTTTTAATTCATCAACTGCATCTCTTTGATAATTTTTAAGTGTATAAATCATGCCTATTCACCTCTCTTAATGTCTTCAACAATTTCTTTATATATTTCATAAATTTTAGAAGGAATAGGTTTCAATTCTATATCATTACCTTCTATTAAAGTTTCATCAATATTATTATCACTTGCATAAACATAGACGATTTTTTGCCCTATTGCTGATAATACCCTTTGTTTAAACTCATCAAATTTTGTTTCATTATAATAGTCATTGTAGATAAATAAATGTTTATCTCCATTTATAAAGTGAGATGAATAATCATTTCTTTCAACTTCTTCCATTACATCTTCAGCGATGCATAATAAAGAATCCACCTTTTCAACTAGATTATATCTAGCTTGTTCAGTGTTTGCTTGGTCTTCAATAAAATCAGTTTTAAAATAATATAAATTAGCAGGAAGTCCATCACTATATTTAGTGCCATCTGGTCTAATACCTGTAATAACAGTCTTTAATCTAGGATATGTAACGTCAGTGCATATATTATTTTCATTATTAGTACATAAAATGAATCTACGGTGTCCACCATCTTCTTTATTTAATTCAAGTACTGCTTGACCAGTTGTACCAGAACCTGCGAAGAAATCCAAAATGGTTGCATTTTTATTTGAATGTAGATTTATTAGATATTTTATGAATCCTGAATATTTAGGATAATCAAAAACTTTATCATTCATTATTTGTTTTAATTCTAATGATCCTAATTCTGTTCTACCTATTTTGGAAGAAACAATCGAATAAGGCTTCATACCTGAATCTTGATTTGAATATACCTTTTTATGTAGTTTCCATTCTCCAGCAACTTTAACAACAATTAAATGATTTCTTTCTGAACGCATTTTTTCTTTAGACCATGTCCATCTACCTAATACACCTTTAGTTTGATAGGGAATAATTTTTATATAATCACCTTCATTATGGTTAAGAATTTCATCATCAATTAATATATCTTTTGTCTTCTCGTTATAATAAACAGGAAAATGCAATGAAGGAACATCTTCCATTCTTCCACCAATTCCACGTTTCCAAATTCGTTCTATATAAAAGTCACCTTCATTATCCTTACCATAACTATACTTTTCTTTTAATTCATCTTCATTAAGACTAATATAGTTTGAGCTAAACATAACAGATTTCCTATAAGTAAGACAATAGGCGTGCTGTTGTGCAAAGTCAGTAGAACTTTGTGTTCCTGCAGGTGCCGCAGTAATAATCATGTTTACTAAAAAATTACGCTCACCAAAAACTGAATCCATTAATATTTTTAAATTTGCTTGTTCATTGTCATCAATAGAAACAAATATAACACCATCCGGTTTTAATAATTCTCTAGACAGAATTAATCTTTTTTGCAACATGTTTAGCCATTTTGAATGTCTGAATCCGTCATCGTCATTAACAAACTTATCATTATATTTAAAATCCTCATGTCCTGTATTGTATGGTGGATCTATATAAATAACGTCTATGCTTTCTTTAACTATAAAATTTAAAGATGTTAAAGCATGATAATTATCCCCTTCAATAAGAATGTTATTATCTTCGCCGCAAATTATTTTTTTACTTTTATCTTGTTCTAATATCGGAATATTTTTTTCACATTTAATTACAACGTCTTCTTTAGTATTTTCTTTATCCCAAACCAAGCCATATTTTTTTGAGGCTTTAAGCTCGGTTTCTAATACATTTATCTTTTTTAAGAGTTGTTCTATATTATATTCGTCCATTATTCATTTACCTCTTTCAATTCGATATTGTTTTCTTTACATAGTTCGACTATTTGCTTTCGAGCTGTTGTAGTTGGCCTATTTTGACCGTTTTCCCATCTATTGATTGAGGTAAAAGAAACACCAAGCATATTTGCAAATTCTGCTTGTGTCATAATTAACTTATCTCGTAAGTCTTTTACTGCCTTTTGATAATCAATCATATGAGACCTCCAATTTTTGATTAGTGAGGCCTTGAAGTATCAAATTGTATAAATTATTGGAATTTATCAAAGTATAGAAAAAAGTGGGTTTTATTTACCTAAAATAGAGATTTTTTAGAAAATATGTGATATAATTTTGTTAAATTAGTGAAATAATCTGAGGTATCAAAAGGTATACATTTTTATATTGCTTTTGATACCTCTTTTTTTATTGCTTATCACTTGATAAATTTTCCGTTTTATAGATGTATATAATATGGAGGTGATTAAGTTGATTTATGCTTATATTAGAGTTTCAACTAAACAACAAAATATCGATAGGCAGTATGTAGAAATTAAAGGATTTGGAGTAGATGATAAATTTATCTATGTAGATAAAGAATCAGGTAAAGATTTTGATAGGACTAATTACAAGAAATTAATTAAGAAATTAAAAAAGGACGACCTACTAATTGTTAAATCAATAGATCGTTTAGGTAGAAATTATCATATGATACTTGAGGAATGGGCTCATATTACAAAAACAATAGGTGCCGATATTAAGGTACTTGATATGCCTTTACTTGATACAAGAATTGAAGGTAAAAACTTAGTTGGTAAGTTCATAAGTGATATTGTTCTTCAAGTATTATCATTTGTTGCAGAAAACGAAAGAGCAAATATTAAGCAAAGACAAATGGAAGGAATCAGAATCGCAAAAGAAAAAGGTGTTAAGTTTGGTAGACCAAAAGTAGTCACGCCACCTAACACCAATGATATATTAAATAGATATATAAATCATGAAACAACAAATACTGAAGCAGCATCACTTATAGGAGTATCTAGAGGTACGTTCTTTAGATTGGTTAGAGAACATAAAAAATGAAAAACTAGCCAGTTTAAATATTGGCTAGTCTCTCATAAGTTTCTTTACTTATTCTTTTGGTTTGTCATTAAGTTCCAATAACGGTCTTTACATTTACTAGAACAGAATCTTTTCTAGCGATGTCCTTTAGTTTGAATTAAGAACTTTGAACACATAGGACAAAATGATTCAGGATGACTATTCTTAAATCTATTATAAATAGTTTTAGCTGTAGACTCATTTACTCCTAAGATTCTTGAAATTTCACTGTAGGATTTTCCTTCAATTTTAAGCTTAATAACTTCTTCTTTAACCATATAACTTACCTCCTTCAATAGATAAGGGACAAAAATCTTCATTTTGAACACCTTTTTTCAAAAATTTTTTTATCCATCCAATAAAAAAGGGGAATAATTATTAAAAATAAACCTATTTATAAAAGAAATATGTTATTTACATGAGTAACACGAAAGGTGAGCAATCATGTACCTATCATGTGAAAATACACTAAAGCTTTTTTATGAAGTTGAATCAATCCAATACAATGCAATAAAAAACCGGGCAATTTTACTAATAACGGGACTTGAACCCTACCAAAAATGCCCTAAAATAACAAAAAGTGCTAATTTGAGCATAAAATCTCGTATTAGCACAGTTATTTCTTATGGTGGAGATGGCGAGAGTCGAACTCGTGTCCGAATAAAGCACCATTCAGATGACTACAGCTTAGATCATTTTGTTACCTTCATACAATTATAATGATCGAACAAAGTACAAAGGATCTGACTAAATTTCATTACTTATTCGTCAGTAATAAGCAATTATTTCTTCTTGGTTACACATTAAACTATCCGAAGAACTAGCGATATGTTTAAGATGGTGCGTGGCCAGTATCGGCCAAAACTCGGTTGGTACTAGTTAAAACTAGCAGCAAGCGACTGCCATAGGGGCAGAAGCACGATTGAATTGATAAGATTTGCCATTTATCGTTTGGCGGTGATAACGTCACCACTCGGCTGCCATGTGAACTCATCTTTACCCGTCGAAACCAATTCATCCCCAGTTAAGACAAATGAGCTTTACTATTATATATATGTTATTATGAAAATATCAATATTTTTTTATGAATACTCTTCTAATCTTGACACATGCATTTTTAAAAGTGATAATTTTATTATAATCATGGGAGGCAATCATGATAAATATTACAAATGTAACTAAAAAGTACGGATCTTTAACAGCGGTCGATAATATTTCTTTAGAAATTAAAGATAACGAAATATTTGGATTTTTAGGTCCAAATGGTGCTGGAAAGTCAACCACACTAAAAATGACAACTGGAATAATTCCAATAGATTCTGGTGACATTAGAATTAATAATATATCTATAAAAGATAACCCTATTGAAGCTAAAAGACAATTTGCATTTATACCTGATGACCCAAACATTTTCTTAAGACTTAAAGGTATTGAATACTTAAAATTCTTAGCTTCTATTTATAAAATTGATAATACCATAGCATTAGAAAGAATAAAGCAATACTCTAAAGAATTTGGTATGGAAAACTCTTTAAGCGATTATATTTCAAGCTATTCCCACGGTATGAGACAAAAAATACTAATTATTGGTGTTTTAATGATTTCACCGAAAAACTGGATTTTAGATGAACCTATGACTGGTTTAGATCCAAATAGCTCCCATATATTAAAGCAAAAGATGCGTGAACACGCTGACAATGGAAATTCTGTTATATTCTCTACTCACGTTTTAGAAGTTGCTGAAAAAATTTGTGATCGAGTCGGAATAATAAATAAAGGTAAATTACTTTTTGTTGGCACTTTAGATGAACTTAAAAAACAAAGTGGAACAGATGATTCACTCGAATCCATATTCTTGGAGCTTACAAAATGAGTGAAATATTATCTTTAACCAAAGTTGTTTTAAGAAATTCAGCTATTATTAATGGTAGAAAAAACAAAAAAGTAAATGGAAATAATCAAATATTAACCTTATTTTCTTACTTAATCATTCTAATTGTATTCAGTGTTTTCTCTTATGAATTAATGTCAATTGGTCCATCTATAGGTTTAAAAGATGAAATGTTTAGACCTGTAATATTCTATACAATATTAATTACTTTTGGTTTAAGCTTTGTCTCGTGTTTCAACATTTATTTTTTAGGACAAAATATTGACACATATCTTGCAATGCCTATTAAACCTACTAATTTATTTATAGCTTATTTCTTAGCAACATCTTATTACTCACTTCTAACATCATTTTCAGCTATTAGTGCTGCATTTATTCCTTATATGGTTATTTATGGATTTTCTTTTTATTCACTAATAGCCATGATAGTTACAATAATTACTGTTAGCACAGTTATCAACTCATTAAGCTTTATAGTTGGTAACATACTAGCTAAACTATTTAATCTAGCTAGTCATAAACAAGCTTTAACAATTGTTATGACTATTTTCTTAATTGTTTGTATAACTGGATCGACATTTTATGTAAGCTTTTCACTACCACCAACAGGTGATGAAATAACAAATATTGAATTAATCAAAGAAGCTTATATTAATGTTAGTCGATCTTTGAAACCTTTAGACTTTATTATATGGCTTCCAACTAAAGCTTGTACTACTTCTACACCAACAAGTTTGTTATATAGCTTAGCTATTTTAGGTGTATGTTTAGCATTTTTACTAATTTCTCTATTAGTGGCAAAAACATTATATCTACCAAATTTACTTAAAGGTAATAAGGGTACAAAAAAGAAAAATAAAGTTAAAAAGAATACCTATAAAATATTTAATAAAAAAGAAAGTATTTTAAAAACATTTATTAAGTACGATTTGAAAACAAATTTCAAACAAGCTAGCAATGCAGTTACAGTACTTGTTCCAACAATTATTTTTACAATTGTTAATATAGTAACTATGATTTCACTTTCTTTATCAAAGGCTGAAGGTTCTGATAAAGAACTAATGACAATCATGTTTGGAACTCTTTCCTCCGTATGTTTTTATGCTCCATCGTCGGCTATATTTTCCTTTTCTAAAGAAGGTCATAACTTAACATCCTTAAAATCACTTCCAATAGATTTTAAAAATATTATTAAAGCAAAGTTTTTATCTTCATATATGATTGAGATCATTCCTCTTGTCTGTATATTTATTACATCTATGTTTATAAGAAATATCGATTATGCTTCTATAATAGTCATATTTTTAACAAATTTAGCATTTGCTTCTTTCTTTAGTTTATTCGACTTATATGAAGACTTAAAGCACGTCATCATAGACTGGGAAAACGAAGTTGAATACACTAAACGTATCAACGTTATGCTACCACATATGGCTATATCGTTTGGATATACAATTCTTATAAGTATTATTACTTCACTAACTTATATTAAAGTTCCACCATATTTACTTTGTATATTTGCTTTGTTATTAGGCATTGGTTTGAACTTCCTAATGTACAATGTTTTAAATAACAAATATCAGCAATTAATCGATAAAATTTAGATATTTAAAAAGCTTCCATTTAAGAATAAAATTTCGTTTTCTTAACAATGGAAGCTTTTAATTTACTTTTGAATAATTTCTGGTTCTTCTTCTGGTTCGTCGATGACTTCAACAGTTTCAATGACAATATCTTTTAATGGTCTATCAGATCTATTTGTTCTAGTACATGCAATAGCATCTAAAACATCAAATCCACTTTCCATAGTACCAAAAGCAGCATATTCGCCATCTAAGTGTGGTGCTGTCTTATGCATAACGAAGAATTGTGAACCAGCTGAGTTAGGCATAAAACTACGAGCCATAGAAATTACACCACGGTCGTGCTTTAAATCATTTTTGAATCCGTTTGATCTAAATTCGCCTTTAATCGAATAGCCTGGGCCACCCATACCTGTACCAGTTGGATCACCGCCTTGAATCATAAAGTTTTTAATAACTCTATGAAAGATAACACCATTATAAAAACCTTTTCTTGCTAAACTGACAAAGTTTTTACATGTGTTAGGGGCTGACTTATAGTCAAGGTTGAATTTCATTTCACCATAGTCTTTTACTTTAATAACTATCATTTTAATTACCTCGTTTAAAATTATGCAGATTTAACATGTAAGTGTAAATATTGAAATTAATAAATGTTTTTTCCTAAGTCACTATCAGTTGCATTAAATGCAATTTCTGTTATGAATCCATAGCCATTTGGAACAACGTCTTTGACTAATCTTCCATTAGGAAGACGTTCATTATTCCTAGCTACTACTACATAGTCATCTTCGTTAACATTAGAATTGCTCTTACAATATATAGTATTACCATTAATATCTACTTCTATATTTTTTTCTTCAACTGAAATAACTTTACCTAAAACATAGGTGATCTTTTCAATTTCAATTTCTAATCCTAACGCTTCATAAACTATATCTTTAACAATTTCTTCAACAGGTTTACTTACTGTGTGTAATAAACCTAATGCTTTTATTTTTAACGTATTTAGGGTGTTAAAAATATTGATACCTACAACGTTATCTTTCTCATCATAGATTGCTACAACATCATCTTTCCTTTCCCATCTTTTAATTGTGGCCGAAAAGTCTGAAACCATAACGATAGTATCACCTAAGCAAAGGTGATTATAAAAAAGTGCAAAACTAGTCATGGTCTTTAAGATGTCTTATCTTTGCTCCATCAACTTTTGTGAGCAAAGTTTTAATTGATTCTACTAATGATAAATAATCGTTTACATCGACAATTGCACTAGGAGAATGAATGCTTTCAGCAACTAAACACATCGTCAATGTTGGAACCCCTTCGCGAGTTAAGTGAATTGCTCCAGCATCAGTTCCACCTAAAGAAATATAATCTTGATGTTTGATATTGTTTTCTTCAAACAATTCTTTTTCAAATTTAATTAATCTTGGGAATGAAACCATATTTCTATCAGCGTGTCTAATTAATACACCTTCGCCTCTATGACCATATTCTTTCATAGTTGGTGAAATATCGCAGACAATAGCTAAATCTGGATTAATTGCATAAGCTGCAGCTGTAGCACCACGAGTGCCAACTTCTTCTTGAGTAGTAAAGACAAAATATAAATTATAGTCAAATACATATTCAGAAACGTATTTGGCACACTTTAATAAGGCAGCACAACCAGCTCTATCATCGATAGCTTTTCCTAAAACAGACTTTCCGTTAGCTATTTCATAAGCATCCTCATCAAAAACCATTGGATCAGCAATAGCAATACCTGCCTCTATAGCTTCTTCTTTGGAGTTAAAACCAAAGTCAAATATATATTCAGTTTGAGTAGCTACGTCTTTTAAATGTGGTGGAATACCACGAATCATGCATTTATAAGTGTTACATGTGCTTGTTAAAACACGCATTCTAGTAGTTGGTAAAATATCTGGATTAATACCACCTAAAGCATAACCTCTTAACGTTCCATCGTTACAGATTTCTTTTACCATGTAACCAACTTCATCCATGTGAGCAAAAAGTGCTAACGTTGGAGCGTTGCTTACTTTTGACTTCTTTAATGCTATTAGATTACCTAAAGCATCGTGCTTAATTTCATAACCATATTTAACTAATTCTGGTTCTAAGTATCTTGCAACTCTATATTCTTGTCCTGATGGGCCAGTCAAATTTGCAAGTTCAATTAATTCTTTTAATTCGTTATTCATGTTTATCTCCCTTCGTTGCAATAATGCGGTGAATGGATTTACCAATTGCTCTAAACTTTTGTTCATATTCACTTTGAACATCGTCAACATCAGTTTGTTCGTAATTGTCTATAAATTCAACATCGAATTTTTGAAATTCTGTAAAGTATTCTTTTGATCCTTCATAATAAACGTCGTTATCGGACTTATAAAATAATGTACCACCTGTTTTTAAAATTCGATAATATTCATTAAGTTTTGTCGGATAAGTTAAACGGCGTTTGTTGTGTTTTTTCTTAGGCCAAGGATCGTTAAAATTCAAATATATTGCATCTAAGCTTTCATCTTTGATTGTTGGAAGTAACAACGCGATATCTGCATTTAAGAAATGAATATTATTAGGCACTTTTTCAAGTGCTAAAAGCTTTTTTATTGCAATTGCAAATGCAGTGCGATTTATTTCTACGCCTAAGAAATTTATTTCTGGATGAGCCAAAGCTTTACCTATTAAGAATTCACCACAACCGCTACCTATTTCTAAAGCAGTAAACTGTGGTAAATTACCTTGTTCTATATCTTCTTTATTTAGGGCCAAATTGCGATTATTGGCTAATAGTTCTTCAGCCCAAGATTTGTGTCTAAGTCTCATCTTTTAAGCCTTTTTAACTAATTTTGCTAAATTGACTATACCATGAGCATAAATAGCAATCGAATTATAGAAATCATCTAAAGAAATATATTCTTCATTGTCGTGAATTCTATTATCTCTTCCTGGGAAAGCAGAACCAAAGGCTAAAGTGTTTTTACTTTCTTTAGCATATGTTCCACCGCCAACAGCTAATGGTTTAGAAGTATAATCGTGTGTTTCTTTTTGATAAGCATCCATCAAAACTCTTACCATATCTGATTTAGGATCGATAACCAAAGCTTCGGAAGAGCTTAACAATTTAACTTCTCCACCCATCTTTTCTGCGACATTATCGCAAGCATCTTGTGGATTTATAGTTTCTGGAAGTCTCATATTAACGTAGAATGTTAATTTTTCTCCATCGTATTTGATTTTACCAATACAGTATGAAGAATCAGTAAAATTATCAGACTTATAATCACCACCGAAGCGTTTACCATCACCGTGGTGATATAAGTGGAATAGTGATCTTAATTCTGGAATATGTCTTAATCTAGCAATATAGTTAAGTAAATGCAAGCCAGCATTAGAACCAAACCATGGTAAAGATCCATGGCTTGCTTTACCTTTAAATGTTACAGTATGTCCTTCAATCTTAATGTTAGCTTGTGGATAGTTTTCTAAATAAATGTAACGAGCTTGTTCAAGTTTTTCAGTAGAAATGTCATCTAAAGTAATAGAAGCATCGGCTAAAACAATATTTAAAGCATCTCCCCATTCAAATGGATTGGCTAAGCCTGGGATTTCAAATGTATGAGTATAGGTGCAAATTGCTTTTTCAGCATATATGAGTGGGAAATCTCCATCTGGAGTAAATCCATACTTTGGATATGGTTTATGCATAACGTTGAAATAATGTTCTAAGCATCTACTTCCTAATTCTTCGTTGCCACCGACGACCATTCTTACTTTAAAGCCTTCAAGCTTTCCTTCATCTTTTAAAAGCTTCAAGGCATATAAAGCTGCAATAGCTGGGCCTTTATCATCTGAAGTTCCTCTACCATACATATTGTCACCTTCAATTTGGGCGCCAAATGGTTCGTGAATCCAATCTTTTGAAACAGGTACGACATCAGCGTGAGCATAGATATCGATTAATTCACCTTCTCCATATGAGATTTCAGTACAGTAGTGATCACACCAATCGACATTAAAGCCTAATTTAATAGCTAAGTTTCCAACGTAGTCTAAGGCATCACGTACACCTTGACCAAACGGCTTATCATCACTAACTGTACTCTCATCATTAACAGAGTTAATTTTGATAAAGTTAACTAATGATTCTAAAGCTTCTGGATAATACTTTTTAGCTAATTCGCTATAGGCAGTCTTTTGTGTAAACTCGTTCATAAGTTTATCTCCTTTCGATTTCTTTGACTTGAAAAATATTATTAAATAATGGTGTTAAAGCAAATGTTGCGAGTGGAGTTAATATAGCAGCAACAGCACATTCTGGCAAAGAGCTTGAAACGATAGTACCAGCTAATAAGACTCCAAATGTGTTTTCGAAAGCTTCTTCAATTTGATGGAAATAAATTAAAGCGAGCATGCTCATAAATAACATAGTGTGTATAAAAGTTAAAACGATAGAAGAGCCAAGAACTGTAGCATATCTACCTGTCTTGTTTTTAATCTTTTTAACATACTCAAATACTAAACCAGCTAAAAATCCAAATATTACTCTTGGCAAAACTGAAATAAGTGGGTTAATACAATAAGCATCTAAAGCACCATGAGGCGGGAATGTACATCTAATTAAAGACATAATGCCAAACATTAATCCATATAACCAACCACGTTTAATTCCACCAAAATAAGCAAATATTAAAACTGGAACATGTAAGATTGTAATTGATAATGGTCCAACTGGTATAAAGCCCAAAAATGGTACCAAAGTTAATAATGCAATAATTGCAAGTGCCATGGCATCAAAAGTGAGCCATCTAATTTTTTCATTTCTCATTTAAAATAAACCTCTCTAAAAATGTTAAATGCGCGACAAATACCCTTTATAATGTGATCTGGGTCATGCGCGAAGTTATTATACCCTATTTTCTCCATAGCTTGAACTAAAAAAGCACTAGCACCTCCAGTTAAGGTAACTTTTACATTTGGAAACTCTTTATTTATGAACTCTATATAGCTTTTTGCCATAAAAGCAGTGCCATAAATAGCTCCAGCGTTAACCGCTTCATCAGTTTTAAGAGAATAAGGGTTACTAGGAACGACAATATTATAACTTTGTAATAAATCAGTATTTGAATCTAACATGTTACTACACATTGTGATTCCAGGAGATATTGCCCCACCATAAAACTTTCTATTCTTATCTACAATTAAAAATTTTGTAGCCGTTCCACAGTCTATTATGAGTTGATTACCATTATAGTCAGAACCGACAATATCTGCAAATAAATCGCTTCCTAAAATATCAATATTATCTATTTGATAATTATTCTTTAAAGCAAACTCTTTCATGATATTAGAATTTAAAGTATGTATCAAACAATTGTATTTTTTAGACATATTAACTATAAAAGCTAAAGAATTACTATTTACACTTGAAACATATACTTCTTCATTAACATGTTCAGCAAATAATTTTTCTAACTTTTTTATATCTATATCGTTTGAAATATTAAATTTATATCTTTTAGCATTATCTTTTTTTACAGCCAAAATCTTGGTAACGCTATTTCCAATATCTATTACTAACACAAATACAACCTTCCTTAGCTCTATTATACAAAACCATGAGTA
>ENA-UOJV01001255-UOJV01001255.1-human-gut-metagenome-genome-assembly--contig:-C82-NODE-1255-length-29373-cov-10.960673_pt1 | contig 29373 bp, 33 predicted proteins | sample MGYA00242356_ERZ723903 | MGnify/ENA metagenome assembly ERZ723903
ATGATGTTCTCGCTGCCCTTGTAGTTGCTGCTGCGCCCGGAAACGCGGTGCAGGCCCTTGACCGCCATCACGTTCTCCGGAATGGATTCACAGTAAAAATACTCCTTCCACTGATCGGCCATCACACCGCCAGCCGCGCCCAATGCTGCTTTAATGAGTCCCATTTTCTGATCTCCCTTTCTCTGTTTACTATGCCCACGGATCTTCCGCCGCAGGAATACGGATGCCGCTGAGAATGCTGGAATACTCCCAGAGGAACCACTCGCCGGTCGAGGCTTTCTGCCGCAGTTTCATGGGCCGCGGCGAATCTGCACCCGCCGTTTTCAGGAACACGCGCAGATACCCCGGCTCGATATCCTGCGGCCTGGGGTCTGCCAGCACGTTAAGCCGGTATGGTGCGCGCGGCTGATAGCCGTTTTCCGGCGTCGCGCCTTCAAAATACGCAAGCGGCAGATAGGCTTTGCCGCGCAGCCGGTCGCGCAGGAACTGCGCATCGTAGGGCGTCATGGGCCGCGGGCCGCGCAGGAGATTCATTGCGGCAGTTCCGGCGTCCCTGTCCTTGTCAAACAGTGCCAGTGCGCACAGAAACAGGGCGCAGATGCGCTCCGGCTGTCTTCCGCCTGCCGCAAGCGTCTCAAATTCCTGCAGGCTTGCAGGAATGCTTTGTATTGTGACCTGCATATAAAACCCTCCTGTTTATGGATATGTCCGGAGCCATGTTTCCGTATTTCCGGATTTGGTATAGTCATGGCCGTTGGCAGCTTCCATCACATACCAGTATGCCCAGTGCTGCTCGTTCATGTCAGCAAAGACTCTTGGCAGCTCTTTCAGATGGGCGCGGATATACTCCTTATCGGCATTGCGTTCAAGCAGGCGGCAGGTGACAGCGGCGACCTCTGCTCTTGTAATGTTGTTGCCCGGCTTGAATGTTCCATCTGCATAGCCTGTGACCCAACCGCGAGTCGCCGCATAGGCGATGGACTTTGCCGCCCAATGAGAGGCAGGAGCATCCGTGAAGGCCGCAGCTCCGTCCGTCAGCTGCTCAAACCGGCAGCAGATCGCGGCAAATTCCGCACGCGTGATCGGCGCGTTTGGCCGGAACGTTCCGTTGCTGTAGCCGCGGACGATCCCGAACTGCTCCATGTAGCCGATGTAGTTGGCCGCCCAGTGCGCCGAGGTCACATCGGAGAAGGAGGCTGGATAGGATTTGTTTGCCTCCATCTGCTCGGTCAGCAGGCGGGCGAACATGGTGGTCACCTCTGCGCGGCTCATATTTTTGCCCGGGGCAAATCCGCCGCCCGGATAGCCCTTTAGGAACGCGAAATGGTCAGTCTTGTTGAGCGTCGCAGGCTTATATGCAGGCTCTGCCGCTGCGGCGTTCTCGGTGTAAAGATTGACAAAGCCAAGCCCGCCCTGCGCATTGTCCGGGTTGACATGCACGCTGCCTTCCATAGCTTCAAATTTGTTGTAGCAATCCCAGCCGCCCGTCCACTTGTATTCCCGTGCGGCATCGCTCCATTTATACTGCGGTTGGAGGAACCAGCGGGTCTCATCATACGTCCAACCGCTTTGCTCATCGTTGGTTTCCACAACAAAGATGCCCTGATTGTCGGTTAGAGCGAAGAAATCGCTTCTGTCGATTTGAATGGTCATCACGCAGCCGAATGTTCCAGCTCCGTTCACAGATACTGTGCAGTTCTGTACATCCCAAAGGCCCGTGCCGCCGGCTTCATAACGGCCATACGACGGATCGCTGGGAAATGCATAGAAGTTGAAAGTCGTTTGCTTCGGTGCAGTATTTCCCCCCAACTCAACGACCTTGGTGATCGGGATCTGAAGCGTCACGATCCGGTCCTCGTCGTCCGGCTCAGGCTGCCCGGGCTGATTGGGAAGAAAAATGTTGTTTCCCGGCGGGAGGATCACGGTGAAATCCTCTGCGGCTACCGCTGCGGCAAGGGACAGTGTAAGGATCAGGCAAAGGAAAATCACAAGAATTCGTTTTCTCATGTGGAACCTCCTTCTGTTATTTCTTTGTCGAATATGTACATGATGCGGCTTTCCGCGCAGGCAGCGAAAACCAGAGGGCTAAAGTGTGTCGATCACGCCCGCGAGGTAGGCCGGCGATACCGACGCATAGATAAAATTGTCGACCAACCGATCCTTCACCGCCTGACGCACATCGGCGGCAAGCAGTTCGTCCGCATTCTCATCCACCAGAAGCAGAACCTTGCAGACCCAGCCGAGCTGCTTTACAGCACTGCAAAGCTTGAGCCGTTCGCTCAGCTTCCAGATGCCCTGCCGGATGACCTCCATCACCAACACATTGGCACGGCAGGTCCGGCACAGGGCAAGCGTTTCCTCCGGTTTTGAAGAACGGTAGACAAGAAAATCCGGGTCGCATCCCGAAAGTGATTGCATGACCGCTTCCGCCAGAAGTCCGCCTTTCATATCCAGCACGATCCTTCGCATCTGTGCTTTTCCACCGCCTTTCTCTTCTTTTGCATGTTCCATTTGTATTTTAGCCGTTATCACTCCCTTCTGCCCCCGCCGATTGGATAGGGTTTGCAATTATTTTTTGTTCAAAGGCTATCGTCCGGCTCGATTCTCTCGGCAAAGTGGGCAAAACTGTGTTGCCTTTTTCTGTCCGCATGATATACTATCCATACGAATGTGCAGAATTGGGAGGCATGCGGCATGAGCAAAGCGACAAAAAAGAGCCTTTTGTGTGCCTTGGCCGCGCTGGCACTCATTGCGCTTGCCATGTGGCTCCGATATGCAAGCCGGCATATTTTTCATTCTCCGGCTGTCAGCCACCTGCGAAGCGGGCTCTATGTGTTTTTGTTCAGCGTGTGGTGCTACTCCCTATGGATCCGCATCGTGCAGGCGCAGGCACGGCGCTATCTGCTGGCGATTTCGGTACTGATGGTGCTGTGGATTCTTCTTCGCTCAATCAAATATTCCATTGAAAACACGGATGCAGAGCGCTGGCTGTGGTATTTCTACTATTTCCCGATGCTGTTCATCCCCATGCTGTCGGTCTTTGTTTCCCGGTCGCTGGGCAAGGGAGAGGATTTTCGGTTGCCGCGATGGACCAAGATTCTGTATCTTCCGACACTGCTGCTGCTCCTGCTCGTTCTGACCAATGATCTGCACCAGCAGGTGTTTTCCTTCCCGTCCGGCGTTTTATCGGACCGGGCGTATCGGTATGAGGGCGGCTATTTCTTCGTGCTGGGCTGGGAGGCCCTGTGCGCGGGGTTCGCGCTTCTTTCGATGGTGAAAAACTGCCGCATTCCGCGCAGCAGGAGAATTCGCTGGCTGCCGCTGGTTCCGCTTGCGCTTTCGCTGGCCTATGCTTATGCGTATGTCAAAAAGGTCCATTGGGTCTGGGTGCTTGCGGGCGATATGACGGTGTCGCAGTGCCTGATCTTTGCGAGCATCCTTGAATGCTGCATTCAATGCGGGCTGATTCAGTCCAACCTCGGATACGACGAACTTTTTGAGGCAACGAGTTTGCCCGTCCAGATTACGGATCCTGCATTTTGCTCCCAATATGTGTCTGCCGCCATGCAGGAGGCTTTGCCGCAAAGCGAGCTGCGGCAGATGCAGCAGGATACCGTCCATCTGGACGACGATACGCTTTTGAAGCGGCACAAGCTGCGCCGCGGCTGGGTGTTCTGGAAGGAGGACATTTCCGCGCTGAATCAGATCCGAACGGAGCTGGAGCTGACAAGGGATGAGCTGCGCGATATCGGCGACGTTCTGGCGGCGGAGAATGCGCAGCACGCAAGATGGCTGCGGCTGACGGAGGAAAACCGCCTGTACGACATGATGGAGACGCAGACCGCCCGGCAGATCGCGATGCTGCGGGATCTGCTGGCTGAATTGCAGAAGACGGAAGATTCAGACAGAGTCAGACACCTGCTCGGACAGGCCATCATCATCGGGACCTACATCAAGCGGAGAAGCAACCTGATTTTTGTCGGCGTGCAGCGCGGCGCAATCAGCGTGCAGGAACTTCTGCTGTGCCTCAATGAATCTTCCGAGAATATCAGTGTCTATGGTGCCGACTGCAAGGCGATTGTCAAGGGGGAAGGCCAGCTTACCGTCGAGCAGGCAACGCAGGTCTACGACCTGTTTGAGGCGGTCGTGGAGACGGAACTGGAATCGCTGCGTGCGTTGCTGATCTCTATAGAGGTTGGTAAGTGGGTAGAGGTCGCTCTCTGTGTTTCAGCGGCGGAGCCGCTCTGCGGGCTGCGTGCGCGGTTTCCAGATCTGGAATGGGAGCAGGATGAGGACGGACTGCAATATGTGACGCGGAAGCTGGAAAGATCGAGGGGGTAAAGGCGTATGGACAGGATTAAGGAAAGCTTCGACAGTCTGCCCATCGCGGCCTGCTTCTTCGATAAAAACGGCGTGGTGCGGCTCATCAACCGCCGGATGCTTGCCATTGCAAACTGGCTGCGAAAAGGCGGCATACAGTCGCTTGCAGAGATGCAGAGCGCCCTGCACTCGCCGCCCGCAAACGTGTGCTGTTTGGATCTGCACCTTCGGATCTACCGCTTTCCGGACGGGAAGGCGCTGCGCTTTGCGCAGGAGCAGATCACAACAAAAGCGGGCGTCCGCTATACGCAGATCACTGCCGCAGACGTTACGGAGCTGATCCGGAAGCAGAACCAGCTGAAAGCGGAAAACGCGAAGCTGGCGGAGGCGAATGAGCGGCTTCGGCGGCTGCTTGTGCAGATGCCGGAGATCATTCGGGAAGAAGAAACGCTGGCAATGAAGCTGCGTGTGCATGATGACATCGGACACAGCATCCTCGCGGCGCGCCGTGTGCTGCTCCAGAACACGGACCAGAAGGAAATTCGTGCAAACGCGGCGCTGTGGGAACAGTCAATTTCAGTGCTTTACCGCTCCAACCAGATGACGTCGCAATCCGAACCGCTGGAGGCGGCGAAAAAACGAGCGGAAGAATTGGGCGTTAGCGTTCTGCTGACAGGGAATGAGCCGCAAAGGCAGTGGATACGCGCACTGAGCGCACTGGCGATCTGCGAATGTGCGGCGAACTGTGTCCGTCACGCAGATGGCACAGAATTGTATGTGCGCTTTTGGCAGAAGCCGGGCTGCATGGAGGTCGCCCTGACCAACAACGGTGCGGTGCCGAAGGAAAAGATCACAGAGGGCGGAGGCCTTTCCATGCTGCGTCAACGTATAGAAGAAGCAGGCGGCAAAATGGAGGTTTGGAGCATCCCTCGCTTTAAGCTGATGCTCAGTCTGCCGGAACAGGAGGAAGCAGCACATGAGAGTGATGATCGTTGAAGACCAGACCATGATCCGCAGTCTTCTGGAAAGCTATTTCCGTGTCGAGGACGGATACCGGATCACGGCATCCATCCCCGGCGCAAAGCAGGCGGTTGAGGTGTGCCGGACAAGCTCCGTCGATCTGATTTTGATGGATGTGCAAACGGAGAACCGCGAGAACGGACTGACTGCCGTTCGTCAGATCAAAGCCATACAGCCGAAGAGCAAAATTATTGTTGTGACCTCGCTGATCGACTGCGCGGTTCTGGACGAGGCAAAGAGGGCCGGGGCCGACAGTCTGTGGTATAAGGACTCTACGCAGAAGCGTTTGATGGATGTCGTCCGGCAAACGATGGCGGGTGAACATATCTTCCCGGACGCGCCTCCGACGGTTGAGATCGGCATGGCAAAAAGCACGGAATTTACAAAGACGGAATTGAAGGTTCTGCGGCATCTGCTGCGGGGCTTGTCTTACACGCGCATCGCGGCAGAGATGGGCTGCGAGATGTCGACGGTCAAATTCCATGTGTCAAATATGCTGCAAAAAACCGGGCTGGAAAACAAGCTTCAGCTTGCGCTGGCAGTCAGCGACGTCAAGTTGATTGCCGATCTTACGGAAGAATGATGGGATTTGATTTTCTGCTTGTGCAGCCACAGGCATTTATTGAAAAGAAGAAGCCACGTCTGAGCCGTTAGAATCGATTCGATTCAGAAGCAGCAGCAAGAGAAATTTTTTTGCAAAGGGCCGTTTGCAAACGTTTGTTCTAGCGTTATCATGTGAAACATAGTAGGAAATCCTGCCGACAATAGAATATTCCGAAGCGCATCATAAAACGTAATGAAGGAGCGCTGCGACCGAAAATGGCCGCAGCGCTCCTTTCGGTGCTTTCTGGAAGAATTCGGAGGTGGAAATACATTTGTGCGGGAACTCAAGAAGCGCGATCGTCCCGCAATAACTTTTGAGCAATGGACCGCTATGTCTGACATCGAACGATATCAGATGATAACGCCCGATGCCGTGTGACATCATTCGGTATCCAACTGCAACATCAGAATCAGCTACAGCTGCAACATCGACTGCCGGGAGTTTCTAAAAAAGTCGAGCGGATGTTCGTTGTACACCTGCCCCAAATGCGGTAGTGGGAGTGGGCAGCACAAAACCGGTGCGGTCAAATATTATCCAGGCACTCAGCGTTGGTACTGTCACAGGTGTAGGACTTTGGGTGACATCTTTACGATCTACGAGCTGGAACATGGCGCGAACTTCAACACGGCGCTTCGGGCACTGGCAGAACAGCTTGGTACGTCGGTCGAGCCGCATAGCACAAAGCCCGCTCGGAAGTGTCCACCCGCTCCGTCTCCCGTGCAGTCCGGCTCTGCACCGAAGGATCTGTCTGATTACTTCGCGGCGTGTCGTGCCAGACTGTATGACCCTGCCGTCATTGCCTACCTGACCGAGCGGGGAATCAGTCCGGAGACAGCTGTGGCTTATGGACTTGGCTTCGACCCCAAAGCAGCCCCGGCAGGAAGTCACCGCTGCTGCCCGCGAATTATCATCCCGACAAACTGTTTCCACTACGTCGCACGCAGTATCGACCCGGATGCACAACCGGGGTGCCGGACGATGAATAATCGGGGCGCCACCCCTGATCTCTTCAACCGTCAAGCTCTCTATGCACCCGGCGATGAACCGGTCTTTGTCACCGAGGGGGCTTTCGACGCGCTTTCTATTATCGAAGCTGGCGGCAATGCTATTGCGCTTAACAGCGTTGCTAACGACCGTCTCCTGCTAACTGCGCTACGGGAACGGCCAACGAATCACCCGCTCTTGCTCTGTTTGGACAATGACTCCGCGGGCTGAGAGGCTTGTGCAAATATCTCCGAGCAGCTACACGATTTGGGCGTGGACTTTCGTGACGTTTGTGTAAAAATTTGCGGGGAAGCGAATGACCCGAACGCCGCGCTTCAGGCGGATAGGGCAAATTTCATTGAATCTGTGCGGAGGCTCATTGGAAACTGAATGAACCCCAAAAAGAAACAAGGAGCGGAAAAATGAGAAATTACAAAAAAACCAACTTGTTCGCTGCATCTGTGGAAACATCCTTGCCGGGTACGATGGGCACAACCTGACCATCCGGAAGAAGGGCCGATCCGTCGCCGTGGCATCCTGTCAGGCAAACATCGAAATAACCTGCGAAGACTGTGGGTGCAGAATCGACGTTCTGCTTGATGGACAGGCCGATCATCCGTGCAGCGTCAGGCCGTTGCGAATGGATCAAGAGAATTTGCGGAGGTAATACAGTCATGGGGTTGAAGAAGATGGCTCACAGTGAGTGGGACAAACACAGCGTTTTGCGCAGACAGATGAGAGCCGCGCAAAAAGCAAGGTTAAGGGAGGATTCTAAAATGTGTCAAGACGGTGAATTTTGTTTCTTTGGTGCGCCTATAGGAGAAGAACTGCCACAAAAGAAACAGCCTGCTTCACAAGACTTCTACGAAGTTACAGAAAAGATCGCCGTACTCTCGGACAATGGACGAACAAAAAAGGAAATCCGCCGGGTTCGTTGGGGAGAACATCCGGTTATCGGTATGCGGTTTTTCGTGAGACATTCAGAACCTCTGCCACCTCGTCGAGATCCAGAAGCGTGACTCTGCTGTTCGGCAGATATGCGATATATGGCACAAAACCATCTCCTTCCTGTGAGTAATTATAATATTTTGCTCTGATTTACGCAAGAATTCCTGCGTTTTCGGTTTCAAAATGCAGTTTATAAAATTTTTTAGAAAACTCTTTGGGCGATTTGATTTTTTCTACTCAGGTTTGTGAAATAGGGGCGTATCCCCAATTTGGGGGACACCCCTGTTCTGGTGAGGTCTATGCAAAATTGTGCAGCCTCACTTCGTACGCCTTTCGTACGAAGGCAAAGCAATCGTAAATCAGTATGCCAAAAGAGGTGTTTCCTCACTTTTGAGGATACCTCCCCAGAATTGGGGAGATGTGCTCAATTTTGAGCGAAAGTTTTTCAGATGTGTCCAAAACTGGACAGACCCCTGCGGCGGATCTGACGCACCCTGTTTCACGGCTGAAAATTCAGCCGCGAAATTATGACGCAGGCGGGACAAATCCGAAACTGCGGTAGAACAATAGACAGAGAAAAACGTAAAGGAGTTTTTTACATGAACGAACAAGACATTATCAGCCTGATTCTCGGCGAGCCTGAAGACGATTTTCACGGCACAGTCCCCAGCAAGGACAAGCGGCTGCAATTCGACCGGCTGCGCGGACATGCCGGCGCGCTCATGCACCATACACATGGAAATCTGAACATTCAGGAGCCGTTGGAAACCCGCCGCAGCGCCTGTCTGACACTCGACGTGCCGCTTCCTGTCGTGGTGCTGAACGAATATGTGCGGAAACATTTTTCCATGCTCATGGAACTCAGCGACAGTGTATCACTGTCCAATGCAGGCGGCAGGCTGCGCATCAAGTGTACGGTCTGCGGACTGTGGGAGGAATGATAGGCGGAACATCTACGGCTGGAGATGTGCTCCATAGGGTTCTGAAACTATTTTTTCATTCAGGTTTGTAAAACCACCCCTCGCCTGTTTCTGCGCTGCCTGGCGTTTATGCGCTGACCGGTGACGGGCTGATGCTCTCTGCCTGCGCCGCCTCTGGTAGACAGAAGGACGAAACGGCCGGCAAAAACCACCTGCTATAAAAGAAAAACCGTGAGAAAGCCCATTGCAGGCCTCTCACGGTCTTTTTTATGAATGGAGTTCTAACCCCTGTATCGCATTCTCATACAGAAACGCTTTCAGCGGCTCGGCCTCGGCGGTGTCGTAGTAGTTCAGCAGCGCTTCGTTGAATTGCTCCATGTTTTGATCCCGGATGGTCAGAACGCCCGCTCCGGCTTGCAGCAGGATTTTGTTTGCCAGTGTCAGGCTGGTGCGCTTGTTGCCGTCCCAGAAAAGCTGTCCGCGCGTACCCCAGCAGAAGGCGTTCAGCGCCTTTTCCGTAGCCGAGGCATCGGTGGCAAGGATCGCGGCCAACTCTGCCCGGACAGTCGCTTCCTGCGGCACAGGCGGCGTGTAGTCCGTACCGGAGATGGCCACGCTTCCCGTGCGCAGCTTGCCCCACTCCAGAGCCTCGTTGCGGGCGATGAAGCCGTTGAGCTTGCAGACATACTCCAAGGTCACATCTTCGTCAATCGAGCCAATCAGGAAGCGCCAAGCGTCGCGCATGTTGAGAATGGCCTGAATATCGTCGATCTGTACGCCGGGGACGTTGACGCCTTCCAGAATGGTCTTTGTCTGTGGGAATGTGACGGCACGGTTTTCCATCTTCATTCCGCAGTACACATTTTCGTCCCACTTCTTTTTTGCAAGGAAGCGGCTCTGCTCCGGTGTCAGGTGGTATCGGTCAGTGTAGGTCATTCTGCGTCACCTTCCTTTGCGCTTTCGGCGCGGAGAAGATACCGCTGCAATTCCAGCACCCACGCCGGGCGAAGATCGCCGACAAGCAGCAACTCGCCGTTCTTGTACTCTGCGACCTCGACAAAGCCGTTGTCATTGTCAAAGAAATGCGCCTCGTCACAGTACGGCAGCACCTTCGACACGGCCTCCCAGCGGCCCGCAAAGCGGCGCAGAACGTCTTCCGTGCCGATGTTGTGCCCGCCGCGCTTTACACGGTTCGCGATGCGTGCAAGGCTTTCCTCCGGCGTGTCAAGGCCGACATAGAACAGCCGGACGGTATAGCCGTCCCGCTTGGCTCTGGCTGCTGTCTGCGCCGTGCGGAAGCCTGACAGCGTAGATTCCTGCGTAAAGGAAATACCTTTGTCCAGGCAATCGTCAATACGCCGGATTGCCATCTTGCCGCCCTCAAGCGGGCTGACGCTTGCAAGCGCCGTGATGCGGTCAACGTCCACAATCACACCCAGATCATTGCGCTGCGCCCGCAAAACGCCGGTCAGACTGCTCTTTCCCGTACCGTTTACGCCGCCGATGATGGTATAGACTTTCATCACGCTTCACCGTCCTTTTTTTCTGCGTATTCCAGTATATCCCCTGGCTGACAGTGGAGTAACTGACAAATGGTTTCGATTGTCTTCCATGAAACCAACTCACCATGGCGAAGCTGCGTCAAGTACGATTGGCCGATCAATTTCTCGTTGCGAATGCGATTCTGTGAGTATCCAGCGTCCTTGAGTGCAGCGAGCACGTCAATCTTATAAGCTATTGGCATGATAGTGCCCTCCCTTCGGGGACTGCTATATAACGCCCCTTTTCCATTATCCTTATTATACCTCATGATGTCACTAAATACAAGTGATAAGATTGATGAATAATCTCACTTATTTTTAGTGATATTGACAATAGACATCACTAGAATTTAGTGATACAATAAAGCCAGTCAAGGGGAACAAACGAAAACAGTTCAGACACCGGCAGAAGATGGGTGAAGAACGTCTATAAGAGTTGGGAAGGAACAGCAAAGTGCAGCAAGGCTCACGAGATCAGTTGAAAGCCCCCAGCCGCCGGAGTTCCCCTGAATGAAAGAAAAGCGCTCCCGGAGGCCGTGGAAAGCAAGCCGGAAGCGCAGCCGAAAAGGGCTGCTTGCAGTATAGCACAGCCTGCCGAAAAAGGAAAGGGGCTTTACAAATGAGCAACACAGAAATTCAGAGCAAGGTCAACGAGCTTCGAGAACTGCGCCGCATGGCCGACGAATTGACTGCCGAAATCGAGAGCATTCAGGATGCGATCAAGGCGCACATGACTGCCATTGACGCCGACACGCTGACGGGTGCGGATTACAAGATCACCTGGAAGACCGTGACGAGCAGCCGGTTCGACAGCACGGCGTTCAAGAAAGCCATGCCGGAATTGGCCGAGCGCTTCACCAAGTCCACCACAAGCCGCCGGTTTATCGTGGCGTAAGAGAAGAACGCGGGCGGGAAGTCCCGCCCGCACATCGGACAGGCTTGTGAGCCGGAAAGGAATTGACTATGGAGAAGATCACAACAGCCGCCAGCGTCAGCGCTGCGTGGCGCGGCATGAGCGACGAGGAACAATATACCGCCTTGCAGAAAATGGCGTGGACAGTCCGCAGGGGCGGCAGCAAGCGTGGTGCGGAGTGGATACAGACGCAGGACGATGCAATGACCGTCGCGGCGGAAGCATGGCTCAGAATGGGCGCAGCGCTGGAACGCAACGAGCGGGCCGACGAACCGCGCCCGCTTAACCTGATCTTGTACAGCGCCTGTGCGCAGGCCGCAAATACCATCGCCCGCAGAGAAAAGCGCTATTTCAGCGCCACGGCCAGCCTGACCATGGAAGACGGCGAAATGACGGATCTTTTTGATATGAACGCCGTTCATGTTCTGCCCGCACCAGACCCGGAAGAAAACGCCGTGCAGCGGGATCTTCTCGCCCGGCTTCTGCAATCGGATGAAGACCGCAGCATTGCCGGACGCATGGCCGAGGGTCTGACGGTCCGGGAAATCGCCGCCGCGCTGGGTATGAGCAAATCGGCAGTCCAGCGCCGCATTGACCACATCAGAAATCGCGCCCGCCTTCTGGCAAGCGCATAATAGAAAGGATGAATAATATGGAAAACAAGGAACTGAAAGAATTCAAGGAAATCCTGCACGAGGTCAAAGATACAGAAACAGCGCAGGAGAACAATGTTTTTCCTGCGCTGTTTTTGCCCCGTGTGGGTTTTGGTGCGGGTTTTTCAAAAAATGCAGAAAATCGGCACACCGGACAGGTTGCTTGTTTTGACGATAAAAATTCGTAAAAGCAAAGAAAAAGACTGGAAATCGTTTGATTTCCAGTCTTAATCGTTTGGTGGAGATAAGCGGGATCGAACCGCTGACCTCATGACTGCCAGCTGCGATCGGTTCGTGATATTGAGCGTTTTTTCGTCAAATACGTCCGTTCCACCAGCGAAAAGTGCGGGATTTTACAAGGCTTTGGCCACTGCGTCCACATGCTTTCACGCACACTTGGGTCACAATCTGGGTCAGGCTTAGATTTGAATCCTCATTTACCAAGAACACGACCGAACTGCGTCGTATCACGGATAGTCAAATCGTGCGTAATAAATAAAACAACGACGTATCAGAACGACTAGTGTTGCAAAGTATTCCGCAATGGGACTGCACCAAATTGTGAGGGCACTCATTATGCTAATTCGAACGCTGTATTTGAATGAGAAAAAGCGAGACAGGGACAGCGAAAATGAGATTGAACACTCTGTCGGCGCATATTCCCAAGAGCGCGGTACGGGCGAAGCCCGTTATGGATCACGACTTCATCAAATTATCGAGAAGAAATTAAACATCCAGCTCATCTGGATCAATGTTCAACCCTCCGATATATGGCATAGCGTTGAGCAGGCGCATATCTTCCGCTGAAATTTCAAAATGGAATACATCTGCATTTTGCTCAATACGCTGCGGCGTGACGGATTTCGGCAGGGGGAGGAATCCGTTTTGCAAACACCATCGGATGCAAAGCTGCGCAACGCTGACTTGATACCGCTGTGCAATGCATTGCAGAATGGGATTTCGCTGCAGAGCGCCGGAGCCCATGGGGCTATACGCTTCGATCACCATGCCGTACTCCCTACAGAAGCGTACCGTTTCAGGGCGGAGCATCCCAATGTGTAGCTCTTGCTGGCAAACCATGGGGGTTATTTGAGCCTCGTGCAGTAGACTCTCCAGATGGTGGGGCATAAAGTTGGAAAAACCGATTGCTCGGACTCTACCATCATGATATAGCTTTTCCAGAGCACGCCATGTGTCCAGATTTCTTTTCTGCCAGTCATTCGGATACATCTTTCGGTTGGCAGGCCAATGGATCATGTAAAGATCCAGATAATCTGTGCCAAGATCAAGGCAGCTTGCTTCAAACGCCTTCAGCGTCTTTTCATAACCACGGTCAATGTTCCAGACCTTGCTTGTAAGGAACAGCTCCTTGCGGGGCAAGCCTGCCTGTGCGATTCCTCTCCCGACATCTTTTTCATTTCCGTAGACAGCGGCACAGTCAAGGTGACGGTATCCGCCTTCAACAGCCTTTTGAACCGCGTCAGCTGTCAGCTCCGGTGATGATTGCCATGTGCCCAGCGCGATGCAAGGAATATGTACCTGATTGGAAAGAGTATAGCAGTCGCTGAGGGATTTCAGATTAATTTTGTGCATATGTTCGGACTCTCTTTCTGATAGTTTTCAGTCTGCGGTGATGATCGTACTCACGATCGAGATCAGGCGTATTTTTTGTGAAGCTCTGCCGCCTCGGACTATCGCACCTTCGATATTGTACAGGTTTCCTTCCCGAATCCCCATAAAAGCTTGACTTTGCTCCGCTTAATATCGGTCATACTCGCACGGCTCGTTTTTCTTAGTATCCCAGTTAAAGTCCATATCACGACCCAAACCGCTGATCCGATGCCATGATCCAAGATGGAATGAGGTCGCGCCGGCCGCAGCCATTGCCTCAACCTTTTCCCGCGTGCGGACTCGCCCGGCGACTTCGATCTCTACCTTGTCGCCAAACACGCGGTGGATAAACTGAATGTGCTCTACCTGCATTTCTCCAAATCGCACGCCAGGGCTTGTTTTAATGCAAGTGATCCCCATATCCAACAGGATATGGATCATCTGCTCCAGCTTTTCCAGAGGGATTCGAATGGCCCAGGTAATGGCAATCACGCGAACCTTGCCCTGAGAGGCATCAAGCACTGCCTGAATGTCTTTTTTAAACGTATCAATGTCACCCGATAAAAACGCTGCGATATTTACGCCCAGACAGACCTCATCCAGCCCGTACTTGACGGCGTGCTCCATCAGATGCACCTTGTACTCCGTTGTAAAGCCGCCGTAAGGATAGTTTAAGATCATTCCCTTACGGGTATAGCCGTTGTCATACTTTTTTGCCAGTTCGGTAAGCAGCTCTACATGAAAGGGGGCCACTACGATGGAACGTACCTTCTGCTCAAAGCCTTCTATGATACTGTCACGAACTTCCTCGTAGGTAGCTCCAGAACCGATCGGAGAAACGATGGATCTGCTGATTACTTCTCTATCGTACATATTACGCCTCCATTATCCTTTTGAAAACTCTTCGCACAATTCACGCGCTCTGCGCGTCGCAACAATATCTGCACCAGCCTCCATCAGAGAGGCCGCCAGGGCTGCATCCAGCACGTTGCCCTGCGCAACGACTCCAACGTCATTGCCGACGAAGGAACGGATCTTCTGAATATCCTCCACTGTGGTCACGAACGGCACCTGCTCTCGGTTTTTGTTATAGCGGAAGAAATATCCCGTCGATGTGACTAGGTGATCGATCTTGTTTTTTACCGCCAGCTTGCAGGCATTCTCCAATTCCTGATCGTTAAGATATTCCATTTCCAGGCAGAACTGCACGATCCCGTTTGGCAGCGCCTCCCGAACCGCGTGCATTTCAGCATCGATATTGTCCAGGTGACCGGATTTCAGCTCCGTTGTCATCACCATCGTTTGAACGCCATCTGCGCCCGCACGTTTAGAGCTGGCAGCTTCAAACCCTTTCTGTTCCGCCGTAAAGCCGTTATAGGACCACGCGTTGAGCGCCATCACCTTCACAGCGGTATCCTTTAGGATCGGGGTACACAGATGAACCATATTCGGGAACACCTGAACAGAGTGCATTCCCCATTCTCGTGCATCGTAGCAGAGGCAGCGGATCGTCTGATAATGTACATCCGCGATATAAATCCGGCTTTCAATACGGCTGGAAAATTCCCTAATATCCATAATGTAATCCTTGCATTTTAAAGTAGTAGTTTTTATAGCCCCTCTCCAAGGGCTGAGCTGCGACCGTGATTTGCTCTTCGCAGCTTCGCTCATTTCCGCCGCATGAACCCGGTCACACACGGAAAAGTGAGGACTCCCTTATTTGCCCCACGCGCTGTTACAAGATCAGATCCCGCAAGCAGCCGCCGGTGGGATCTGACACTTGCCGCCTGGTCTAACAAGAAGCAAGCGAGTAACAGGCAATGTAAAAGTTTTCGCGCTTTTCGCGGTTACGTCTCGGAGAACAGGAGCTCCTGCCAGTAAGCGGCATTGTCCTTGTCAGCATACATACTGCCATCAATGCCGCCAGTGATGATCTTCTGTTCCGGGTCTTGATCTGCGACGATTTTATTATACAGCAGGATGCAGGCATCGATAGCATATTGCATACAGTTGTAGTCGTTAATGATCATCAAGCCCTTCGCTGCATATTCCAGATTTTCCTGCGTCATGTCGTGAGCGAAAACCGTGATCTGACCAGCCTTACCGGCATCCTCGACTGCTTTGGAGGCACCGTAGGCGCCGCCGGCAGCGCAGTATACACCCTTCAGATTCGGGTTTGCATTGATGGCGCTGGTAACAAGATCATAGGTCAGTTCCGCACTGTCTTTGCCCTCGTATTCGCCGACGCAAACATTGTTTGGATTCGTTGCAAGGCCCGCGCGGGCGCCGTCAACACGGACGGATGCAGACATGGAGCTAAAGGTAGCATGGATGATCACATACTCTCCTCCGTCCTCACCCATTGCTTCACTGAGAAGCTCACCGGCTCGATAGCCGAAGGCGTAGGAATCGCTGCCGAGGAAAGCCAAACGCTTATCGGTCATGTGGCTATCCTCGCCATACAAGGTCACGACCGGAATCCCCTGATCTACCGCTCGCTCCACATAGGACGAGGTACCATCGGCAAAGGAAACAAATGTAATGCCATCATAGCCTTGCGCCGTAGCCGCCTCCAGTGCAGCATTGACCGTGCTGACTTCGATGTCCTTCCCTACAATGATGTAGTCTACTTCGCAATTGAAGTTTTTAAGATACTCTCCCGCCATACGGGCACCTTCCCGGACGTTGTTCCACCACGGATTGCTCTGACATCCAAGGAAGGCGATTCGGATCGGCTTCTCCGGCAGCTTCTCTACGATATCGATCGTAGAGAATTCAGGCTTCTCCACCTGAGGGAATACTGCATTGGAAAAATCCTGAGTCTGTTCCTCGCTTGAAGCTGTCTGTGCTTTCGATGCGCAACCGCCAAAGACACCCACGATCAGAGCAAGTATCATCAGCATTGCAAATACCTTTTTCATAATGACCTCCTAAGTTTTTATTTAGTTTTTATTTCCGCCGCTTTTCGCGAACGGTTTTATTCCTAGCCAATGCCACTCGCCATGGCGATGACCTTTTCTTGACTAAATTCGTCCCGGTTAAGAATGCCACGCTGTGTTCCTTCATACATCACCATGATCCTGTCAGCCATGATCAAAAGCTCATTCAGTTCCGAAGAAACAAACAACACGGTCATTCCTTTGTCCGCCAGTTCCCTGATAATTCGGTAAATCTCCGCTTTGGTGCCAACATCAATGCCATGCGTTGGTTCGTCAAGCAGTAAAATACTGGGGTTGGTATACAGCCATCGAGACACTATGAACTTTTGCTGATTGCCTCCGCTCAGCTCTCCGACCAGCTTGTGGATCGTGGGTGTATTGATCTTCAGTTGTGCTACGCCGTCAACTGCATCCTGAACCATTTGCTTGTCTTGAAGCAGCAGAAATTTCTTGTATTTCTTCAGGACAGCAATATTGATGTTGTACTGAACCGATTGCTGCAGGAATAAGCCCTTCCGCTGGCGCTCCTCTGGGATCAGGGCCAAGCCCCTTTTCAGTGCTGCGGAGCAGTTTTTCATTTGCACAACGTTGCCGTTGATTTTTACAGCTCCGGAGTCCGCCGGGGCAAAGCCGTATATTGCCTCGAGCAATTCTGTACGCCCAGCACCAACCAGACCGGAAATCCCAAATATCTCGCCTTTCCTGGCTGAAAAGCTGATGTTTTGGAATTTCCCTTTTTTGGATAAACCCTCTACCGAAATTGTTACCTCGCCGCCGCTGAAGTCTTTTCGGTTTTGCTGCAATTGCTCCAGTTGCTCACTGAGACTGTGTCCCACCATATTAAGGATGACGCTATCCATTGTAAATTCCTGGATGTCTCCGCTTATGATATGCTGACCGTCGCGCAGGATGGTAACGGAATCGGCGATTTGAAAGATCTCCTCAAGCCTGTGCGAAATGTAGAGGATAGCCACCCCTTCCTGCTTCAAAAGCCGAATGGTTTGGAACAGCATCTTGATTTCCCGCTCTGTCAAAGATGCGGTTGGCTCATCCAGAAGAAGCAGCCTTGGCTGCATTGAGAGAGCCTTTGCAATTTCAACCATCTTCTGGTCCGCCGCGCTCAAATCATAAACCATCGAGTTGGGCGAGATGTGGCTGATTCCCAGAGCTTCCAATGCTTTCTTGGCCTTCTGCTGCATTCGTTTTGCGTGGATAAAGCCGGCTGTGGCATCCATTTGGCTCAAAAAAATATTGCTCGTTACATCCATCTGCTGCAGTAACATGCCTTCCTGATGCACCATGGAAATACCCAGCTGCTGCGCCTTTAGAGAATCCTCGATCTTAACCTCCTGTCCTTTCCAGTACAGATGTCCCTTCGAGGGCTGATAATAGCCATACAGAATATTCATCAGCGTGGATTTTCCGGCGCCGTTCTCTCCCAGGATCGCCCGAACCTCCCCGGCACGAATACCGAAGGAAACGCCGTTCAGTGCGTGGACACCCGGGAAATATTTTGTGATTTGCTTCAATTCAAGCAGATATTCCGAATCCATAACGACCTCCTGATCAGGCTTTACGGCTTTTTGGCCCGCGGAGCTTATGGCTCAGTACTGCCAGCAGGATAATCACTCCGAGCGAAACCATCTGCCAGTAATTTGATACGCGCAGCATAACAAACGCATTTTTAATGATCCCCATGATGGCTGCGCCGATGATGATGCCGCGGATAGAGCCGCGCCCGCCTTCCATCGGTGTACCGCCGATCACAACTGCGGCCATAAATTCCAGTTCATTTCCCGTGCCCGCTGCAGTATCCGCGACCGAAAGATTAAAGGCATTGAGGATCCCCGACAGCACACAAAGCGCACTGCAAAGCGCATAGCAACACGCTTTGATCCCGAACACGGAAATACCTGACATCCGTGCAGCCTTCGCATTGCCGCCGACCGCGAGCACCCGCTTGCCAAAAGCCGTCTTGTTCAGAAGAATATCGCCCAAAATTACGATCACGATCATGAAAATTACCATGTTTGGGACACCAAAAGCATCTCCGTTTCCCAAGAAATTGAGTTTCGTGTCGAAAATGATGGTATATCCGTTCGTCATCAGATATGCAAAGCCCTTGATAATATTCTGAGTCGCCATCGTTGCAATAAAGGCATTGACGCCAAGCTTTACAACGATCACAGAGTTGAGTACGCCGATCATTGCGCCTACGCTGATGGCAATCAGGGCTGCCAGCCAGATATTCACTCCCGTGGAGTACATCCATGCGCAGAAAACGCCGCCAAATGCCAGAACCGCGCTGGTTGACAGATCAAACGCGCCGCAAATCAGAACAAATGCCAGACCGACGGCAACAATGCAGGTCATGGAAATCTGCCGCAGGACACTCATCAAATTGCCAAATGTAAAGAACCTTTCGCTCAGTACACTCATCAAAAGCACAAGAATGGCCAGCGTCAAAAGGATGCCCATTTCCGGAAATCCAAAAACTTTCTTGACCGCCTGCTGAATTGGATTTGCTTTTCGGCTCAGATCAGTTGAAGAATTCATATGTGTTCCCTTCCTTGACATTTCTCTTATTTCTGATACATGGAAGCCAGCATATCGCTAATTTCCATGTAGCGTGCAACAATCTCCCGATAAACTGCGGTATTTGACGGTTGCGGTTCCACCGTATCGACAGTGTCGAACAACGCATATGCTTCCTCAAACGAGCGAAACAAGCCAATGCCGACACCTGCATGCATGAACGCGCCGATTGCACCGGCGTTTCGAATGGTATCAGAGGGAAGGACCGCCACAGGCACACCAAAGACGTCTGCCAGGATCTGGCGCTGCAGCTTGCTTCTTCCGCCTCCGCCGATCATGCGGATCTGTTTTGGCAGCAACGCATTCCTCTGAAAGAAACGGTTGCAAACCGCTAAGTCCAGAACGGTCGATTCATAGATCGCTCTAGCAAGATCTTCCCTCGTGCTGCTTAGCTTTAATCCCACAAACGCCCCCTCCATCATAATATCGGGGTAGCAGCCATTTCCGCCAATAAAGGAGGGATTCAAATACAGCCCATGTGCACCGGGAACTGAAGCCGCTGCCAATGTCTCCGCCTGCACATAAGCGTTCGGCCCGTCCAGACCAAGAATGTTGCGGATGGACCAATCCGTAACAGCTCCCGTTGCGTGGGAATGCATATTGATATAGTATCTTCCGTCATCCAGCGGGGTTACGCCTGCTTGATAGCCATCCTCCATGATCGCACGCTCAGCCGTCATGGAGATCCAGCTTGCAGTGCCAAATGTTGCTATCATCGTATCCTTCATCAGCCCGCCTGCTCCGATGTAACAGCTTATGCCATCGCCGCAGCCAAGAACGACCTTTGTCTCTTCAGAAAGCCCGGTGGCTGCCGCTGCCTGCGGCGTTACTGCTCCGATTACCGTGGTAGAGGGAACGGGATCGCAGAGTATTTTGCGTGGTATCCCGATCAGCGCCAGAAAGTCTTTCTCATATTTGCTGGTATTGATATTCATCATGCCGGCTGCATAGGCATCACTGAAATCATTTTCGCCAAAGCGTCCTGTCAGCCGCTGCACGATGTACTCCTTCACACCCAGCACCTTGTAAATGCGCGCATATTCCTCCGGGCGGTGATCCTTCATCCACATCAGCTTTGTAAACTGCATGATCGTTAATTCAACGCTGCTGCCGCACAACCGATAGTAATTCCGCTGCCCGAATTTTTCCAGAACAAACGCCGCCTGCTCTTTGCCGCGCATGTCCATCCAAGTCATGCACCGCTCGGTGATCGGTTTGCCGGATCGATCCACAGGAACCAATGAGTTCATTTGTGCGCTCAGCCCAACTGCCGCAACATCAGCTCCGCTAACACCCGCCCGTTCTAGGACGCGTCTTGTTCCGATGACGACCGCATTCCACCAATCCTCGTGTGCCTGCTCTGCCTCACCGTTTTTACCATAGTAAGTGGTATAGTTTACAGTCTCCTCGGCAACTACCTGTCCACGTTCATTGAAAAGACAGGCTTTGTTGCTGCTCGTTCCCAAATCGTGAGCTAAAATATATTTATCCATAGCGATAATTCCTCTGTGATCCGATCCGCAGATCGGGACAATTTGCACAAGCGCTGTAACTGTACTGCGAAAAAGAAAGCCAGAAAGCAGCTTTTGCAGAACAGCCCCACCGTCTCAGACCCACTTTGGATTGTCTACGATAGCAGGCTTGCCGTCTTTTTCTACAACTATTTTGTGGTATCCCTTCGTCTCAATGCTACCGTAGTCGTGACCGGCGTCAGCAGCGAAAACAAAGAAGGTGATGAGCGGCTGCTCGCCTGTATTGACCATGCGGTGAGCATAACGGCGCGGAACATAGATGACCTGCCCCTTGGACAGCGGCTGCTCCTGTGTGTCACCCTCCGGGTCTTCCATGATCATATAGCCCTCTCCGCTCAAGGTGTAGTATACCTCCGCAGTCTCGAGCATGGTATGGAAGTGCCCCTTTGTCATATAATACTCATCCCCCACCTTTCCAGGGTTAAGAATCGTAACACCGAAGGCCAGATCGCCAGCGCGTTCAGGAGCCCCCAGCTCAAACCAGCGGTAGAGGATCGGATCCTCTATCTCCAGGATTTGCGCTGCCGCGTCCGTGTCGTGGAACATATCCTTCATCTTGGAAAGGCGGCGTTCGGAAGGAGCCGCAGCCTTGGACAGACCAGTCACCAGATCAAAATCCACCAGAAAGCTGTTGTCCCAATCAAAATCGTTCATCATCTCGTTCCTCCTCAGGCGTTCTTCGCAATTTCACTCAACTCGGGGATGCGCTCGCTCAGATCAATATGAAACACCTCGGCTATGACCTGCGTCCAGCCGTGGATGAAATATGTCCAGCCGTCTTCCACAGTCAAGTGCTTCTGTTCCTTCTGGCCCATCGCCTGATCCTTGAAAATCAGGTCGCCACGGTAGTTGATCTCCCAGACCAGACCGTGATCGGGGAACTGTCCGTCATCCGTGATAGGAGAGCCGGGAGCGTCCTTGCCAAGCCCTGTCCCGTTGACAACGAGGGAATAGGGCGGCAGGGCACCCATGGTCTTGTCGTTGTCCGCCGCAGTCGGGTTATGGATATAGGCGATGGGGACGTTGGGGTTCAGTCCTGCCAGCAGGTGCTTTGCTGACTCCAGGCGGGGAAGGCTTCGGTTGGCGATGGTGATCCTTTTGGGGACGTTATCACCATGCCGCTCTTGCGTAAGATAAACGGTCATCGCCAGAGAAGCGCCGCCCGCGCCAAGGAGTAGGACCTCGCCGCCGTAATCCTTCCAGAAGCCTTTCGGCACGAATGCCTCCAACGCCAGACCACTGGAGATGGGATCCTTCGCATGACCGCAGAGCTTGCCGTCTCGCTTGGAAATGCTGGAGATCTCGCCGAGCTGCTCGGCATAGGGATCCAGGTACTCGAACAGATCCTTACAGGAATTATAGAGGTCGATTTTATGTGTCGTGACCAGAGCGCCGAGGGACAGCGGATCGTTTTTGATGAACTCGACGCATTCCCGGTAGCGCGCAGGGGCGGAGTGGGGCGTAAAATCAAAGCCCTTGATGACGGCGTCCTTCAAATTCAGAGCCTTTGCCCACTTGGGGAAAACACGCATGATCGAGGACTTCCCGGTCGTAACACCGATGAAATAGATGGTAGGCTGTGTTGCCTTCTGGTAAGTATTCATAGTCAAACTCCTCTCAGTTACTGGAAGCTTTGGCATTTCGCGTATTTCGTCTCCCTGACAACGATCATTCGAACGTCTTGATGATCTCGATGGCAGACTTGGTGTTAATGCCGAAACGCTCGACGCCAATGTCCAACAGCTCGTCGAATTCTGCACGGGTGCGAATCCCGCCGGCGGCCTTGATCTTCATCTGATTGCCGACGATGTCCTTGATTTTGCGGATGCGTTCGACATTTGCATTGCCAGGAACCCAGCCGGTCCCGGTTTTCAGGAAATCCGCGCCGGAGTCAATGACGATTTTGCAGGCGGCCTCGAGCTCGCTATCCTCCAGACAGTTCAGCTCAATGAGGACCTTGGTCTTCATATAGCTCTTTTTCAGGGCAATGATTTGCTTCAGCTCGTCGAGAACGTAGTCATATTCTCTGTTTTTGAACCTGCCGACGTTCATGACGATGTCCATTTCCTCAACGCCGTCAAGGATCATCTGCTGCGCCTCGATGATTTTTGTTTCCGTTGTGGCCGCGCCGGAGGGAAAGCCGCACGGAGCACCGACATAAACGTCTGGCTCGTCGGCGATCATCGGGGCAAGTACTTTGATCCAGGAGGGGAGAACATGGACATTAATGAACTTGTACTGCTTCGCATAAGCGACGATCTCTTCGATATCGCGCAGTGTATGCTGCGTGCGGACAGCACTGATGTCGATTTTTTGAGCAACTTCGAATGCGGTCATGGGTCTGTTTCCTTTCTGAAATTCGTTTTTTCACAAACTGTGTTATTTTCCAATCGTTATTTTCCAATTCAGATGTTCTTAAATCAAATATCCTCACATAATTCAATAATCACGCCGTTGGGGTCACGGATAAGAAGCCCCTTCTTGCTAATCTGCTCCATGGTACAAAGCTCCATGGCGAAATTAGCATTTTTTTCCTTCAACAATCGATTCCAAGCCTCAATGTCCGTGACATCAAAGGCAATGTGCCGTAAGCCTTGGAGGTTTTCTGGTACAGAGCCTTTTTCGCAGGAACCTCGCAAATCAAACAACTCCAGAAAGGTGTTTTCGGCCACTTTGAGATATACCAGAGTGCAGGCACCCATGTTAGCTCTGGAAACTTCGGTAAAGCCAAACAACTCCTGATAAAATTGGACGGATTCTTCGATATTCAAGGTATTTATGGCAATATGATGTACACGATTCAGTTTCATCTCGAGAGCCTTCTCTGTCATGGTTTTGAGATTTATCCGTTTTCAAGCCTCAGCCGATCTGAAATGTGGTGTAATGCCGGAGAGTCTGTGATCCGCTCTTTTCCTGATCTGCCGGGAAAAATGGGATCGGCTCTTCGTGGGAAGCAGATTATGATTTTTCCCAGACACAAAGGAGGCGATCGTCAGGAGTGATCTCATAACACTTGCTGGTTCAGATACAAATGAGGTATTTTTTTCTTCGAGATTATTAAACATCATAATCTTTTCAGTGTCAACAGTGATTCCTCCGTCACTGTTTATAAATTTTACATAATGTTTCTTACTTTTTTTACAACTTGTATCGTTTTTGCACTGATTTATAATATCTTTCAGGAGGAATTTTGAAATCCAAGCTTGATTTTTTTCAAAATATCCTTCGTTTTCGCGATATTTCAGGCACTTCCTTATTAAACACATCTAAAACATCTCTGTATTTCTGTTGACAATTCCACCATAACTTGTTATAGTAGGATATGTTTCAAATATCTTTTTGCAGAAGTCCGGCAGAAAAGAGGGACGTTCTATGAGTAAACAGGCGTTGTATCTTACAGTGTATGGAATATTGAAGCAGGAGATCACAGAGGGGCATCTGAAAGTCGGAACGCTTCTTCCCTCCGAGCAGGAGCTGGAGGCGCAATTCAAGGTGAGCCGCACCACCATCCGCAAGGCCATTGGGCTGTTGAAGGACGAGGGGTATCTCGATGTGCGGCAGGGGCGCGGAACGACTGTGCAGGATATTACAACAACGCAGAAGCTCTTGCATATTTCCTCTATCTCCGAAACGTTGCGCAACAATGGGCATGAGGTTTCTGTCCGGAGCATGTCTATCACTGAAATCCAAGCCCCAGATTCCCTTTCTGATTATTTTGTGCCTGGTACACCGTTGTACTATCTGGAACGTGTCATGTGTTCCGATGGTGTGCCCATCAATTATTCTTCGACCTATCTGCTGGCAGAATTGATCCCTCATTTTGAGCAATATCTCAATACATTTTGCGGTTTATATCGGTTTTTGGAGACAAAGTACCATATTCAGATGACCAGCGCAACTGAAACGCTGTCTGCCTCTGCTGCTAACTTTGTAGAAGCGCAGCTCCTAAACATTCCACAAGGATCCCCTATGCTCATCAGCAAGCGCGTTACGAACATCGGCGATACATGCTTTGAGTACGGCATCAACCGTCTCGTCGGCAGCCGATATAAATACACCGTCCATATGAGCGGGAGGTAATGCTTTTCTTCGCCTTTGATGGAAAGGAGATAGGTCATGGAGTTACTCAATACGCCGCCAAGGCTGTTGGTCTTTGACATGGACGGAACTTTTATGGATTCCCAAATATTCCACGCAAAGACCTTTCACCGCTTTATCAACCGCTATATTGCACCAATTGATTTTGAAACGACCTGCAGGAAGATGGGCAATACCGTGCGGCATATTCTCACAGAGGCGGGTGTCCCGCCGGAGGAGATGGCTGCGGTCTATGCACAGTTGACAGAATTCTGCGAACACGACATCGACGATTTGATTGCTGAGGTCGGCGTGATCGACGGCATCCGCGACGCACTGGTCAACGCCCGTGCGCGCGGGCTTCGCTGCAATGTCCTAACCAATTCGATGGAAACCGTAGCAAAAAAATGCTGACCTATCACGGCCTGTTGACTCTGTTCGACGATGTTTCAGGAGCGGATCTGGCTTCGAACGATAAGGTTGATCGCTGTAACACTATCATTAAAAGCCGCGGATTTTGCCCGGCAGACACCGTCTGCATCGGCGACTCGGAATTCGACATTGAAATGGCGAATTCCGTCGGAACCCGAAGCTGTTTTGCGAAAACTGACTATTCATGGTATCGCAGTGAAGCGTACATCATGGAATATTTGAAGCCAACGTATGTTGTGTCCGCCCTAAATCAGATTCCGGATGTTTTTTATGGAGGCGAGTCCAAATGATACAGAGTGTGACCGGCATTTTGCCTCCGGAGGCTCTGACTTTTTGCCAGTGCCATGAGCATATTCTGCTGAGCAAGGGTGTCTCATGGCAGAGAAATCACGCGCTGTGTATGGAGGACATTCAAAAATCCATGCAGGAGCTTTTAGACTATCGTGCGGCTGGCGGCAGCACAATTGTAGACGCACAGCCAGTTGGTTGTAACCGCATGACAAAGGAGCTGGTGCAGCTCAGCAGAGACAGCGGCGTACAGATCGTCGCTTCGACCGGCTTTCACAAGGACTGTTTCTATCCTGCCGAGCATTGGATTCACACATATTCTCAGCAGCAGCTTACCGAAGTCTATTTCCATGAGTTGACGAAAGGGATGTATGTTGATACGGACAATGCTGTGCCGTCCCAAACGATTTCAGCCAAGGCCGGTATGATCAAGACTGCGCTGGATACCGAGTTTTCACTACTATATGAGAAGCTGTTCCATGCAGCGGCAAGCGCCCAGTGTGTCACCGGCGCGCCGCTGATGATCCATGTGGAGATGGGCAGCGACCCCATTCGATTGTTTAAGTTTCTATCCGATTGCGGTGTTCCGGCGGAATCGATGCTGTTTTGCCACATGGATCGCAGTTCCCCCGACCTTCGGCAGCATCACTTTCTGCTGAAGCAAGGCGCATATCTGGAGTATGACACGATCGGCCGGTTTAAGTATCACAGCGATCAGGATGAGCTTCAACTGATCCAGCAGGTGCTGGACTGGGGCTTTGAACGGCAGCTTCTGCTCTCGCTGGACACTACGGCCCAGCGTCTGAAGCATTACACGCCGGACGGAATCGGGCTTACCTATCTCCTACATTCTTTCCTCCCAATGTTAAAAAACAGCGGTGTTCCCGAGAAAACGATTGATAAAATATGCCGTGAAAACTGCGCTTCTGCCCTTCGCTGGAAACCGAAATCAAACAAATAAAAGGAGAAATTGTTATGAATGTTTTACAGCAAGTTGCCGCATTAAAGCTGTTGCCTGTCATTAAGCTGGATCGGGCAAAGGACGCCGCCCCGCTCGCTGAGGCTCTGTGTGCCGGCAAGCTGCCCGTTGCAGAGGTCACGTTCCGAACCGATGCTGCCGCAGCGTCCATCGAGACGATGACCAGCCGCTTTCCGCAGATGCTGGTGGGGGCGGGATCGGTCAGTTCGGTCGAGCAGGCGAAGCGTGCCATCGACGCAGGCGCAAAATTTCTTGTCTGCGCGGGCTTTAGCCGGAGGATCGTGGAATTTGCGGTATTACATCGATTCCCCATCTTTCCCGGTGTCTGCACACCAACCGAACTGTTGCTGCTGTTGGAATACGATCTTCCGGTGGCGAAGTTCTTCCCGGCGGCTCAATACGGCGGCCTGGCTACCATCAAAGCGCTTTCTGCACCATTCCCGCAGTTGCAGTTTATGCCCACCGGCGGCATCAGCGCAGAGAATGTGCGGGAATATCTGGAGTTTCCGAAAGTCATTGCCTGCGGCGGTAGCTGGATGGTCAAGAGCGATCTCATCAATGCCGGTGAGTTTGATACCATTCGCCGCCTGACGCAGGAGGCTGTTGACCTGGTCATGGATCTGTAAGGAGGCAATCATCGTGAAAATTCTTGTTACCCCGACCTCATTTCAACCCGGTTCTGAAAATCCCGCGCTGGAAGCGCTCCGTGCAGCCTATCCAGAGCTGGTATTTAACCCCTGCAAACGCCCGCTGACGGAGGATGAACTGCTTCCACTTCTGCAGGACTGTGATGGCTACATTGCTGGTCTGGACTTTGTAACAGAAAAGGTGCTGCGCGCATGCAAAAAACTGAAGGTAATATCGCGTTACGGCGTCGGCTACGACCGTGTGGATGTTGCCGCTGCGAAGGCGCTGGGCATCGCCGTCACCAACACGCCCGGTGTCAACTCTGAGGCTGTGGCTGAGCTGACGATGGGGCTGATTCTGTCGCTCGTCCGTCGCATCCCTTATCTGGATCGGCAGACCAAGTCTAACCTGTGGCTTCGTTCCACCGGAACGGAGCTGGCCGGCAAAACACTGGGCATCGTCGGGCTCGGTGCGATCGGCAAGCTCGTGGCTCGTTGCGCCAAGGGCTTTGACATGAATGTGATTGCCTATGATCCTTACATTCAGGAGGGCTACTGCGCGGCGCATGGCATTGGCATCCGCACGCTGGACGCACTGCTCTGCGAGGCGAACGTGATTACCTTGCACCTGCCGCTGAACAATCAGACCCACCACATCATTGGTCAGGCTGCCATCGCCCAAATGCAGCCCGGCACGATTCTTGTTAACGCCTCTCGCGGTGCGCTCATTGATGAGGATGCGGCCTATGATGCGCTGTGCAGTGGGCAGCTTGGCGGTCTGGGGCTGGATGCATTTGAACGAGAGCCACCCACGGGTTCCAAGCTCCTGACACTTGACAGCGTTGTTGCTACACCGCATACCGGCGCCCACACTGCCGAGGCCACTGCAAAAATGGCAGCCGCCTCTGTAGAGAATCTGATCGCCGTCCTAGAGGGCAGACCCTGTCACAGCCGTATCTGCTGAGGAGTACACCGCATGGATGCACTGGACAATATTTTTTCGCGTGTCAGCGTAAGAGCATATACCGATAAACGTATTTCGGAAGATGCAATCCATACGATTCTGCAGGCCGCCATGAGTGGTCCATCGTGCGTTAATTCACGTGACTGGAGCTTTATTGTCGTTCAAAATCGTGAAACACTGCGAAAAATGGCGGCTGGAAACGGCAAGCCGGCTGCACCATTGTTTACAGCAGATGCTGCCGTTCTCATTTGCGGAGATTTGACCCGTGCCCACAGCCGGTGCCCGGAATACTGGGTGATTGACTGTGCTATTGCCGGGCAGAACATGGTTCTTGCGGCAAACGCCTTAGGCATTGGGAGCGTTTGGCTGGGCACATGGCCGAACGCCGCCCGCATTCAAGCGCAGGCAGAGCTGTTTGCGCTCCCACCGACCCTCGTTCCCCATTCCATTCTTGCGTTTGGCTTCCCGCAGACGCCTCATCTGCAGCTGCGCAATCTCTACGACCCCGACCGCGTCTTTTTTGAAAGATTTGAAGTACCTGAATCTTCATATTGATTACGGGTAGAAGCGATTCGATCCAGAAGCGGCATCAGCAAGAAAAAATTTTCTGCAAAGAATCGTTGACAAACGTTTGTTCTGGCGTTATCATGCGAACTGTGGCAGATAATTCTGCCGACAACAGAATAATTCGAAGCGCACCATAAAAAGCAATGAAGGAGCGCTGCGACCATTATTCGGTCGCAGCGCTCCTTTTGGTGCTCTTTAGGAGAAATACGGGGGTGGGATCACAATCCCAAACAACTGAATAACCAGCAACGCGGACAACACCGCAGGTTGGGAAAAGCGCACGGCGCGCGCGAAGACCCGGAGGCAGCGAGCTTCCGGCGAGCGAGAAACGTCCCGTGGGCAGTCTTGGCAGGCTGCATCATGCCGCCCGATCTGCTTGGACACACAATGTTCGGCCATAAATGGGGGCCCCACAAAGTGGCCTACTTTGTGGGGGAGAAACAAACGAAGTGGTTGAGCTTTCACGCTTGCGTGGAAGCGAAAGATACGCAGTTTGTTTCGACGCAAGACAGGCTGCCGTGGCTGGGGTTGAAAGCAGTCGAGACCCCTTCCACGAGCTGTGAGAGCTGCCAAGCTCTGTCCGCGCTGTTCCCCATCGCCGGGGCGCGAGCTGCAAATACGGCGTAAGAAAACCATAGCGACTATACTAGCGACTACAAAAGGCAAAAATCCGAATTTCAAATTTACATAGCGACTAATGTAGCGACTACGGCATCCGAAGCGCAAAAATTTTGGATTTCATGGCTTGTACAAAATGAAAATCAATAAATTCTTCTAAACGGAATGAGGATCAGGCTGCGTTTTAGGCTTTTCTTGCTGCGCAAGAAAAGCGCAAGCATCGCGTTTTGGTACCAAAACGC